>VSSL01000557.1_pt1 | contig 11212 bp, 8 predicted proteins | sample 4557531 | NCBI WGS metagenome assembly VSSL01 (sample SAMN10986726, study PRJNA523729) | hot springs metagenome | isolation source: hot springs | place: India:Timba, Gujarat | collected 2018-05-31 | reverse complement strand
TTTTGATTCGTAACAATAAATTTCGCCAAGAGTATAGGCTGCCTGTTTTCTTATGGCTATATTTTTGTGATTTAACATATTTTGAATTGCAAATACAGTTGTGGTATCCTGTATATTTGATAATGCAACTAAAGTTTTAATTATTATTTCTTCACTGTTGCTATTTAAATAACTTAGTAAAATATTATTCTCCCCAAGGATTCTGGAATCCTGTAAGACTAAAATACTTTTAATATCATCATTGAAGATTTGGGCGTTGATACTGTGTAGGGATATAATACTTAAAAGTATGAATAAAATTTTTTTCATATTAAGGACTTTTTTTAAAATTATTAATTTTATTTAAAAATTATTAGTATTATTTTTAAATATCTATATAAATTAAACATAACAACAATGAAAAAGTTATTTTTTACAATTTTACTATTCTCACTAATATTCTCAAAAGGCTATCCAGGGGATAGAATGATGCTATTGGAGTTCTTTACAAGTTCTACTTGTGCTCCTTGTGCGGCAAACAATCCAATTTTGACTGCATTCGTAAATTCACAAAATCCTGAAAGATTAGCTGCAATAGCATATCATATGAATTGGCCCTCTCCGGGAAATGACCCGATGTATTTATATAATCCAAATGATAATAATGCAAGAAGAACTTATTATAATGTTAATTCTATTCCTCAGTCGTTTTTTGATGGGATTTATGGTATCTCGCCTCCATATTCACAAAGCACTTTTCAGTACTATTATGGAATGAGAGAAAATGTATTAAGTCCTGTTACAATATTGGTTACTGACAGTGTGCTTTCAGGTGATAGTCTATTAGTAAGGGTTACTGTTTATGGTGAATCCTATTTATCAAACCCAAATGCAACTCTTCATATTGCAGTTTTGGAAAATCATATTCATTACCAATATCCTCCAGGTACAAATGGAGAAACGGATTTTTATTGGGTAATGAGAAAAATGTTCCCAAATGGAAATGGGAGTCCTATAACACTTTTCCCCGGCACTATACAAACAGTTGAGTATAGATTTAAAAGAGACACAATCTGGAATCAGAATGAAGTAAGTTATTTAGCTTTTGTACAGGCGGCAAATAAAGAGATTCTGGGAGCTGCGAAAAAAACATTGAATTTTACATTATTACCATATCCTGCATATAGAGCAGTTGCATTTGGACAAAGTGGAAGCGGAACATTCAGGGTTAGAGTTCCTGTTAAAGCAACAGGATATAATATGCCACTGACTTTCAGTGCTTCTGTTTCTCCTTCAAATGCAAATGTAACTGTAAGTTTTCCAAATGGTAACACACTTTCAAACTTGAATGATTCTATGCTTGTGCAGGTAAATTCTACAGCATCTGCCCCAGCAGGAGTATATCAAATAATTTTAACTGCTTCTGATGCAAATAATAAAACTCATAAAACGACTGTATCCTATCTTATAAATAGAAATTATGTGCTTGTTGGTACAAACCGTAACGGAGTTGTTCAATACAAAGTTGATGGAAATACATATACAACATTTTCTGTATTCGATTGGGAGGTGGGTTCTACTCATACTTTGCAAGCAGTTTCACCAATAAATTACACTTCATATAGATATATGTTCCAGAATTGGAGCAATAACGGAGATACGACCCAAACTATAACAGTGAGTACTACTACCAATCAATATATTGCATATTATAAACTTCAATGGAAGTTGCAGGCATCTACTAATCCAAGTGGTATATTTTCTCTTGTGAACATCACAAACGGGAATTTATTCCATGATTCTGGTTCTGTTGTAACGGTATCAATTTCTCCATTGCAGGTTCAGTTCAATAATAAAACATATTATTTTAACAGATGGGTTGGTGGAGGACAGGGTTCTTATAATGGTACCAATCCGTCTTTCCAGGTTACAATGAATAATTTTATTAATCAGATTGCGATTTTTGATACAGTTAATATTTCAGTTAAACAGTTAGGTACTGAAACACCAACAAAGTATGAGTTAATGCAGAATTACCCAAATCCCTTTAATCCAGTTACGAAGATAAAATTTGCAATTCCAAAATCTGGAATGGTAAGTATTAAAGTATTTGATGTTTTGGGTAGACTTGTTCAGGTTTTAGTGAATGATTATTTAGATGCTGGATATTATGAAACTGATTTCAATGGAATATCTTTGTCAAGTGGAATATATTTCTACAAACTTGAATCCGAAGATTTCACTGAAATAAAATCAATGGTTTTATTGAAATAGTTTTCATTTAATAGCTTTAAACTGTATTATAGTAATGAAAAAATATTTTCATTTACATTAATCTTTTTATTTTTTGTCGGATATGTTTTTTCTTTCAATGGAAATGTATATTTAGGAATCTCAATTGAAGGGAAAAAAATTTTATTACAGGACCATATATTTGCAAACAATGAATCTCTTTGGAAAGAAAATGAATATGGCTCTGTATATGAAGATTATATGAATTATATAGAAAAGTTTTTATCAAGCAAAGGGTACAGTCTTCAAGATACGAACTATTTATTTTTTTATGAATATTTCCCGGAATTCAAAAAATTAACAGATTTAAAAATTGGAGATGAGTTTTATTTATCTACCTCAAAGGGAATTTATACAGCGGTTGTTACCGGTTATTGTTTCAGTCCTACCGATACTTATATAAATGGTAATATTTTTTATGTGGTACTTGAATATAAAGAAAAAGCCCAGATAGATATAGATGAACCGGTGATAGTTTCTCGTTATGATAAAATGACAGATCTTTTATTATATCCGAAAATTGAAAAAGAAATATTTGATAAATATAAAAACATAATTACATCTTTTCTTAGTGGCAAGAAAGTTAAAATATATGATAGTGATGAAGACAGAGATAAATTTATTTCTTTTGATTCATTTGAGGATGAAAGTTTCAGAATTTTCAAGGGACATTTTACTGATAAAGATGAGGAACAATATTTAATAAATTTTTCTCAAAAAATCACTTTTGAATTCTACGCTAACACTTCATATATAATTGACAGCGATGGTAATATTGTTTACAGAATGGTGAATTTGCAAGATAAAGATTATGGATACTTTATAGTTAAAGGAATTGCTGATATTGATGGAGATGGTTTAGATGAGATTCTTGCAGACCAGGGATACTATGAAGGTGTTGGTCTATATCTGTATAAGTTCGACGGAAAAGATTTTATTGTTATTGCTGATGGATTTATTTATGGAGTTTAATCTATCAGGGAATAGCAATTCCAAACCCCAACTTAAACTGTTGAATACTTAATCCAGGTTCGGAATTAAAGGGCCAATATATTTTATCCTGTCTTAATTTACTGTATCCGTAGTTTAAGACGCTCTGTAAAATAAAATTCGTGATGATAATTCCTGTTCTACTATTAGAAGATGATTCAAGAAAAGAAATCGGTAGAAATAGGATAAGAGTAGAAAAGAATTCTAATGATTGACTTCCAAAATCCATTAATACGAGGTGACGAGGATAGATTATTTGATTTTCATAATTAAGATTAATGACATATTTATTTTTTATAAAAAACATTATACCTATTTCTCTCAAAGTTCCAAATCTTATTTTACCTTCCATTTTATTAATATATTCCTTTTCATTCATTGGAATATTATCAGGGTAAGTATCTACTTTAATTTTACACCAGGAAAGAGGTAAAGGAAGTGAATTATAGGGAAGAACCGAAAGATTATCAGAATAGTATCCAATACTAAAATAAAAACCAGAACCAAATTGCGAACTACTCATTTTTATTTCTGATAGTTTATCAGAACCTCCGAAACTATTTTCCGCTCTTGAAAATCGAGTTTTTACAAGTACTGAAAAACTTGAGTTGCTGCTCTTATCTATATTTTCTAAACAACCATAGTAGTTAAAAGTTAAACTTCCATTATTATTGAATAATGTAGTGTGAGGTTTAATATTGTAATAAGTAAGTCCGTAATCTAAATTAAATACACTAAAAAAGCGATAATAAGTATTAACCTGCCGTTTATTATGTAAAACAGTTTCTTCTTCCTCCGTTTGTGCTTGTACATTGATAAATGAAAAACACAATAGAATTAGAAAAAGAAAAATTTCTTTCAAATTAGTGTATTAGAATTTTAGATATTCCAAACCCATGTTAAAAACAATATCAACAGGGATTTTGGCTGAATTAATTCTATTAAGGTCTGATTTTAATAAATCTTTAATATAACCATCTTTCTCTATAATAGATTTTGCAAGTTGATAATTACCATCACCCTGAATAGTTAAAATTTCCTGTACCGATGAAATTACTGCGTCTTTCATTTTATCAAAATTTACTGAATACATTCCATTTTCATTTCTTGTTATTGCTCCTTTGTCCTGTAAATAATAAAATCTTACCATATTTGCTTTACCATGAGCACTCGCTGCGCCAAATCTACAGGAACGGAATATTCCAGTGACAAAAGTTACATAATTATCCATTAGCTCACCTTCTGTTAATTCACCCAATTCATAAAGTTTTGTCACCAAATATAGACCAAGAATATCAGCCTTACCTTCTTCAATTGATGAATACATATCTTTTAAGACTTCTCTTACAGTCCCTTCACCGGTTATAGTATTTTTAATTCCAAGTCCATGTGCTACTTCGTGAAACATAGTGTTTTCAAAGAAAGCATTAAATTTTACATATTTTCTTTGTTCTGGAACAATCAATATTTCTGAGATAGGAATCATAATGTTATCGAATTTAGCTTTCATAATATTTTTCAATTGAAGTCGCCTTGAGCCTTTTTTTTAATTGTACTTCTTCATCGTTGGGAAGATTTATTGCAATGGTTTTACTCCCTGCATTACAATCCCCTGCAAAGTAAATTGCATCATATACATTTAAGTCAGATTCCAATCCAGGAGATTCTGATTTATACTTTTCATCAACTGGTAATGATTTTTGTAATTCAGGTAAAAGTAAAGTGAATTTTTTTAATTTATCACTCCAAACTGGGTCTTTTATTAAAACAAAAGATTCAAATGCGGTCTTATATCCAAATAAACCGTCTGTATAATTTTCTATGGGTCCGACAACAAAATCAATATTAGATGTTTTCATATCCATCCAGGCAAAATCACTTGGCTGATAATTATCTGTTATCAATGCTTCAGCTCTCAACTCTAAATATCTTTTTAGTCCTTTATCTTCTGCAAGTTCGGCTGCTTTTAACATAAGTTGATGTGCTTTCTTTAATTCTTTTTCATATGCAACACTGTATGGAATTACAATAAGATTTCCTTTGGAATCTCTTCTTAAAATTGTATATGGGCTTGTTTTTCTATTGTCATTTAAATTATTAAACTCTTCTACGGTCATATCAATAGGATAAAAATTAGCCCCTTTTGGTTTTTCACCGAAACCGTTAATAAATGGTTTTTCTCCATCAAGTTGATCCCAGGGTCCATAATTAATGAGAACATATTTTTTTTCATATTCATCAGTAATTTTATTTAGCAATTCTTCTTTTTCTCCATAATTTTGTAACCAGAATAAATTATCCATTATATCCGCTATTTCTATCAAAATAGGGATTATCTGTTTTTCTTTATCACTTAACCAGTTTAATTCTGCTGATAATGTTACTGGTTTATATCTCTCTACTTTTTCCTTTATTGTCATTTCTTGTGCAAATGAAAAATTAATTAAAAGAATGCATATTATTGTGGTAAATAAAATCTTCTTTTGCATTTTTATCTCCGTTTTTTTATTATTTAATTTAAGAAATATTGCTCTTGACTTCAATACTATAATATTTATATTAGCATTTGTCCGTTCACAAGTTCAGGATTAAAATATTTATTTTATGTATTGCTAATATATTTGAATTTATCTAAATAATTTCACATTTTATACTTATAAAATTTTTTATCAATTTAAAATTATTTATGATGGAACAGTTTAAACCTTACATTTCAACTACCTTGTTTGGATTAATTTTTATCTCATTTTTTTTACCTTTTGTTGGTGCTGGAATTTTTGGATTTTCTATTTCCGTTTCGGCTTTTAGCCTTGTATTTGGGTTTGGAGATGCAACTTTTTATTTCCCTGTATTCTTAAGTTTTTTATGCACTATCGCAGGGATAGTTGTTTCTGTCGTTTATAAAGGACAAAATAGAATGCCGGAGTTAATATTGGCTGCTATTATTTTTGTTTTTTTTAATAATCACAGCAATTGATATTAACTTGTCATTAAAAATTGGGTTTTTCTTTATGTTTATTTTTTCTCTCGGTATTATTGGATATAATGTTTTCGAATTGTTTTTAAAAGGAAAAGTACAAATAGGAACAATGACAATTAAATGCCCAGCCTGTGGAGCAATTGTTAATACAACTGAAACTTTTTGTAGCCAGTGTGGTGCAAAATTAAAATAAACAAAAGCGGAGCTAATTATGGCTGATTTATTTGATAAATTAAAAAAAGGACTTGATGAAGGTATTACCAAAATGAAAGTCAAGTCCAAGGAGTTAGTTGATTCCACAAAAATTAAAGGAGAAATAAGTAATCTCAAACAAAGAAAATCTTCTATTCTCCTGACTGTAGGTACGGAATTTTATGATATGTATAAAGCAGGAACATTTGACATTGAAAAATTTAAGGATAAATTCAATGAATTGGAAAATATTGATAAGCAAATAGAGTTAAAAGAAAAAGAGCTTCTGGAGGTTCACAAAACCGCAGAAGAAGTTGTTGGTAAATCTGATCCAAAAGTAAAAAAATGTTCCTGTGGAGCTGAACTACCACTTGATGCTAAATTTTGTACATTCTGTGGTAGTAAATTGGATTAGAAATTTTTATTATATATAAGTTTTGAATTGAGTTTAAAATGATGACTTAGCAGATATTGAGATTTCAGAATTCTCTATGCTTTATTATTTTATCCTGGGTTCCTCCAAAAATCACATCTTGTATATTAGGGCTTTTAAGAAATTCATGAGGAAAACCTAAATCAATTTTACTGACCTCATCAAGTCTTTTTATTAATTCATCAGGAATTGTAAAATCTACGCACCCAATCCACTCTTTAATCTGGTTTTCATATCTCGCACCAACGATAGGAATAATTACCTGGTCTCTTTGTCTTGTCCAATTAATTGCTATTTCAGCAGGAGATCTATTTAATTCTTTTGCAACAGCAATAACTTCTTTCGCAATATTCAATGCTCGTTCACTTCTTCTTTTTGAATCTACTGGTATTCTTCCTGTTGAAGTTTCTTCTTTTAAATACTTACCTGTTAAGCTACCCCCAGCAAGTGGTGCCCAGGGAGTTACTGCTAAATCTAATGCTTTTGCCATTGGTAATAAATCACGCTCTGCCGATCGTTCTATTAAACTATATTCTATCTGCAAGCCTGTAAAACTATGCCAACCTCTTAGTTCTGATAGAGTATTTGCCATTGAAACTATCCATGCAGGTGTATCAGAAATTCCAATATAATGTACTTTTCCTGAACTTATTAAATCATCAAGACTTCTCATTAATTCATCAACAGAAGTTGTAAAATCCCATGCATGTACCCATAGTAAATCAATATAGTCTGTATTTAATCTTTTTAGACTTCCTTCGACCGAGCGGAATAGATTTTTTCTATGATTACCGTTGAAATTAGGGTCATCTCTTCTGTCATGTAAAGTAAATTTAGTTGCTAATACGAAATGGTCTCTATCTGAAGCAATAAATTCTCCAACCCATTTTTCACTTGTACCTTCTGTGTACCTGTTTGCGGTGTCAATAAAATTTCCACCTGCATTAACGAAAACATCAAAAACTTTTTTGCTATCTTCATATCCTGCGCCCAACTGCCACTCCAATCCAAAAGTCATTGTGCCAAGACATATTTCAGATACTCTTAAGCCGCTTTTACCAAATAGTTTATATTTCATAAAAAGATATTTTTGTTAAAAAACTATTTATATTATTTTTAATTAAAAAGGAATTTAATAAATTTTATTTTTAAAACAAAAAAGGTTGCATAAAAATTTTATGCAACCTTTAGTGGTCAGCAAAAAACTAATTTATTTTACCAGAATCATTCTTTTAGTATCTACAAAATTTCCTGCTTTTAATTGATAAAGGTAGACACCACTGGATAATTTATTTCCATTAAATTCTACTTCATACTCACCTGAATTAATTTTACCTGTGAATAGATCGGCAACTTCTTTACCAAGAATATCATATACTTTTAATGAAATAATTTCACCATTTGCACTTTGCGGAATTGAGAATTTAATCCTTGTTGTTGGGTTGAATGGATTGGGATAATTTTGGCTTAAAACAAATTTTTCTGGAATTTCATTATTAATATTTTTAACTCCAGTTCCTTGTGGATTAAATACTTGATAAATCTGATATACTCTGTAAACTGGAGCATTATTACTGAAACTTTGTGAACCTGGACCTCTGGTTGCCTGGAATCTTATCTTAAATGAGTTTGGTGAATTTCCTGTTGGAGAAAGCACTGGATAAAGTTCATCCCAGGTTTGTGTGTTAGTTAAGTTCCAAGGCGTTGCCCAGTTCAATCCTCCATTATCAGAATATGTTACCCAAATATCATTGAAGTTAAATCCATCTAATGAATCACCTGGTTGGAATGCCGAAAATGCAACCACAATTCTTGAACCATCATCAGAAAAAGCAATTGATGGATGTGATACAGGAGTTACTCCAACCTGCAGGGCTGCTCTATTAAAGAAGTAATTAATTGTATCTGAAATTATTATCATGTTTGTTCTACCAGCAACCTCAACTGGAACTCCTCCATTTACAACAGGAGAGGCAAGTAATATTTTACAGCCACCGGGAGATGAAGTGTTTTGACCTGTTGACGTTGGATATAACGTACTCCAAACACAATACCAATCGTTTGTTCCAGGTTTGTATGCAGCATCATAACCGAACCAGGGGCTACATACATCTCCATTTATAGTCCCATTTAATCCAAATGCTATTTGTAAAGCTGCTGTTGCAGACCAGGTTGAACCACCATCTGTTGTTGTTTTATATCTTAATGCATAAGCGCCTGTTGTATTATCCCACCACATAACAAATTGATGTGTTCCGGTTGCGTTTGCAGTGTGTCGATATCTTACATTTTGGAATATATTATTTGGTGCTACAGCAAAAGTAGTTTTATCACTAAAAGTGTTTGTAGAAACATCATATTTTGCATAGAAAAGACTATCGTTCGAACTTGCATCCGGAGAACTGTAAGCTCCACCATATTTATTGTTTCCTATATACCATCCGAAGAAATCTCTACCTGGATCAGGTACAAAAGCAGATAGGAAAGACCCCAAACCAAGCATAGTCTCACTCCATGCACCACCCCTTGAAGCAGAACCATTATATTTTCTACCAGATATTACCACATTTCTATCTGAACCTGCTAAATATGGGCACAGGTCAGGATAGGCACTCCTATTTGGCAGAAATGTTATTTGTATCGGGGTTGTCCAGGTATTTCCACCATCAACACTATATATATACCAGTTTATTCTTGTTGAAGTGCCGGTCGGGTCAGTTGAATCAACAGACATATAAGCAACAATTACTGTATCTCCAAATATCCACAATTGATTTAAATTAGCACCATTTGTTTGATAATCCCAGAAGTTCGATGTATTTGGAATTGAGCCGGGATATTGCTCAATTAGGCTTGGGGGAACACTTCCATACCTGAAATTAGAATGTAGTCTAACATTATTTATATCTTCTTTTATCGGATCGCAATTTTGGATAAATCTTGAAGATTGAGCAAATAAAAAACTTCCGGGAAGTAATAGCACTAAAAAAGAGGATGAAAAATTTTTTCATAATTTTTACTCCTTTCTTTTAATTTGTTTTTCAAATATAATAAAAATTAATTTAAAAATTACTATTCAAATTAGTTTATATAATTTAGATTTTTATATAAATATTTATCAATGAGTTTAAAAATAAAAAAGTCATAGGAATTATTAATTCCTATGACTTAGTATATCTAAAATATTTACATTTATTATTTCTTATTTGGTCGGTATGTTCTCTAAGGTATAAAGTAGATAGTCCCAGAATTTCTGTACGGTTTCAATATTTACCATTTCATCAGGCGAATGAGGATTTTTAATTGTTGGTCCAAAAGAAATCATATCAAGATTTGGAAAGACACCACCAATTAAACCACATTCGAGACCTGCGTGAATGGCGCTTATTTTTGGCTCTTTACCAAATTTTGTTTTATATCCTTTTTTCATAACTTCAAGAATGGGGGAGTTTGGATTTGGTTTCCATCCTGGATATCTACCATCAAATTCATAGTCTGCTCCTGCTAATTCAAACAAGCTTGCAAGCATTTGTTCAAGAGCTTCTTTTGCTGAATCAACAGAACTCCTTAATAGACATTTAACTTCAATAGTTTCTTTATCTGTTTTAACAATTGCGAGATTTGTTGATGTTTCTACCAGACCCGGCATATCATTACTCATTCTTATAACGTCATTTGGACAGGCTAATATTGCATTTATGAGTCTCTTTTGAGTATCCTCATCAATCAATTTTTTTGGGATTTCAATATCCGTAATATCCATTGTAAAATCGGGATCTATCGTTGCATATTCTTTTTTGATTATTTCATACATATCCTGAACACATTTTTTAATATCAGCAGAATTTTCTTTCGGTATAACGAAAGTTGCAAATGCTTCTCTTGGAATTGCATTCCTTAGAGACCCACCATATACACTTGCAAGCCTTATTCCGTGTTTAGATTCTGCATGTTTCAAATATCTGAATAAAATTTTATTTGCATTTCCTCTATAAAGGTGTATGTCACAACCAGAATGTCCGCCTTTCAGACCTCTTACACTTAAAAGATATGCATTAACATTTTTTGGGGTATCGACTTGTTTATATTTGAAAATAAAATTTCCATTGGTACCTCCTGCGCATCCTATAAATAGTTCCCCTTCATCTTCTGAATCAAGATTTAATAGAATATCGCCTTTTAAAAATCCTGGTTTCAGTCCAAATGCTCCTGTCATACCTGTCTCTTCATCAATCGTGAATAATGCTTCCAACGGACCATGGGGAATGTCTTTTGATTCTAAAATTGCAAGTGCTGTTGCGACTCCTATACCATTGTCAGCTCCAAGTGTTGTTCCTGTTGCTTTT
>VSSL01000556.1_pt1 | contig 11228 bp, 7 predicted proteins | sample 4557531 | NCBI WGS metagenome assembly VSSL01 (sample SAMN10986726, study PRJNA523729) | hot springs metagenome | isolation source: hot springs | place: India:Timba, Gujarat | collected 2018-05-31 | reverse complement strand
GGGGAAGAGTGTATCGTATTCTCTTCCCCCACGTCTATATTCATATACTAACAGAGCGTTAGCGAAGCATCTCCGAGTGACAACAGAACGAGATTCTTCGCTTCAGAACCACATCAGGGCGCGGACGCGGCGGGTATAACGGGTATAATGGGATAGAGCCTATCCAGACCAGGAGCTGCGAATGTATCCAGAACGCATTCTCGGTAACGAGTTGATGCCGATATATGAGAAGGTAATAGCAGGCGTCCGTCTGAATGAGGAGGACGGACGTTTACTTTACAGAACGTCCAACCTGACGGGCGTGGGGTATCTGGCAAACATCGTGCGTGAACGCCTGCACGGCGATAAAGCCTACTACGTACGGAACCAGCACATCAACTACACCAACATCTGCAACAAGCTTTGTCGTTTCTGCTCGTTCTATGCGAAGGTGGGCGGTCCTGCGCCGTACACGCTCACTCCCGAACAGGTGAAACAGCGACTGCGTCAGTATCTGCACGTGCCCATCACCGAGGTGCACATCGTGGGAGGCATTCATCCCAAACTGCCTTTCCAGTACTATCTGGACCTTCTGCACGCAGTCAAGGAGGTACGCCCAGAGGTGCACATCAAGGCGTTTACGGCGGTGGAGATTGTGCAGATTTCGGAAGTCGCCGGGATGGGCTATGAGGATACCCTGCGTACGTTGAAGGCGGCGGGGCTGGACAGCCTGCCCGGAGGTGGTCTCGAAATATACTCCGAGCGCATCCATCAGGAGCTGTTCCCGCGTAAAATCGGTGGGGAAGAATGGAGCGAGGTCGCCCGCGCGGCGGCGCGTGTGGGGTTGAGCCAGTACGCCACCATGCTCTACGGGCACATCGAGACCGTTGAGGAGCGCGTAGAGCACCTGATTCGCCTGCGCGAGCTGCAGGATGAGACGGGGCACTTCCTGGCGTTGACGCCGCTCAGCTTCCACCCGGAAGGCACGGAGCTGGAGCACCTGCCCCACCCTTCGGGGTATGATGACCTGCGCAATATCGCCGTCTCGCGCCTGATGCTGGATAACTTCCCGCACATTAAGTCCTTCTGGGTGATGAACACGCCTGCGGTAACGCAGGTAGCGCTGTGGTATGGCGCAGACGATGTAGACGGCACCGTGCACGAGTACGAGATAGTGTATCAGGACGAGGCGCCCGGTGAACGCCAGCAGGTGCTCACGCGCAAGCAGATGATAGACATGATTCTGGAGGCTGGGCGCATTCCTGTGGAGCGCGACAGCTATTATAACGAGGTACCGCCTCGTTCGGGCGAAGAGAAGCTGCTGTCCTCTCAGCTCATCTGCGCTTCGGGGAGTGCTTCGCCATAACCTCGTCCCTCAGCAGGCTCATTGCGTTTCCTCCGAAGGCTCTGTCCACCTTGCCATCGGCATAGCGCACGAACCATGCGGGAGTGAAAGTGACTTCCAGCTTCTGGGCGTCGGCAAGGTCGGTGTGGAGGCGTTCAGCGTAAGGTTTCTGGAGTTTCTTATCTTCCAGTAACCTCTTCGCTTTTCGCTCGTCCAGCCCGATGGAGCGAACTACCTTGAGCATTCCCTCACGGTTGGCTCTGCCCTCGCGCAGGAAAGTCTTGACGAAATCCCAGAATTTGCCCTGCGACCCCGCCCATTCCGCAAGCAGAGCCGCCTCCACCGAGGCCGGATTGGTTTTCTGGGGGATGAAGTGGCGGTAGACCAGCCTGACCTTTCCGTGAAGCCGTCCTTCCACATCCTCGATGACCTTCATCATAGAGGCGCGCCGGCAGGCGGGACACTGCAGGTCGGCGAACACCACCAGCAGCACGGGCGCGTTCGCAGCTCCCAGAAAGTGGTTTCCCTGGCGTACGAGCACCGCTCCTTCTGGCAGATGGTATTCTCTGGCGCGTGTCATCTCTTCCGCCCGGTGCATCAGAATCCCGCCGTACACCCCTCCAGCCAGCAAAGCCACTGCCAGAGGCAGGGCAAGTGCCCAACTGGGCAAACGTTTCGTCGGGACATCGCGCCCTTCCACCGCCACTGTTTGCGCGAGGAGCGCAAGCAACATCAGGATACCGCTGGCGGTGCACCAGGTGCATACCGCGCTCAACCCGATCCAGGCGTAAGAGAGTAAGCCTGCGCTAATGAGCGTTCCCGCCGCAAGCACCAACCACATCCAGATACCCAGCTTTTGGGTCTGCAGAAGTCCGCGCCACTCTCGTGCCAGCGCGCCCATAGCCACCAGCAGGTACGCCCCCAATCCGAAGAAGGCGATAGGGATACCGCCTATCCTGCTGACCGGAGACTCGGCAACAATGTCACAACCGCTCATGCCTTCGCCTGGTACCCCACAGGGCAGTTTCGCCCCGGCGATATGCGACAGACCAAGAACCAGCGCGACGAAGGCTCCCGCACACGCGAACAGAAAAACAAGACGATTTGCCGTCTGAGCACTCATCCCATCCTCCGGCTGTCGTTAGTAGTCTGCCTTACCTGTTCAACGGGTGGCAGTCCATTTCGGCTGTGCTTTGGGCGAAGAGAGCACAACCCCCTGTTTTTTTACCGCAAACGGACCCAGGTCTATCTCTGGCACCAGCGTTAACGGATACGCCGCTTTGGATGGCACTCTCACCGAGAGTGAACAGGTGAAGCCTCAGCCGTAGTGGAACTTCTCCACCTTCACGGTTTTCCCGTTGCGGTCAACGATGCGCAGGGTGGGAGGCGGAGGCATGTCGCCGTTTTTCTCCAGAGAAGACACCTGCTGCGTTCGGTTGCCCGCGTGCAGTACCAGCGAGATGTCGAGCGTATCCCCCTGGCGTGAGCCGAAAGCCAGCGTGGCGGTCAACTCTTTCGGAAGAGGGAACGTGTTCTCGCCCGCTGTTACCTTGAGCGGGAGTGGGTCCATCGGCGTTACCTCAACCTGCCACTGGTTGCCCTGGCTATCGCGCACGCCGAAGCTGTACGAGACGACCGAGTATTCATCCGCAGGCAGCTGCAGGTGTCCGTCTTCTGTTCTGGCTTCCCAGTAGCCCACCTCTTTGCCAACCGCCGTCAGCTGCACCTGTGGATACTCCACCACTAATGTAACCATGTCCACTTCAGACGGATTGAACTCGCACTCGGAGCCGTCAGGAGCAAAGGTTACCCGATAGATGCGGTCGCTCACCCTGTGATAGCGCGGCAGAGGGCGTTGCTCCCTGTCGGGCAGAAAGAGGCACCGGTCCCCGTCCCAGCGGTTTCTGGCAGGGGTATCGAACGCGCCGTCGGCGTTAGCGTCCAGCAGGGCTACCTGGATTGCCTCGCCGTTCACCTTCCCCTCAAACAAGCGGTAGTCTTCGCAGCGCAGGTAGAGGCGCGCGGAACCGATTTCGTCCAGAACCAGACTGAAGTAGCGCGAGGTTGGAACACCGTTAAGGGGCACGGCGAGGCGGAAGGGACCGTAGCGTACACCAAAGTACCAGATGGGGTCCGCCGAGCCCCGCAGCACGTCGTCATCCGTCAGGTCGTTATTGTGGTTGGCGTCAACCACTGCCAGGGAACGACCCGTATCTATCAGCATGTGCCAGTCCTGTAAGGGCTTGCCCAGCTTCAGCACACCATACCGGCAGGAAGCATTTGCCCACGTGGGCAGCTTGACCCCTTTTGGCGGCTGGTTGCGCAACGACACGATGCGAAAAGGCGAGGTGAAGCGTATTCCCTCGTCACCGGCGGATTGCACGAAGCGGAACTGTCCTGGAAGACGCACAGCATCCTCCTGCGCCGATGCCAGGGCGAGAGATGTTGCGCTTATCACCATCATGACAGACAGTATGCGTCGCAACGCAGACACCTCCTTCCCGTCAGGGTAGTGCACCGAAAAGTTTCGGCAATTCGTCTATGGTGATTCCCTGTCGCTGTGGTTTGCCATCCTGTCCGATGTACACCACGTAGGGCAGGGCAGGGAGTATCTGGGGTAACACGGGGAGTACAGGTCGCTGCGGACTGCGCTTCCAGTAACCGACAGGTGTCGCCAGTTGTGCCTGCTTACAATATCGCTCCACCTCCTGCCTGCTGATGGTGTCGAGTACTATCGCCACCTGCCAGCCCTCAGGCATCTGCTGCTTTATCGCCTCCATGAACCTCTGGTTCTGAGCGACGTACGGTGCAGTAAACACCAGAAGCGTGTTTTTGCCCTCCCACTGTACAGGTTGCAGCCACTGCACAGAACGGAGCAACTTCTCCACATCCGGCGGGGAGGGCTGTTTTTCGCTTTCCCACGGCGGGCGCGTTGTGCTGACCGTTAGCACAAGGTCTCGCGAAGGTTTCACAGCCATCTCCCTGGGGGGCATGTTCGGCACACGCAGTGTCAGCAGCAGCGAAGAGGGCATCTCTTTCAAGGAGAACCTTCCCGTGTCATCGGTGGTGACGTTGCCCAACGGAATGCTCCGCATCGGCACCCGGCGCTGCTGATAGTTCCTCGGCGTGAGTGCGTCCGAAAACCGATATTCGGGAGCGAGGCTCGCCCGGGCTATCGGCTCACCATAGTCATCGACCAGCACGCCCGTGTATTCTCCGGTTGCCCTCTTCAATCGGACCGTGGGCGACTGTCCCTTCTTCAGAATGATCGCTGCCGGTTCATAGCCTTTCGCGGTGACGATAGCCCAGCATATGCCTTCCGGCACCACCAGCAGAGTGAACCTGCCCGCTTTATCCGTGTGGCTGAAAATCGGGGTCGGGAACTCCTGCCACATTTGTTGTACGCTTCCATCGGAGAACTCGCGCGCTGCCTGTTGCGCGTACATCAGGCTGACCTTCGCGCCGACGACCGGCTTGCCAGTGGTATCCAGAACCCGCCCGTATATCCGGGGCAACGGCTGCAAGCGCACCAGTTTGGGCGGATTTTGCACGTTGAGGTGACGCAGAACAGTGCCTTCCTGAGTGCCCATATCCACGATGACCAATCGTGCTATTCTGTCTGTGCTCGCCTGGATGGTCAACATATCGCCATCCATTCGGTAGGGACGCCATCTGCCTTCCACGTCTTCGAAAGGTAGCCCGCCAAAGGGCGTCCATACCTTCTTCGGCACCTGGCCCCGCGAGGTGCGTACCCGCATCTTCACTGGTTGCATCCGGGTCATCCGCGTAGCGGTTACGTTCAGCACCACGGGTTGCGGTGTCTGCACCTTGCCCTGTTGCACGGTCAATCTGTACTCCCCTCGGGATTCGTAGGCGGTGTTCTCCGATGCCGGTCCCGATGCGTTTAACACATACTCTCCGTCAGGAAGAGCGATCGTCAATCTCCCCTTGCTGTCGGTGAAGTAGGGTATCACATACGAGGCGTTTCGCTCCGTCGCGATGTCGATATTCACTCCGCAGAAAGGTACAGGGTTTCCTTTTTCGTCGCGTACCTCTATCGTAACCTGTGGCTCCACAAACACTTGGATAACGCCGAGGTCGGTAGTTGAGCCCGGCTTCAAGTTTTTCACATTTACTCGCTTGAAGAAACCGGGCGGCACCAGCGTGGGAGAGGAGAGCGCGAAACCGGGCATCAGCATTACTGAACTCGCCGCGACATCCAGCGTGATACGTCCGCTTTCATCGGTAATGGCAGAGAAACCCGGCACGGTCACCACCGGGTAGTCTTTGACGGGCTCGCCGTTGTGGGCGTACACCAGCTGAGCGGTGATTCGCGCTCCCGGACGAAGGGTGAGATTCAGCCCCTCTTTCAATAGCCTGTCCCAGTTCACGCCAGACATGTACTCCAACGGCTCGTGTCCAGCGGCGGTGCAGGCAATGACGACGCCCTCCGTTTTCGGGTGCATGGGCAGGTGGAAGTTCCCTTCTGCGTCGGTAGAAGTGATAAAAGGCGGTACGGGAGGCACGATAAGCCCGCCACCGTCGCCAATACGGGCATAGGCGAGGCGCACCTGTGCGCCGACGACGGGTTTGCCGTCCGCCTCCATCACCTTACCGGTGACCTGTTTGAGGGGTTCTAATCGTACATCACGGGGTGGCTTTGTTCCCAAGCGGAGAACGTTGCATCCGAGCTCAGGATGGAATGCCACAACGGCAGAGAGGATACAGGCTGGATCGGCTCCAGTGATGCGGTAGCGTCCCTGAGCGTCGGTCGTGGCATGCGGTAACCTATCCGGCGAAACGCCCAGCCATGCTATCATGAAGTTGGGATAGTAATACACCTGCGCGTCGGCAACCGGGTTGCCGTGGGCATCCAGCACACGCCCGCTGAGGACACCCGCACTCTGCGCATAGGCTGTGTTCCACACACACCACAGCCCCAGCATCGTGGCGAATAACGCTCTCATGACAGTACCTCCTTCCCGGCAGGTGAAAGCCATGAACATTGCACCGACAGGAAAAACGCTTGGCACTGCAACATAATCCCATTTTATATACAAGTTCTTTTCTCCTGCAACTCCTGCTGTGCTGGTCCGCTCAGGTAGGACGTTATGGTGTTTTTGCCGACCAGCACAACGTGGCGCAGCCTCCTTATCATGCTGAGCGTCAGCGAAGCATCTCTACCATGACAGGAAGACTAGCCCCCTTCAGGATGACAAAGCATCACCGGGGTGCCTTACCAAACATAAATTCCCAAATGAACAAAGCACAACCGTATCTGAAAGAAGTGCGTTTCGGATTTTAAGGAAAAATTGTTCGGCACCCTCTCAAAGTGCTTGACAGCACTGCACACGGGGTGTATACTTAAAGTAAGGTGGGAGATTGACTCGCACCCGCATGGTTGTTCAACCATCCATGATGATGAAAGGAGGAGGGGTATGCATCGAATCGCAATCAGGTTAGGGCTGGCTGCTGTGCTCCTCGCAGCAATCGCCTTACCCTCCAGCGCTACGGTCTGGGTGTTGACGGCGAACCTTACCGGTAGCCAGGTGGTTCCGCCGACCACGACAACCGCCTACGGGCAAGCCATCATGAGCTATGATGACGTGTCCAAGCTGTTCAACCTGGCGGTTTACGAGGTTGGCTTAACCCAGAGCGAGATCCTCGGCGCGAAGATTTACGTAGGTGCACCGGGTACGAACGGTCCGGCTATCTACGACCTCGACGGCGGTCCCTCGTGGGCGGGAAGTGGTACCGTCTACTCACGGTTTATCGTGGGTGGGCTCTTCCCTGCGGCAAATGAAGTGGACCTTCTGGCTGGCAACACGTACATCCAGATTACCACCCCTGCAGGAACCAAAGACATTCGAGGTCAGCTCATTCCGGTGCCCGAGCCTATGACGCTGATCGGTCTATCCACGGGTTTGGGACTGCTCTTATTGCGCCGGAAAAAAGCGTAAACGTGGAGTGAAGAATAGCCTGGGCTTTTGCTCAGGCTATTTTGTTTCTGTTATCCGGCAGAAGGGAGGGCATTGCGCGTGCAAGCACAAACGAAAGGAGGGACAGCCTTTTGAAAGGATTAGGAGTGCGATTGGCACTGGTGGTAGCGCTGTTCGTGGCGGTGGCGCTTCCGTCGCACGCCGCACTGTGGTACCTGCAGGCGACGCTGACCGGCTCACAAGAAGTGCCGCCGGTCTCCACAAATGCCAGCGGGGTGCTTTTCGGCAGCTACGATGACGTTGCCAACACGATTAACCTCGCTATCACGGTGAACGGCATTCTGCAAAGCGACCTCACCGCCTCGCATATTCACAGTGCGCCGGCAGGGGTGAACGGGCCCGCTATTCTCACCATCGGCGGTGGGAACAGCTACGCTGTACTGGGTAGCCAGCTCATCAAAGTGATTGTGGGCGCACCGTTCCCCGCTGCGGAGGAAGCAAACCTGCTAAGCGGTAACACGTATATCAACATCCATACCACCGCATACCCTGGTGGCGAGATTCGGGGGCAGATCACCGCATTGCCGGTGGTGCCGGAGCCTGCGACGATGGCTGGGTTGGGCATCGGCGTAGGACTACTGGCGTTGCGCCGGTGGCGAAGGTAGAATACCTCTTGGAAAACAACTGGGCTGAGGGGAACCTCAGCCCAGTTTGTTGTACCAGTATCGGTAGGAGCTTCGTCCTCTGTCTGGGTTTATCCCTCTATGACTACTTCCTGACCTCTGGTCAACAGAATGGGCACGGTAAATCGCAGCTGAATGCCCTGTCCATCCGGCAGAACCTCTGCGCTCAGCGGCTGGTTGTCCATCGTTACGGAAACGTTCGTGGTTCCGTGCCAGCGCGGGAGCCTCAGCGTGCAAAGACGCATCTCGCCGTCTGCCAGTGCGATACGGACGCGCGAAGTGGTAGCGCCGGTGCTCTCCGAATAGATTCCCCACGCAACGGGCGTGAAGAAGGGATACTGGCTCTCGGTGACCCGGATAGAAGGCGCGAGGGTCAACTCACCTTTTAGCGCGTCCCACCCGAAGCCGGTTAGCGCGTTGAGTAGTGTCCATGCGGACATGGCGCGATAGTAGTGGTTACCGCACTCCACGTGGTTCCAGAATCTGCCTGCCCGCAGGTGTCGGTCGTGGATGTCGCGCACAATCGCCATGCCGTCGGCGATTTTGCCACGCGCGAGCAAAAGCGCCGCCACGGTGTACTCGATACCCGTCCACAGGGCGTCTGCCTGCAGGTTGCCCGATGCAGCAAGGCGATGCGGCTTGCCCGGCGGGTAAGAAGCGTTACGCAAGCCCTCACCCGGTCGGAAATTGTACCGCATGACGGCATCCATCGCGCGGTCAATGTATTCATTGGGAAGAACCGGCTCCCAGCCACACACAGCGAAGAACCAGTCTGCGCTGACCTGGTCGCTCATACAGCACTCATCCACGAGGTCGCCATCGCGCCAGAGCACGAAGTACTCGCCGTTCCAGAGCTTCTGGAGAAAACTCTGGACCCCTTTCTCGTAAAGACTTTGCCACTTCGTGACCCGCTCGGCGTCGCCCATCTCCTCTGCCAGCCGGACTGCGCTCTTCAGCGCGCCCAGCCACAGGCTACAAATGTACGACGGACTACCCTGGAAGTCCCACACGTCGTAGGTGTTCCGGCGGGTGTCGGTGTCCGGTAGCGCGTCGCCATCGGTGTCCAAAAGCAAGGTGTTATCCATCGCGCGAACGATATGGGGATACAGCCGTTCCAGATAGCCTTTGTCTCCCGTCCACAGGTAGTCGCGTGCAGCGAGCATCACAAACTGCGGGTTCATGTCCACGCGGTCAAAGCCATTGTCCACTGCACTGAAGTCGGGAGTAAAGAAGTGGTGCACGCGCCCATCCTCGCGCTGGAACTTTGCGCCGTGTTCCATCTGTACCTTCTGCAGGTCCGGGAACAGGGAGATGATGGGGAAGGAGCCCTGATAGGTAATATCGGTCGTGTGGAAACCGCAACAGCCCAGCCCTTCCCAGACACCGAAATGCCCATCTCGTGTCCACCAGGTGCATTTGGTCATCGTGGAAAGCTGCCCGCTGATGGCATCGGCGGCTTCGGCAGGCAGGCTGGAATCATAGATGGCGTCTACGAAGTCGAGAGTGCGTTCGCGTAAGATGGCAGCGTTGCTTATCAGGTATTCCGCAACCTCCAGCGAGCTGTTAAACCATCGGGCATACTGATGCCCAATGTTCGCGCCAGTGGGACTGATGTGGTTCGGGAAGAACCAGCTGATGGTGAACAGTGCCTCGCCTTCACACTCCGGCTCGACCCGCTGGCTGGAGCATAGCGCGGCGTAGCCCCATTCGATTTGCCTCCTGCGCACCTCTCGCAGTTGGAGCACAACCTCTTCCAGAAACTCCGGCGAGTGCACCAGATGCGGGTCTACGATGCTCAGACTGCGGTATTTGTAGTCCACAAGCGGATGTTGGAGCAGTTTCTGCAACAGTGCGTCGCGCTCCGACGCCGGCAGCTGGGAAGGCTGAAGGTCTTCTGGCAGGGCAGGGGCTTCTTCAGGAGCCAGATTCGGCAGCTTACCCTCCTCGCGGAACCGGCGCAGGATAGAAACCGGTTTCAGCCCGAACTGGTTCTCCCAGAACATCAGAGAGCGGTACTCGTCCCGATACGCGCCGGTGATATAGCTGATTTCTCCGCCGCACGCGGCGAAAGTCATATCGCCGGTAGAGGGATGCTCCGGCTGAAGGTCTGTGGCGGTTAGATGCACAGCAGCTCCATTGCGTGTTTGCTGAAGCAGGTTGCGGGGCTGTCGGTTCTCCTGTCCGATCCCTGCCATGTTGCGCATCACACCCGCAATCGCTACGTCTACCGGTTCCGCTGTAAGATTTTGCACCAGAAAACGGATATAAAAACCCGGCGTGCCCGACGCACGGCTATCCAGAGGAATGAACGGCGAGAAAACCTCTGCGACCACCTGCACGGGGAGCGAGGCATCCATGTAGTGCAGGCGTGCGAGTGGGAACATGCCTTCGAACTGGATGGACTGCACCGCCCGCGCCCAGCCTGTCGAATAGAGGTCATGCAGGCTTTCTCGCAGGGCAAGATAGCGTATCTGCACGTCTTCGGCAGTGGCAACACGCAGTACAAAGACAAGGTCTTCAGGGCGAACCATCTCCTCCGTGCGGATTCCGCCCGGAGAATGGGGGGACCATGCCCCCATGTTGAATATCTGCCACTCGTGGAACAACCCGTCCGGGCGTATTTCCACGGAGCCTGTACCGATTCCGCCGAGCGGAATACCAGAAGTATGCTGTATGGTGCTGTGGAGTACTGGCATCGGTATCCTCCTTCACCTTTCATACGATAACGATTTGCTGTAGAATACGTGTCACACAATGCTGTATCCTCTGCGTACCTCTCGCACAGGGCGATAAAGGGCAGGATGTACAGGGTAGCCTTCGGGAATTATGTTTTGCCTTGATAATGGGCAAGTGTGTGGGTACAATCTTACTGAGAACGATTCTCAGGAAGGCAGCGAAAAATGGGTGAGGGATGGTATCTGGTTGCGCTCATTGTCGTGTTATTGGTGCTTTTCGCGCCACAGTGGGGTGTGGTCACACGATGGAAGCAGCGGCGCTGGCTGCATTCGCGCGAGGCGATGGAAGATGCGCTGCTGCATCTGCACCAGCGGGAGCACGAGGGGCGTCTGGCGTCGATAGAGTCGCTGGCGGGCGCGCTGGGGGTCTCCACGCGCATGGCGTTGATGCTGGCAGAGCGCATGGAAGAGCAGGGGCTGCTGCAGGCGGGGGCGGGTGGTTTCAGCCTCACTCCGGAGGGGCATCGCCTCGCCATTCAGGTGGTGCGAGCGCACCGTCTCTTTGAACGCTATCTTGCCTATGAAACCTCCGTACCGCCGCATGAGG
>VSSL01000555.1_pt1 | contig 11240 bp, 11 predicted proteins | sample 4557531 | NCBI WGS metagenome assembly VSSL01 (sample SAMN10986726, study PRJNA523729) | hot springs metagenome | isolation source: hot springs | place: India:Timba, Gujarat | collected 2018-05-31 | reverse complement strand
TCTTCCACCTGGATGCCCGCCTGCGCCGCGGGTGAGCCTTCGGTCACCGAGGTAATCAGCGCACCCTGCTTCACCTTCAGCCGCTGGGCATCTTCCGGTGTGACATCGGCAGGCATCACCCCGAAGAAGCCGCGCACTACCTTACCGCGCGTGATGAGCTGTTCCATCACGAAGCGGGCGGTGTTAATCGGCACGGCGAAGCCAATGCCTGCAAAACTGCCTGTCGGCGACTCGATTGCGGTGTTGATGCCGATGACTTCACCGCGAATGTTCAACAGCGGACCGCCCGAGTTGCCCGGGTTAATCGAGGCGTCCGTCTGGATGAGATTCGGGTAGTAACGTTGACCCTGGGTCATGCTACCGATAGCTTCGCGACGACCGAGTGCGCTGACCACGCCGACGGTCATCGAGTTCTGCTTATCAAACGGGCTGCCCAGTGCAATCGCCCACTGTCCGACGCGCACCGTGTCCGAGTCGCCCAATCGTGCGGTCGGCAAGCCGGTAGCGTTCACTTTGACCACAGCGATGTCGCTGCGGAAGTCGCGCATGACCTTTCCTTCTAATCTGCGTCCGTCGCTCAACACCACTTCCACGCGCTCCGCACCCGCTACCACGTGGTCATTGGTCAGGATATATCCATCGCTCCGCACGATAACGCCGGAGCCAACACCTCGCGTTGGGATAGGCACCGTGTCCGGCGAACGACCGCCGCGCCGGAACTCGAACGGGAACGGAAAATCGTCTGGTATCTCCAGGCGAAGACCGGGACTGGTGACTGTTTTTCGGGCGTAGATAGTTACTACCGCAGGGGAGACCTCCTCTGCCACTCGCACGAATGCGCTTTCCATCGCCTCTGCCGCGCTCAGTGCGTCCGCTTTGGACACTGCGGTCGTCGTAGAAACGGTGCGCGTCGTGCCCTGCGCCAGCGTTACACCCGGCTTCTGAAAAGCGGTTCCGAGGAACGCACCCAATGCCACGCTGAACAGAATCATCAGAGTAAAGACCCACGCTCGAGGCTGAGCCTTCATTGTTTACATCCCTCCTTGTTTTTGGGTGTGTGGGGATTGAAGCGGAGGCACGCCGTGGCGCCTCCGCTGGATTGTCTTACCGATAATATCGGACGGAGACCAGCGAAGCCCGGTTATCATACGGGTATAGCGGAATCTCTGCCGGTACGTAAGGTTGCTTGCGAAGATGCAGTTTGCCAGAGAGGTAGGCGTCCAGCGTTGCATGGTCTATCTCGCTGGCTATCCCCGCCGCTGTCGCCATCTCCTGCTCCAACGGCGAGCGAGCCTGCACGCCGAAGTACCATGCTCCCAGCGTAATCGCACCCAGAGCAGCCGCCACCGCCAGTGGGCGCACCAGCTGTCTGGGCAAAGGCAAACGCCACCTGTTTGCAGGCGCAGAGGTGCGGAGTACTCTCTCTACCAAACGCTCTTCAAGCGAAGCGGACGGAGCCACAATGGGCATGTCACTGAGTAGACGCTTCACTTGCAGAAGCGTCAGATACTCGCGACGGCATTCCGGGCATCCATCCAGATGCCTCTGGATAGCAAGCATATCGACACCCGACAGCTCTCGATCGATGTAGCAAGAGAGCAAGTTCTGCACTTTGCCGCAGTTCATCATTCGGTCACCTCTCCACGCGCTTTAGCTTGTTGGTACGCTTCGATGCGTTGGCGAAGAAACCGCCTGCCACGATGCAAGCGCGAGCGTACGGTGCCCAGCGAGCAGCGCATCGCCTCGGCAATCTCTTCGTACGATAACCCCTGGATGTCCGCCAGCACCACGGTGGTGCGAAAGTCGGGCGGCAGAGCATCCAGAGCGCGCTGGATGTAGTCCTCCAACTCCTCAGACATCACAATCGTCTCAGGATTCGAGGCTGCGTCGGGTATCTCCAGTTGAACATCTCTGTCCGAGTCTTGAATATTGAGCGGCTGGTCCAGTGACTGCACCTGCAGCTTCGGTCGCCGACGCAGCATGTCGATAAAGGCGTTGTTGACGATGCGGTACATCCAGTTCTCAAAAGGCATATCCCGATTGTAGCGGTCAAAGAACCGGAACGCACGGATGAACGCCTCTTGCGTCAGGTCCTCCGCATCGTCTCTGTTGCCGGTCAGGCGGTAGGCGATGTTGAACACCGTCCGATGATGACGGCGCATGAGCGTTTCAAACTCTGCTCGCGCGTCCTGCCAGCCGGCTGCTGCCTCTTTCGTCCATTCCATTCTGGGGTGTCCTCCTGTTGCTTATTACGCCCACACTGTCTGCGTCGGTTCCCGATAATTAGACTCACCGCCGTGCATTTTCGTTGCACGGCGGTGTGCTCTCACTCTTCCCTCGGAGCGGGTATCGGCTCTAAAAGCATCTCTTTGGTGTAAATGAAGTCGTCGCGATGGTAGTCCGCGAGCTCATAGTCGTCACGCAACACGATGGCGCCCGTCGGGCAAGCCTCCTGGCAGTAACCGCAGAAGATACAGCGAAGCATATTGATTTCATATCGTATCGCATACCGCTCGCCGGGCGAGTAGCGTTGCTCGTCGGTGTTCTCGGCGGCTTCCACATAGATACAACGCGCCGGGCACGCCCCCGCGCACAGCGAACAGCCGATGCACCGCTCCAGCCCGTTATCGTAACGCCTCAGCACATGCCGCCAGCGCGTGCGCGGATACATGGGACGTTTCTGTTCGGGATACTCCACCGTAATCGGCTCGTGGAAGGGCGGCTGATGCCGAAAAGTGATGCTTAACCCCTGTGCCAGAGGAAGCACCGTCTTCACAAACCGCTTTGCTACCTGTGTAATCATCCTGCGGATACCTCCTCGCGCTTCAGAGGCGCCAGTTCGATAATCATCCCTCGATGTTGCTGGCGAATCTTGCGCTGTAGCTGCAACAAGCCGTAAAGCAGTGCGTCGGGCGATGGAGGACAACCGGGCACATATACGTCCACCGGCACTATCTGGTCCACCCCCTGCAAAATGGCGTAGTTATTGAACACACCACCACAGGAAGCGCACGCGCCCATCGAGATGACCCACTTGGGGTTGGACATCTGGTCGTACAGCTGGCGCAGAACAGGTCCCATCTTCTTGGAGACCCTTCCCGCCACAATCATCACGTCCGCCTGCCTGGGGCTGGGGCGAAAGACTTCTGAACCAAACCGCGAGATGTCAAACCGCGATGCCACGGTAGACATCATCTCGATCGCGCAACACGCCAGCCCGAAGGTGAGGGGCCACAGGCTGTTCACCCGCCCCCAGCGTACTAGGTCCTCCAGCTTCGCCAGCAGGATGTTTCCCCTGCTGTTGCAAGCCGGGTACTTGAGGCATGGTCGAATCGTGTGCGGCTATTTCCACAATGCGTTTCGCCATCGTTATGCTCCTCTGGTGTTCCGCTTGCTACAGAAAATTTATAGCAGCTAGATTATACCTGAGAACCTCGCTAAAACGGCAATGCCTGCCCTACCCCCTGTGCCAGCGCTTTGCGGTACACCATGTGCGCCACCGCTACGTCCTCCAGCGCCACCCCCAGGCTCTTGAAGAGCGTTACCCGGCGGGGTCGGTGCGCCCGGGCACACGCCCGGCGACGATGTCCGCCAGTTCCACCACCTGTCGCCAGTTCAGCTTGCGTGCTTCGATTGCCGTGATGAGCTCGCCCGACTCCACCTTCGCTTGCTCCCGGTCGTCTACCGCCACCGTATGACATCGCGCGAACACGCTTACGTCCAGTTCGCGGCGCGAAAAGGCATTCGCGCCGATAGCGTTGATGTGCGTCCCGTCGTCCAGCCATTCTCCGAACAGCACCGGCTCACGCGCGGTGGTGGCGCACACGACAACCGCGCTTCCGCGTGTGGCTTCCTCGGCGGTATCTGCAGGCACAACGGAAACACCCAACCGTTCGCTCATCATCTCGGCGAACTGTTCGCGTCTCTCTACATGGCGGGAGTAGACCTTCACGCGGGCGATGGGGCGTACCGCGCATATCGCTTCCACCTGCGTCTGCGCCTGCCAGCCCGCGCCGATGATGCCCAGCGTGCGGGCGTCATGACGCGCCATATAGCGGGTAGCCACCCCCGACGCCGCACCCGTGCGCACCTGCCCCAGCCTGTCGGCTTCCATCACACAAAGCAGGTTTCCGTTATCGGCGTCGTAGAGAAAGAAGAGGAACCGCGTCTTGGGGGCAAAAGAAGCGTAAGCCTTGAAGCCGAACACGCCCTCGCTGAGCACCGCCGCGCTCATGATGTGGAACACGCCGTCGGGCAGGTAGAGACGCTGACGCGGGTTGTTAAGCACCTCCGCCTGTCCCTCTGCGGCGAAGGCACGTTCCACCGCGTCCAGAGCCTCCGACATGGTTAACAGACTGCTTACCTGCGCTTCGTTCAGGAAAAACGCCATGGACGTACTCTCTCCCTTTATTAGGATACCTCATCTGTAGACGATGCTCCTGCTCTAAGGCTCCTGCGAGGCTTTTCGCACGCCGTTTGAGCCTTCTACAAGCCCATTTTGAGCCTATTGAGCCGTTTCTGAGCCTTTGAGCAGGTAGCGTGTTCCCCGCCCGTGTTCCCCCTCCCTACGAAAAACTCCGCTAACGACCAGTTCGTTCAGGTCGCGCGTCGCGGTAGGTTTGGAGGCTCCTGTTAACGTCTGGTAGTCTCTGTTGCTGATGGTCCCGTGTTCTTTCACATACAACACTGCCCTCACCTGCCGTTCGTTCAGCCCTATTGCTCTGAGCCGCTCCGGCGTGTATGGGTCTTTGAGGAATAGCACTTGGAAGCTATACGGTTCGGCAACAAACTCTGGATCGAGCAGACCTCGCTCGCGGCAAAGACGCACGATGCGTGTCGTGCCAGTACCCCAGCGCTCAATCAAACCTGCGTAGAAAAAGGCATCTGCCAGCAACGGATTACGCCGAACGGAGGGATGTTCGGGCTTTTTCAGGTCTTCCACCCGGATGCCTGTTGGCAAGTTACCAGGATTCCATATGGTCAATTTCTCGTCTGAGAGCCGAATCTCGACGTTTCCAGGCATGGTATAGTCCCGATGGATGAGCGCATTGATGACCGCCTCACGTAAAGCCTCCAGGGGGTATTCCCATACCTCACGGTGCTGTAGCCCTTCTAGCGTAGGCGCGGTAACCCGGCTATCCAACGACACCTTGAGTACACGGCGGAACCGTTCCATCGCGCTGTCCAGCTGCTCCCAGAGCGTGCCGGTGAACTCATGGTCGTCCACTATTTGTGTTCCTTTGAAAACGCCAATGCGTAGGCGAGCATGCGGAAAGAGCTCCTGCGGACGTTCAGCAAACAAGAGCACGGCTGCATGGTTGAGCTTACCTTCGCGTAGCAGCGCAAGGTTTTGCAGGATACGCTCTGGTTGTTTGGCATCGGCCTCCGGAAATCGATGCTTCGCCAGTGCTGTGAATGTTGCTATAGCAGATTCTGAAACTCTCTCTAACCCCCAAGAGGTCGGCAAAGAATCCCAGCTCTGTCCCGAACGCTCCAGAAGAAGTCGATGTAGCTCTTCTGGCGTCAGGTCTCGGTTGGTGCTTCCGACTCGGCAGCGATATCGTCCGTTGTGCGCGACCACCCTTGGGGCAGGCTCCACTCGCACTTCGATTACTTCCCTTTGCCCGAAGGTACGTCTTGCGAGGGAAGGGTTCAGACCGAGCCTCGAGGCGATAACATTGGCAATCCGTTGTAACTCAGCCTCCGGGTCATCGACGCCAATAACCTCTCCGTCATCTCCTACGCCTACGAAGAGGACCCCTCCTCGCGTATTTGCAAAGGCAGCAATATCCTCCAGAGCATGATCGTTCCAAAGGCGCTTAAATTCCACTTGCTCGCCCTCTTGCATGCCTATCTGTACCACGGTGTGACCTCCCCCGCCTCAGAGTTAAGGCTTTCATTGGAAACGTTTTACATTATGCTCACCCCATCTCCCCTACCTGTACCTTCTCCTCACAGTCAATACCCACACCGTACTCGCGCTCCATCGGCGGCTGGGTCGTACCGGGTTGGCTCCATCGGGAATTATTTTGGGCAAACGGCATCTGTTCGGGATACGTATCTTTGCCCCCCGTATCACAAAACAGCCCCAGGCAGATCGCCCGCTCACGCAAAGTGCCTCGTGCGCCGATGCTACTGCGCCCTAACGTGATGGAAGGTTGCACCTCGTAGCGGTCATCTCCAGAGGAGTCCCAGAAGATGCCGATGCCATTGGCGTTGCCCCCGCCGAGGCTCAGATTAGGAGCGCGATAGACATCGTTCCCGCCGAGTTCTATCAGCCAGCTCAACGAGAAATCATGCCCTGCTCCCTGCGCCATGTTCATCGTCGCGGTGTAGCGGTCATCTCCAGAAACATCTTCCAGGATGCCCACTGCAAAATGCGCGGAGGCACCCTGCACATACCACACACCTTCATATATATCGTCACCACCGCCGTCGGAAAGGACACCCAGCCCGTACCAGTAGCCCACTCCCTGCCCGAATACGCCGCAGGAATAGGTATCGTTGCCTGCGCCGTCCACCAGTATGCCGATGCCTCCCGCGAGTGAATGACCATCGGTGTAGTCCGCGCGTCTGCCGTTGCCCGCCCCTTGCGCCATGCTCACGTTGTGTTTATCGCTCTGCGGAGAGGGAAAATCCAGCGTCTGGTCGTCGGCGATGTACTGGTCGTTGCCAGATACGTCCAGCAACAGCCCGTAGCCTTTGGTACCGCCGTAACCCTGCGCCATGCTGAAACAGCGATAGCGGTCGCTGCCTGCGCGGTCTACACACAGACCGATGCCCCAGTCCGCACTACCCTGCCCACTCGTGTAGCACTCATAACGGTCATCGCCTGCCGCGTCAATCAGTACCCCCGCCCCGAAATGCGCCGCGCCCTGCGTCGGGCTGAGCGAGCTGTACATATCATCGCCTTCCATGTCGAGAACAAAGGCGTAACCCATCACCGCGCCGCCGATGCACGGAGACAACGGGCGTTCCTTGCGGCCGGAAATGTTCTCTATCCCCCGTGAAGCGATTTCCCTGTCCTGCAGGTAACGGTCGTTGCCCCGCAGGTCTATGACCACTGTTATCGGGTGGTCCGCCGAGCGATTACCGCCTGCACCGAGGTAGGTATCGTTGCCACCCATGTCCAGAATCAGCATGTAGTCCTTTGGCGAATAGGTATCCGCGCCTCCGCTGCGCAGCGCCACGATGCCCCAGGGCGTGGGGATGTCTACCGAGAAATCCCTCTGCTCCTGCACCACCTGCAGCTCCGCAGCCACACGTTCGGTGACCAGCAACAGGTCATGCGCCCCGGCGAACAGTGCTTTGAGGTCTGTGTAACGCATCAGCTGCCAGTAAGCGGCGTTTTCTATGCTCTGCAAATCCTCGGAAGCGGAAAGCGGTTGACACAGCATGGCGTATAGCGACTGCGGTTTCTCCTGTTGAAACACCTCCCGAAACGCTAGGTCGCGCCATCGTCTTGATTCCACCATAGTCAGCAACAGGTAAGCGATGGGTTTCTGTACCGACATTGGCACCGCTGTAAGCTGTTTAACCCAGCTGGCTCCCTCGGGCATCTTTTGACCGGCTGCGAGGTAAATCGCCTCAATCGCCTCGTAGAGAGGCTGCTTCAGCATATCCGCCTTACGCCTCTGCCGTTCGGTGGGGTCGCCGATGAGGGTGCGTCGCGTGCCTTCGGCGAGGCGAAGGCTGGCAGAGGATAGCAGGTTTGCCGTACTGCTTGCATTCTGCATGGCGTCTCGCCGCATTGTTCCTACCACGAAAGGCACGCGCCAGGGGTCCAGGTGAAGGCTATCGAAAAAGGGCAGGCGATACTCTCCACCTCCGTAGTTCTGCAGGTCCAGTACGTTGAAACGCGCGGTCTGTTTGCTCAGCCCGACCTGCGCCAGAGCACCGTCAAACGCATCTGCACACGCCAGTGCAGGCAGGAATAGACAGGTGGTGACGAGTAAGGTACACAGGGCGATACGCATCGGGTCCCTCGCGATGTTGTGGTTGTATTCCTCTTTCTGGGAGATGCAGACGATGTCCTGCCCGCATAGTGAGATACGTGCTGCGCGACAGGAAGACGCCCCCGCGCTTGCCCGACTCTACGTGGAGGCGTTCGGTTCCAAAATCGTGTGGGCTTTCGGCAGGTACGCGGACAGCATGGCAGACCTCGTTGCCGACCTGTTACGTCACGACCAGATGCGCCTGAGCGAAACGCTGGTCGCAGAAGTGGATGGTCAGGTGGCGGGGATGGCTGTGCTGCGACGTGACCACACCCATCGCCCGAACTGGCGAATGGTCTGGAGGCTGGCTCGGCAGCATGTACGGGGATGGCGATTGCTTACCACAACGTTTATCATGAGCGCGATGTGCAGTAACCTCTGTACGCCCACACGCTCGTATCTGGAGTCGCTGGCGGTAGACGCGCGCTATCGCGGACAGGGTATCGGCACGCATTTGCTGGAGCGGTGCTTTGAGGAATCGCGTCAGGCGGGAAAGCGCGAAATCTCCCTGCACGTCGTGGACACGAACCCTCGCGCCAAGCAGCTGTATGAACGAATGGGTTTCCGCACGGTGAGGACAGAACGCTTCGGGTGGTTCGCCTCGCGCTGGATGGGCTTCAGCGCACAGTATTTCATGGTGCGCCCTCTATAACTACGCCCGCGGATGATGCTTCATGTACACCTCGCGCAGGTGGTTGATACTCACTCGCGTATAGATTTGGGTGGTGTTGATACTTGCGTGCCCTAACATCTCCTGCACCGCGCGCAGGTCTGCCCCGCCCTGCAGCAGATGCACCGCAAACGAGTGACGCAGGGTATGGGGGCTTATGGGGCGGGGAGATACCTGCACGTTGTGCGTATTGCTTCAGGCGCAACCAGAACTGCGTGCGCGACAACGGAGTGCCGCGCTCGCTGAGGAACAGGTAATCCTCACTGCGCTTGCCCAGCAGTTTCGGACGGGCGAGTCGCAGATACTCCTGTAAAGCCGATTTGGCGCTATCGCCGAAAGGCACCCACCGTTCCTTTGCCCGTTTGCCGAACACGCGCACAAAACCCTCTTGCAGGTCTACGTCTTGCAAGCGCAAGCCCACTACTTCCGACACACGCAACCCCGCCGCATACGCTAACTCCAGCATCGCCCGGTCACGCAGTCCGATGGGCGTCCGGACATCCGGCTGCGAGAGGAGGCTTTCCACCTCCTGACGCGAGAGGGCGTTGGGCAGTTTACGCGGGAGGCGAAAAATGGGCTACCGGAGGGAACAGCTCTTCGGGGTAACACGCCCTCCTGCCGAAGAAAACGCGCAAACGCTCGTGCAGCACACAGTTTGCGCTCGATGCTGACTTCCGCCAGACCCTGCTGGCGCAAATACTGCGAGAAAGCCAGCAAGCCGTTCTCGCTCAAGGCGTCCTGTAGAGAGTATCCCCGTTGCCGGGCGAACTGGGCGAGCTGGCGCAGGTCGCGGGAGTAAGCATCCTGCGTGTGGGCAGAAGCTCCCCGCTCCACACGCAGGTAGTGCAGAAACCGGTCAATGTTTTCGCTCATTTCGCAGCGGGTTGACCGATACGGGGCTGTGGGTTCCTAATAATACCCAGCGCCCAGCGAATGCCTCCTAGAATGTGCTGTTTATACCAGTCGCTTTCAATGACATCCCCGCGGTGACCCAGGCCCGTGTAGAATACGCGCCCCTTGCCGTAAGGCTTGCACCATATCAGCAAGTAATCGCCCGGCTGACCGGCTTGCGGATGACCGTCGTTGGGATGCTTGTCCATCGAGCCCAGCACATGTAGTTTCGCACGGTCGTTGTTCTTGAACTCGTAGATTTCATCGAACACCCTGAAGCGTGGAGCAAGGTGCGTCATCGCCGGATGTTTGGCGTCCTCAACGATTACCTCCACCTCACATTGTGCGCCGTGCGTCAGAAACTCTCCACCCATCATCTCGATGAAGCTCGGCTCATCGTGGTAGGTATCCGCTGCCGCGTGGATGCCGATAACCGCCTTACCCGATTTCACCCAGTCAAGGAACGCCTTCAGGTCAGGGATGCCCAGGTTGCCCGTGGTATTGGAGAAGATGACACCGTCATATTTCTTCAGACCCTCTGGCGACATCATCTGCTTGACGTCCTCGGCGGTGCGACAGTGCTCTACAGTAAACTGTCCTGACTTGTCCGCCAGTTCCGCGATAATCTTTTCGAAGCTCCGGATTGCCTCTTCGTGGCGGAACCCCGCAGTGTACGATACCACCAGCAGGCGCTTCTTCGCGCGAGAAGTTGTCCCCGTTCGCTGTGCATCTGCAGACACACTGAGAAGCACCACCGCTCCACAGAGAACCACAACCCACCATGTTCCGTTCATGCTTCCACCTCCTGTCTGGGTTCACCATCCGAATCTTCCGCCTGTGGAACAGAGAGTCCTGCAGACCGCCACAACGGCAATTCCCTTCCATCCCCGATTGAAAAACCCGTAATAGTACCAGCCCCTATTTTCATCAGGGAAATGTAGAACCATAGCATCTTGCATGCCATTTCCGTGAAAGGAGGAATTCGTCGATGAAGCGCATCTCGCTGGCGCTGACGGTGCTGGCGCTAATGCTGACGCTGGCACTGGACGCTTCCGCACAGTATCGCATTTACGACACCATCTACTCGGCAGATGGTAGCACCACCGAGCTCACCGAACTGGTGTATACCGGCTCTACTCCCCGCTATCGCATAGCAGATGGAATGGGGGTCAATCTCTCAGTCAACCATTACCTGACGAGGCTGGACTTCGTGCTTATTCTTGCCGCAGCGGGCACCTACACCAACATCACGGCGGACATCGAGGTATACAACGCCTGGGACCCCGGCGCTGCCAGTGGCTCGGTGTTCAGCAATCTCGCAGCTGCTTTCACCGCGAGTCTGGGTGACGCTAATCCCACAGGAGCCACCGCCTACCTGATACAGATTCCCCTGCCGGCAGGCATTGTGCTGGACACCAACCCGAACAAGGGCGTGGTCGTCACCCTGAAGCACAACGGCGTTCTGGACAGCAACCTGACTCTCGGCATAGTAAACCGTCTGCCTAACCCGGGGAGCGAGGTTGTCACAGACATCTGGTATCGCGATGCCAACAACAACGGCATCATCGAGGCGTCCGATGCTCGCACTTTCGGCGCGCCTCGCGCTGCCGACAACGTCGCCTTCACCCTGTGGGCGCAACCCGTTCCCGAACCAGCAACGTTTCTCGCGCTGGGCATGGGTGTCG
>VSSL01000554.1_pt1 | contig 11265 bp, 21 predicted proteins | sample 4557531 | NCBI WGS metagenome assembly VSSL01 (sample SAMN10986726, study PRJNA523729) | hot springs metagenome | isolation source: hot springs | place: India:Timba, Gujarat | collected 2018-05-31 | reverse complement strand
CGTAATTAAAAAGATATTCTTTTATTAAGCTCTGAGAAAAGGCGTCACAACAGACGCCTTTTTTATTTTAAAGTAAAGATTTTTATAAATCATTAAATTATCTTTGAAACAAACAACAAATAATTAGGAGAGACTATGCAAACAATACTTGGTGCCGGCGGAGGTGCTGGTACAGAGATAACAAGGGAGTTATCTAACTATACAAAAGATATTCGGTTGTTAGCCGTAATCCGAAAAAGGTTAACGAGACAGACCAACTAATGAAAGCGGATTTAACTGATCCCAAACAACTTGACGAAGCAGTAAAAGGATCAGAAGTTGCGTATGTAACAATTGCTTTTCCATACAATATTAAAGTCTGGCGTGAGCTTTGGCCAAAGTTTATGAAAAATCTGATTGACGCTTGCAGTAAGCACAAAACAAAAATAGTTTTTGTTGATAATGTTTATATGTATGATCCCAAGTATCTAAATAATATGACAGAAGAAACCCCGATAAATCCAATTTCACAAAAAGGTAAAGTTCGCGCTGAAGTTGCCAGACTGTTGATGGATGCTGTTGAGAAAAATAAAGTTGAAGCAATCATTGCACGCGCACCGGATTTTTATGGACCCGGAGTAGTTGGCAGTATGCTTTATCAAAGTGTTTACTTAAATCTTAACAAAGATAAAAGTCCACAGTGGCTTGGTAAATTGGATGTGATTCATAATTTTATTTACAGTAAAGATATCGGGAAAGCTGTTGCGTTACTTGGTAATACAAAAGATGCATATAATCAGGTTTGGCATCTTCCCACAACGGATAAAAAACTTACAAACCAACAGTGGATTGAACTAATGATGAACGCAATGAATAAACATAAAAAAATTCAGACAATGCCTGATTGATGATAAGTTTAGTTGGATTGTTTATGCCTATTCTTAAAGAGTTACAAGATGTTGGTTACCAGTTCAAGCAGGATTATTTCTTCAACAGTAGTAAGTTTAACAAGAGGTTTAACTTTACTCCAATTTCACCGGAAGATGGAATAAAGGAAATGGTTAGGCTTTAAAAATTTTTTTCTGGGACAATTGTGACAAGCGGGACTGCAAATGTTGCAACAGTCACTTTTGTCCCTTGTTTCTATAATTTATCCTGGCTTTGGTCATTCTTTCCCGCAAGCCACCTTCTTTTACAAAATCTTCTTCCAGTCTTTTAATTTGCCGACTTAGTAAGTAAGAAGAAATTTTGATAAGTCCAATCAACACATTAGCACTTATTTCAGGGTTTGGGTGCTCAATGCCTTTTCTAAAAGTCTCGTAATTAGCATTTGGTGTTCTGTTTAATTCTCTTAATCTTTTGACATACTTATGTTCTTTTTCCCATTCTTTCAGTTTATGTGTTCGAAGAAAATCCTGATAATCAATTAATAATTCTTCCAAACTTGCACGGGCAACATTGGTAAGTTTAATTTCCGTTTCTTTCGAAGTTGCTGACGCCATACTTGCTTCAGCAATGTTTTGTTTTCCCGATCTTGCAGCCCGGATCATTTGATCTCTTGTACGATCACTTCTTTCCAAAAATTTATTACAGAAATAAACTGTTCCATCATAAATAATTTCTGCCTTCTGATAAGTTAAAAGTTTTTTATAACCTCCGTGATCAGGAATAAAACTATTATCAGATTTTGTTTTGTCAACCATTCTTTACTAAAAAAATTTGTTTGTTTATAAAATAATAAAAATACTTGGTTAATAATCTCATATTTTTACTATCAAAACAATTAGATTTTATTATGAAATGGATTTTTTTCTTCATCGTTCTTGTTCATGCGCTGATTCATCTGCTTGGATTCTTCAAAGCATTTCAGCTTGCGGAAATTAACCAGCTAACACAACATATTTCTAAACCGATGGGAATACTCTGGCTATTTGCATTTATACTTTTCCTTGCAGCCGCAATTCAATTCATAATTAATCACAATTTATGGTGGATAACCGGACTTGCCGCAGTAATCTTATCACAAATTCTCATCATATTATTCTGGACAGGATGCAAAGTTTGGAATGATACCAAACATTATAATACTTCTTGTTGCAATAGTTGCCTTTTCGGGTTGGTCATTTAATCGAGATGTTAAAAGTGAAGTTATGGAAATGCTTTCTGAAAATTCCGTTGATAAAAAAGAATTTTGACTGAAGAAAAAATATCTCATCTTCCACCAGTTATTCAAAAGTGGTTAAAAAACTCCGGAGCAGTTGGAAGAGAAAAGATTCATTCGGTTTACCTAAAGCAGCGCGGAAAAATCCGAATGAAACCCGAACAGGAAAAACTGGTACGATGCACAAGCCGAGCAATGGTTTACTGTTGATAATCCCGCATTCATCTGGAAAGTTAAAGTTGATATGATGCCGCTCGTGTTTTTTTTCAGGACGAGATAAATTTTCCGATGGCAAAGGGAGTATGCTGATAAAAATTTATCGGTGATAAATAATTGTAAACTCAAGTGACAACGAAAAAAATAAATCAAGGTACACTGCAAAGATACCTTGGCGAAATAGTTTGGTTTCCAACAGCTGCAGTTAGTCCATACATAAAATGGGAAGAAGTTGATTCGATGACAGCCAAAGCAACAATGACTTACAAAGGAACAACCGGTTCGGCGTTATTTTATTTTAATGAGAATGGTGATTTTGTAAAATTCAGCGCAATGCGTTATATGGGAACAGACAATGATTCGCAACTAAAAGAATGGACAATTACTTTGAATGAATACAAAATTTATGATGGAATAAAAATTCCGGTTAAAGGTGAAGCAACCTGGAAACTTAATAATGGAAATTTCACCTGGTATAATCTTGAGATTTTTGATGTGAAGTATAATCAAGAAAATAATTAAACTTTTTACTCTTCTTTTTTCAAACCTTTTTATAAACACAAAATATTTTCAATCATTTCTATATTTAGTCTTCACGTCTGTGAACCTTTTGATTAAACTATTTGTTTGAAATATATGATTTTATCTATAAAATACATATTGATTGGATTTCTGTTTGTTGTTCCCATCTTAGCACAAACCGATTCTTCATTGATTTCTTTTCACGAAAGCAGAATAAACATAAACGAATCTGCAATGCTTGTGCTTGGTGGTTGGGCAGCTACGAATATTTTAGTCGGCACTTATGGCAATTTTAAAGCTAGTGGAGAGGCAAAATATTTTCATCAGTTTAATGCAATGTGGAATGTTGTGAATTTGGGTATTGCTGCGTTTGGTTATTTCAATGCTGTGAATTCTGATCCTGCATCAATGACGAATATAGAAATCCTGAAAGATTATAATTCACTGCAAAGTTTTCTTTTACTTAATGCCGGTTTAGACGCCGCTTATATTATGACTGGTTTTTATTTGAAAGAAAAAGCTAAAAATTCTTCAAGTGCAGAAAGATTGAAAGGATATGGCAACAGTTTATTGCTTCAGGGTGGATTTCTTTTGCTGTTTGATGTGACTTTGTATTTCATTCATCAAAACAATGCTAACATTAATCTTTATCCGCATCTGGAAAGTTTACTTGCTGGCGGATTTGGTGCTGGAATTAATTTGAAATTATAATTTGTTCTTCTCTGTGAAATAAAACGAAACTGGTTACACGGAGAACCACGGAGCTGGCTGCTTGCATTTATAACACGCAGCACACGGAGATTTACAATAGCTAAAAATAAAATGAGAGAATAATAATGAGCACATACTTAATAATTGGCGGAACATCCGGAATTGGATTGGAAACAACAAAACTTCTCAGTAAGAACAATCGTGTTATTGATTTAAGCAGAGAGAAAAAAAATCTGGATGGATTAAACAACGTTGAATTCATCTCTGCAGATGTAACAAAACCAATGGATGAACTTCCGCAAATCAGCGAACCACTTAACGGAATAGTTTATTGTCCCGGCACAATAAACCTAAAGCCATTAAAGAGTTTAAAGCTTGAAGATTTTCAAAATGATTTTGAAGTGAATCTTCTTGGCGCTGTTAAAGTAATCAATAAATATTTTAACAACTTAAAAGAAGCCGGCAAATCAAGTATAGTTTTATTCAGCACAGTAGCGGTTCAAACTGGAATGCCGTATCACGCATCAATTGCTTCGGCAAAAGGTGCTGTTGAGGGATTAACCCGTTCTCTAGCGGCAGAGTTTGCACCAAACATTCGTGTTAACTGCATTGCGCCTTCAATTACAAATACTCCGCTTGCAGAAAAACTTTTAAACAATGAAACAAAAGTTAAATCATCGGAAGATCGTCATCCGTTAAAAAGAATTGGTGATGCAAAAGAAATTGCAGAAGCAGTTGCTTTTCTTATTTCTGATTCGGCTTCTTTTATAACCGGACAAATAATAAAAATTGATGGCGGTATTTCTTCAATAAAAACTATTTAAACTTTGCGTCTTAGCGTCCCTGTCTGCCGAAAGGAAGGTTTGCGTGAAAATATGAAGATAACAAACGAAAACATTTTACAATTTGAGAAGTTATACAGAACTAACTTTGTTAATTCTCTTTCTGGATTTAAGAGTGCAAATTTAATCGGAACAATTTCAAAAGAAGGAAAAACAAATCTCGCAATATTCAGCTCTGTAATTCATGTTGGTGCAAATCCACCTCTGATTGGAATGCTGGTTCGCCCCGCATCTGTACCGCGCCACACTTATGAAAACATTAAAGACATTGGTTACTTTACAATAAATCATATCAACAAAGAAATCTTTAAACAAGCTCATCAAACATCTGCAAGATATGAAAAAGATGTTTCTGAATTCGATGAGTGCGGATTGACACCTGAATTCACAAATACAATCAAAGCACCTTATGTGAAAGAGTCGAATATAAAAATTGGTTGCCGTTTTGTTGAAGAACATTTAATAAAAACTAACGACACAATTTTTGTTGTGGGAGAAATACTTGAAGTAAATATACCGGATGATGTTTTAACTGACGATGGTTACATTGACATTGAAATAGCCGGAACACTGGCAATCAGTGGGCTGGACAGCTACCACGAAACAAAACGAATATCAAGACTATCTTATGCAAAGCCTGGTATTGAAGCAAGAGAAAAGTGAAGAGGAAAATATTAATGTGATTAGTAGATAATTGAGTTAACGGCTCTGCATAAAGCAAGGCGGGTTTTTCAACCTGCTTGCTTGTCAGCCGAGATTAATATTTGTTTAAAGTTCATAATTGTCAAGTTAACGTGTCCGCCCGCTTTGCTTTATGCTTTGTTGTGCAACACTGCTTTTTTTGTTCTCAAGTCGGCAAATGTCTTGCAGCGAAAAATGTTTTGTAGTAAAGAGTAACTCATTGCTCTCGGAACTTGGTATGAAGGATGATAATAGTCAACTATCATAATGTTGTCCCATTTACCAACTAAAATGTCATAGTCAGAGCGAATCAGGTCAATGTCGTCAAAAAGTAAAGTCCATATTTTTGTATCGCCTACGCCACCGATAATTATCTCTGGGGAAATCAGTTTAATTTGTCGCTGTAAATAAGATTTGTTCTGAGTCGTGTGTGAAAATATATCGTCCGTTTTTGCTTGCGATTCACCACCAATTTTTTTTAAGTTGATAACAGCAGTTGACCGTAATGCTTGGTGGAGTGCATTATAATCTGTCAAGGAAGAAAGAGGGGGAAAGTCATTTAGGATTCCGTAACTCCACTCTGCTAATCTGATGGCAAAATTTCCCTCTAAAGATTGATTTAATAAGTCTGCCAAATCCCAAGAAGTTTGGTCAGGGTCATTGGGGTCTTTTGTAATGTATAGAATTTTTGTTTTTGCGTCTTGATAAAGTTGTTCGTCAAGGATTCCATCTTTTACAAACTTCCCCTTGTAGTTAGGAAATTTTTGTTCCCATTCCTCAAAAAGTTTATTTAATTCTGTTTTTAGTGTCATTGTCTGTCGTGTTTTCGCAGTGTTGCACAACGGCTCTGGCTATGGCAAGTGCGGGATTTTAAAGATGCTTTCTCGTCCGCCTACCGTAAATTTATTTAGTTGTAATAACTCCATTTTTATGCAGTCAGCCCGCATTTGCTTTAGCCAATGTTGTGTGCTGTTTTTTGTAATTTTCATTACTTGCAGCGGTTTCAAGCTGTGACTTATATATATCCAATAAGTTTACAATATCATCATAAAATCTTTCAAAGGTTTGCATATCAATAATTTTATCCTCACCATGAGCAATAAAATTCCTTAATGTGATTAAATCATCAATAATTGATTCATAGTTTTAAATACATCTTTATCTAAACCTAATATAAAAATTATTTCATTAAATACTTTAAAATTTAAATTGGATTTGGTATTTATAATATTCCTCAAAGGAATATTTGATCGTTCATTAAAATTATTCAATATATATTTCACAATTTGTGTTTGTTTTTCAATGCTTTTCGTTTCATTTAGAGTAAGCTTATTTCTTAAACTTAACGCTATAAATTGTTCTTGGAGTTCAATGTGTTTTAATCTTTTTGATTTTACATATTTTAAATAATAAACCGAAGAAATATTAACAAATCCTTCCCAATGAGCATACAAAATTGGAATTGCCATTCTTAAGAAAGCTTGTTGTTTTTTATTCGAACTTGTAGGAATAGAGTTTTTTAAGATAGAAAGCTCGTACTTTCTCCAACTCAAATCAGCATATAAATCATTTGAAAATTCATCATATGTTGAATAAAATTTTGTCATAATCTAAGCAAAATGATTTATTGAAAAAGGGATTATCCTTGGGATTCTCATACTTGCATTTGTGCCAGAACCAGAATTTTTAATAAAATCATTTTCCGACCATATTTGGATAATTCTTTCTTTTAGTTCATCTAAATTATGTAAAGAGTATTTATTTAAATTATGAGAAACACCAACAGTAATCGCCTCAAAAGCAGACTCAAGGAATTTTCCTTGGAATTTTGATTTATCACTATAATACTTTTTAAAGACATCCTCACCAAAAGCAGCATTTAATAATCTAAATAAATTCTCAAAATCAGATTTAATATTCTCAAAATCAAAACTTGAATCTTGTAAGATTTCATCCAATGTGTCATCTAAAAATTCTTTTACATCTTTTTTCGGATTATACTTAAAATACCTCAAGGCAATAAATCTTAACACCAGTTCTATCTGATATTGTTCTTGAAGAAGTCTATCTCGATAAACTTACTGTATTCAAAAAATCATCATTTTCTGATAGTAATTTAAACCATGCAAAAACATCTCTGTTAATCATTAACATTACCACATTTCTAACTTCTTGATTTGAAGCGAATGTACCTCCAGTATTTAACCTTTGGAAAACCTCATATTTAGCAGAAGGATCAGATTCATTTAAAATAATGGAAAAGTGTAATTTAGCTCTTTTAAAATATAATTGGAGGGGAATAGGTAGTTCTGATTCACTATCATTTTTCTTTGACCACACTATATTTTCTAAACTTGGCAAATATTTTGTACGTGTTAGTACTAAAGGTTCATAGAATTCTCCATTTGATTTTTTTAGAACACCAAAAAATTGTAGAATTGTAGATAGCCGTTGCAATCCATCAACAACCTCCCACAATCCATCGTCACGTTGATAGACAAAAATAGGCGGTATTGGAATCCCTAATAATATTGATTCAATTAACTTTGTTTTCTGATAGTTTGTCCACCTATAGAGCCGTTGAAAATCGGGATTTATAATAACCTCACCATTTTCATACATACTTTTTATTTCTCCTATTGATATAGGATAACTATCTGTTTTAAATTCTTTTTTCCTATTATCAATTTCTTGTTTTAATTTATCCATAAGTAACCTTTTTTATTTTAAACAAATAGCACACAACGGTTTGCGGCTTGGCGTAGTGGCGGATTTTTAGCACAAAAGTTCAATCGAAGAACTGCACTTTAACCTACCACAAAACTGTCATACGAAGCACTTAACCCGCCATTACGCCAAACCGCTGTTGTGTGCAGTGGTTCTATTCTTTGTCATTTTCAACAGTCTCAAATTTTAGAGTTGTCTGTTCTAAAAATGGTTTCAGTCTTTTTTGTGCCAAGTCAATATATTCCTGTGAAATTTCATAACCTACAAATTTTCTTTCTGATTTAATTGCGGAAACTGCTGTTGTTCCACTGCCCATAAAAGGGTCAAGGATAATATCTCCTTTAAACGAATAAAGCTGAATTAGTCTAAAAGGAAGTTCTTCAGGAAAAGGTGCGGGGTGTCCAATTCTTTTAGCGCTTTCTGCGTTCATTATCCATATAGATTTTGTCCACTCTATAAACTGCTTTTTTGTATAGTATTTTCTTTTTTACCTTTTTCTCTTTTGTAGTCGCCTTTTGAAAATACTAAAATATATTCATGTACATCTCTTAAAATGGGATTAGCGGCACTTTGCCAACTACCCCAAGCTGTTGAAGGGCTTGCACTTGCTGCCTTGTTCCATATAATTTCACCACGCATATTAAAGCCAATTTCTATCATCATTTTAGAAATATAGTCTGAAAGTGGTATGTATGGTTTTCGTCCAAGATTGGCTACATTTATGCATGCCCGCCCACCATTTACTAAAACTCTAAATGTTTCTATAAATGAGTTTTCTAAAAGTTGTAGATATTCTTTTAGTGATAAATCTTCGTCATACTCTTTTGAAACATTGTAAGGTGGTGAAGTAATCATTAAATGAACTGAGTTATTAGGCAACTCTTTCATATTCTCTGCTGAACCAAGAATAATTTTATTTTCTAACTCTTGTGGAAACTCATTTTCATTCTTATCATGAATTTTTTTAACACCAAGCTCAGAGTAAAGTTTAGAATTATAAAACTTTGAGCTGTCGTGATTTATTCTTCCGTTTGTTCCGAAAGCACTTGTTTTTGTTTTTTTTGATTTTTTCATTTTAGCTTCGGATTAAGGTTAAAAATTTTTCTGCTTTTGCAATGTCTGTTGTTTCTTGACTTGCTATTTTTATAATTTCTCCAAGTTTCAATTTAGAAATCATTGAAGAAAAAGTAATTCATATCATTGGTTACAAGTTCTTTGCAATTATTAAAGAGTTGGTCTTTGTCTAAAATTGTTTGAAAACCTAATTTTGGTGTATTCTTTATAAAATCAGAATTTGTTGGATTAGGGTTCAACGTCCAAAAACCTTGAATAACTCCTGAAGTTTTAAGAAAATCTACCTTTTTATATAACTTTCAGTTATAGGACTGTTTCCTAAAACAACTATAGGTATTTTTGTTGAAGCAATTTCCAGAAACACGAATATTTATTGATTTTCCAATAGCTTTTAACATTGAATCAGAACGAAGTAATGAGGGATTTCCTTTATGTTGTTTATAATCTCCAATAAATTCAACTTTATTCGGTTGTGTAAACTTATAATTAGATACAATGCTCATTTAATTTCAAAAAGAAGTTTAATATTTTCAGGCTTTTGAACTGTATTATTTGTTGTGCAAAATGCAAGGTCGGCACTTGATTGTCTTGATAAACCAATTTCTTCACAAACAACACTATTTACAGCGTGTAATCCTAATTCTTTGGCGATTGGCTCAAAAAGTGTTTTGCTCCATTTTTCAGTGAACTGTCCTATAAGTGAATTTCTGCTTTGTAAGGTTTGCCCTTCTGCGTCTGAACCTTTTGGAACATAAGCAAAATAGCCACCCTGCAACTTATAAAATAATTGTTCAGGGGAAGCAAAATTCTTTAATGCTTCTGTAAAAAATTGTATTTCAGTGTCGTTGTTCCAAAGTTTCATCTTCTATTTTGCTTATGTTATTTTTAAGGTTCAAAGTTACTCTTTTTTGTCGGGTTACTTGAAGTTTCGGTGTCGTTTTACCATTGCACACAACGGTTTGCGGCTTGGCGAAGGGCGGGATTTTTAGCGCAAATGTTCATTCGAAGCACAAATGTTGAACCTTGCAAAAATGTTTCTACGAAGCACGAAACCCCGCCTTTTGCCAAACCGCTGTTAGCAGTAGTGGTTCTTTGTTCGTCCGTCATTTTGATAGTTTTAAAATTTTAAATGCTCCTTGTCCAACAATGAAAAATACAATTGTCCCAACGATAAGGTCAGGATATTTTGAGTTTGTCAAGTAAACAAGTCCGCCTGCTATAATTACTCCAAGATTTACAATTACGTCATTGGATGTAAAAATCATACTTGCTTGCATATGTGCGTCTTTGCTTTTACTTTTTTGCAGTAAATACAAACAAAGTCCGTTGCCGATAAGTGCAAGAATTGAAATAATTATCATTGTCTGAAATTCAGGAATTGTTTCACTGCCTACAAATCGTCTGATTACTTCAATGAAACCGAAAACGGCAAGTGTCAACTGAAAATAACCTGCTGATTTTGCGATGTTCTTTTTTTCGTGTCATTGTCCCACCAACTGCAAAAAGTGCAAGTCCGTAAACTATGCTATCGGCAAGCATATCCAAGCTGTCCGCCACAAGTCCCATTGAGTTTGAAATAAAACCTGTTGTCACTTCAAGAGCAAAAAAGAAAAAGTTGATAGCTAAAACTTGCCAAAGCAATTTTCTTTCTCGGTTAGTGTTGTCTGTCGTTGCTGTGTAATTGTCTGCCGAAACGCTGTCAATAAGTGAAGTGTCAAGTTTTAAGTTATCAAGTCGCTGAAAAATTTGGTCGTGATTGCCTGTGTGAAAAACGGTCAGTTGTCTGTTTGCAATGTCAAATTCTAACGAGTTGATGTTTGTCAAGTCGGCAAGTTTCATCCGTATCATTTGTTCTTCGGATGGGCAGTCCATTTTTGATATTTTAAATGTCGTTTTCCTCATTGTCTATTGTTGTCGGCTGGTGCGTCCTACCATTACTGCTAACGGACAAGTGTATGAGCAGTGGTGGGATTTTCCGCATTTACTTTTATTTTTGCTCCGACTTTGATTTTATTCATATTCATTTGAATTTTAGTATTTTACCCGCCATTGCTTATACACAATGTTCTCGGCAGTATTTTTTTCATATTCTTCAAATAATGTTCTTTGTTTGATTTCCTTTTTATCTAATATTGAATAGTTTGAAATAAATAATTCTTTACCTTTTTGATTTCCGTTGTCTCCAACATTTCTCATACCGTAAGTTAAATTCCATTCTCTAATATTAGCAAAAGAAAACAAATCTCTTATGTATTCGCTGTCATCATTAGTTATCAGCATTTTATGTTTTGTATTTTTTAGAACTTCTGCAAATCGTTTCGTGGTTAAATGTTTTATGAAGATTTCCATTTT
>VSSL01000553.1_pt1 | contig 11284 bp, 13 predicted proteins | sample 4557531 | NCBI WGS metagenome assembly VSSL01 (sample SAMN10986726, study PRJNA523729) | hot springs metagenome | isolation source: hot springs | place: India:Timba, Gujarat | collected 2018-05-31 | reverse complement strand
ATTTCCGTTTGAGGTATAATTTGTAAATAAAAAAATGAATTAAGAGGATAAAATGCAAATTGGAATTGTAGGACTTCCCTACTCAGGCAAAAACAACTTTGTTTCAAACAATAACAAAAACACTATTAGACCCAACTGAACTGACAAAGTCTGAATCTCATCAGGCAGTTATAAAAGTGCCGGATAAAAGACTGGATAAGCTTACTGAAATTTTTAATCCTAAGAAAAAGGTCAATGCAACAATTGAAGTTGTGGATGTGGTTGGTTTACAAAAAGGAGATGCAGGTTCAACTCAGTTTACAGGAAATTTTTTATCGAAGGTTAAAACAAACGATGCACTTGTGCAGGTAGTAAGATTGTTTGATAATCCCGCTGTTCCTCATCCGGATGGCTCAATTAATATGATACGCGATATAAATGCATTCGAAACTGAATTTATTCTTTCAGATATGGCTTTGGTTGAAAAAAGAATTGAAAGCATAAAAAAACAGATATTGAAAACACAGGATGAAAAACTTAAAAGAGAATTACCGGTTTTGGAAAAATGTTTTGAAATTCTGCAGGAAGAAAAACCATTGCGCGATCATCACTTTACAAAAGAAGAACTTCAAATGTTGAAAACCTATCAGCTTCTTTCAATCAAGCCAATGCTGATAGCTTTAAACTTTGATGAAACCCAAATCAACGACACAGAAAAATATCTGAATGAAGTTATAAAGTATAAGTCGGGACATAATACAAAAGTTCTTTTCTTCTTCGGAAAGATTGAAATGGAGATGGCAGATTTATCAGAAGAAGATGCAAAAGCATTTATGCAGGATTATGGAGTTACAGAGTCAGCTCTTGATAAACTTATCCGCGAAGCTTATGACTTACTTGGCTTACAGTCCTTTTTTACCGTTGGTGAAGATGAATGTCGTGCCTGGACTATTAAAAAAGGTATGAACGCTCAGGAAGCTGCCGGAGAAATTCACACTGACTTTTTCAAAAAGTTTATTCGTGCAGAAGTAGTACACTATGAAGATTTTATTGAATGCGGTGGTTCATTCGCAAAAGCAAAAGAACTTGGCAAATGGCGACTCGAAGGAAAAGAATACATTGTTAAAGACGGAGATATAATTTCTGTAAGGCATAGCTGATTTTAATAAAAATTGTGGCTGAGAGAACTGCTCAATATTATTACCTATTTTGAATCCGATTTATCGGATAAGAAATCTTATTTTAAACGGTTTTCTCATTCGATTCACTTATTTGAAAAAGCATTAAAGGATTGTCCTGTAGTTGTTGGTAATAATTCTTTTTTCAGATATATCATTAAACGGCTGATAATCAGCCACTTAGTGGTTGATTATCAGCAAGGCTTACCTTAAATTTGTTCCATATGATAAAGAGAAAGATTACATCAAAATTACTTCTGTCTTTATCCGATTCACCGGTTGTAGTTATTCAGGGTGCCCGCCAGACAGGAAAAAGTACGCTTGTAAAATATTTATCAGAAGAAATATACCCTGCAACCTATCTGACTTTTGATGATTTAACCATTTTATCAGCAGCCCAAAGTAATCCAATTGATTTTATATCGGCGTATACGGGGGGTGTTATCATTGATGAAGTTCAAAGGGTTCCTGAAATATTTTTAGCAATAAAGAGATTCGTTGATCGGGACAGAAAGCCCGGAAAATTTATTTTGACTGGTTCAGCGAACATTCTTTTCTTACCCAAAATATCAGAATCTCTTGCAGGGAGGGTTGAAATTCTAAAACTATTTCCCTTCTCACAAAGCGAAATCAGTGGAACCGAAAAGAATTTTATTGATGAGCTCTCATCAAATCATTTTAATACCTTAACCTTTGAAATTAAGAAAAATAATCTGACAGAGAAAATAATACGTGGCGGCTATCCCGAAGTTTTAACAAGAAAAGATTTGGAAAGATTAAGGGCATGGTTTTCTTCATATATAACAACCATACTTCAGCGTGATGTAAGAGATATTTCTAATATTGAAAAACTAACTGATTTACCAAAACTTTTGTCTTTGCTCGCAAGCAGAGCCGGAACATTACTAAATATTGCCGAGCTTTCACGTTCATCAGCAATTCCACAGACAACATTAAAAAGATATATGGCTTTACTCGAGGCAACTTTTATGATTAATCTTTTGCCCGCGTGGTCAGGAAATTTATCCAAAAGAATTATAAAGACACCAAAAGTTTATCTAAACGATACGGGAATATTATCTTATTTAACCGGCTTTGAGGAAAATAAAGTTATCTCGGATCCCTTATCGTGGGGGAGAATATTAGAAAATTTTGTTCTTATGGAACTTATTAAACAAGCAAGCTGGAGCAGTAAAAAATTTATCTCTTTTTCATTACAGGTCTGCTTCCGGACAAGAAATTGATTTTATTATTGAAAAGGATGATGGTAAAATTATCGCTGTCGAAGTTAAGGCTTCATCGAAGGTAGTTGATTCCGATTTCAGACACATCAGAACTTTTGCAGAAGAAACCAAAAAGAAATTTCTCAGAGGAATAGTTTTTTACACAGGAGCACAGATAGTTCCCTTTGGTAAAAATCTTTTTGCTATACCTGTAAATGCTTTATGGTAGCTTTTAAGTAACTTATTTTCATATCAATCAATACTTTTGATTTAAAATTCTAAACAAGTAAATATGCTTTTGAAAAGTTCCTTAATAATTTAATAATACAACCAATTAAATCTTTTTTAATAATCAGCTTAAGAATATTGGTGGTATTGAGAGAATTTTAGCAGACTTGCTCAGAAAATTTATTCGTGCAGAAATTGTTCACTATGACGATTTTATTGAATGCGATGGTTCATTCGCAAAAGCAAAAGAACTTGGCAAATGGCGACTTGAAGGAAAAGAATACATTATTAAAGACGGTGATATAATTTCTGTAAGGCATAGCTGAGATTCTCCTTTTAAGTCTGAAAACTAAATTGCTCTTTTAATATCTGGTTTTTTAATGTCAACCTTACAAATATTATCCGTTGTTTTAATTACAGCAGCATTAATCTGTTACAGTATTGGTGTATGGGCAGAACGTATTGCAAAATATCTGAAACGCTGGCATGTTCTCTTTTTCTGGTCGGGATTTATATTTGATGTATCCGGAACTTATGCAATGCACTTGCTTGCAACCGGTCCTTTTGATATTACGGAACTGCATACATTAACAGGACAGATTGCATTGTGGTTAATGTTTTTTCACGCGATATGGGCAACAAGGGCAATAATAAAAAAAGATGAAGAGCTGTTAAAAACTTTTCATCGCTTCAGCATTTTTGTGTGGATGGTTTGGTTAATACCTTACTTTGGCGGAATGTTTCTAGGAATGAGTAAATGAGGTTAGGCGTTTGAAACTAAAATCAAAAAATTAAAGACTGCTTCAGGCAATGCTTAAAAAGATAGGTGGTATTGTTAAAATCTTATTTGACTTCTTCAGATTATGTTTCATACAAAGTATTCTTACATTCTCTGCGGTTAAACTTGTTCCTCCTTTTGAAAAAGGTAGGTCGTGATCGAAGTGTAAATTTTCTTTTGCACCACAAATAACGCATTGACCTTTGTCTCTTGCCAGGATAATATTTTTCAATTTTTATATATTTTGTAAAGTAAATTAAAGGATTTAATTATGAACATACAAAATATCTTTAATACTGTTGAGGCGGACGAAATGAACCTGCCTTTACCATCAATTGTATTAGAATTGGAAAGGCAGGGATATAAAGTAAAAATTGAAGGTTTAGAAGTAACTGCCGAAGATATGGTGGATCGGATATTTGAAGATCTTGAAAAAGCAACAAATGAATATAATGTTGAGATTACTAACGAAAAATCGACACAAAAATTTAAAATTGTATTTACTGATTATCATAAGTTTAATTTTCAATCCCGCTGAAAATGACAGATGTCCACACACCCGAAGTAAGAAGCTACAACATGAGTATGATAAGGGGGAAGAATACGAAACCCGAAATCATAGTAAGAAAATTTTTACATTCGAGAGGATTCAGATTCAGGTTACATAAAAAGAATCTTCCCGGCAAACCGGATATTGTATTACCCAAATATAAAACTGTATTTTTATTCATGGCTGTTTTTGGCATGGCCACAAAAACTGTAAGTATTTTGTTGTGCCTAAACAAATACAAATGTGGTTAAATAAAATTGAAGGGAATAGAAAAGTCGACAAACGAAACAGTTTACAGCTGAAAAAAGAAGGATGGAAAATTATTACATTGTGGGAATGTCAGTTGAGACCAAAAAAAATCTTTAAAACTCTTCCTAAATTAGAATCTTTGATTAGATGAAAGAAAGAAAGCTAATTCCTGTTATTGATTTATTTGCTGGTCCGGGAGGATTAGGCGAGGGATTTTCTGCTTTGAAAGACCAAATGGGAAATCGAGTTTTCAAAATAGTTTTATCTATCGAAAAAGAGGAATATGCACATCAGACTCTGGAGCTAAGAAGTTTTTTCAGACAATTTGAAAATGAAGAAGTACCGGAAAAATATTATAAGTATCTAAGACGTGAAATTAAATGGGAAGAACTAATAAAATCTTTTCCCAAAGAATATGAGAAAGCAAAAAATGAAGCTTGGAGAGCGGAGCTAGGTGTAACTCCTGTCGAAGAAATTGACAAAAAAATAATAGAAAGCTTGAATGGAGAAGTAGATTGGGTTTTAATCGGCGGACCACCCTGCCAGGCATATTCAATCATTGGAAGAGTACGACAGGGATGGAAAAATGGTTTAGATGAAGATGACCCGAGAGTATTTTTATATCGTGAGTATTACAGAATATTAGCAGTCCACAACCCGCCGGTATTTATAATGGAAAATGTTAAGGGACTTCTTTCATCTAAATTGAGAGATAAACTATTATTTAAAGAAATATTAAGTGATCTGGAGAACCCTTCAGAATCTTACAAAAAGCTCAGGGGGAAAAGAAAAACAGAATTAAAATGTCCGGGATACTTTTTATTTTCTTTGGTTAAAAGCGCCCAACGATTTTGAGTTGACAGGCAAGCCCCATTTCGAACCAGAAAATTTTATAATCAAAGCAGAAGACTATGGAATACCCCAGAAAAGGCATCGGGTCATAATTCTTGGAATAAGAAAAGATTTTTTCCGGGAATTACCAACAGTACTTAAAAAAAGAAAAGAGGTTCCAATTGATGATGTTTTAAAAAAGGGGTTGCCCAAAGTAAGAAGTGGGTTGTCAAAAGAACCTGATTCAAAGGAACATTGGAAAAGAATTCTGATGGATTTTAATTCAAATGGTTTTATTAAAGATATTGAGCCCGGTATTAGAAAATCAATTACAAGTTTAATTCGTAACCTATCTGTTCCTCATAATGATCGTGGCGGAGAGTTCATTAAGTGCAAATCTGAAGTAAAATATAAAGAGAAATTTGAGTGGTTTATTGATAAGAGACTAAATGGAATTTGTAATCATTCTACACGTTCACATCTGAGGGAAGATCTGTACCGATATTTGTTTGCCTCCTGCTTTGCAGAGGTAAAAGGAAGATCACCTAAGCTTTCTGAATTTCCTGAATATCTTCTGCCAAAACATAAAAATATCAGAGAGAATAAATTTGAAGACAGATTCAGAGTACAGATATGGGGTGAACCGGCGAGAACTATTACAAGCCATATTGCAAAAGACGGACATTATTATATACATCCCGATCCCTCACAATGCAGAAGCTTAACGGTAAGGGAAGCTGCAAGAATACAAACATTCCCGGATAATTATTTTTTCTGCGGACCAAGAACTTCACAGTACATACAGGTTGGGAATGCTGTTCCTCCTTTACTAGCTCTTCAAATTGCTGAAATAGTAAATAATTTTTTTAATAAAGAAATCTTTAAACAAATCGAAAGAGAATAAGATGAGCAAACAGATTAATATTATTGAAGATAATATACCATTCGATTTAAGATTAGTGGTAATCTAATTAAGAAACTAGGTGAGGAATCAATTTCAAATAAAAATATTGCAATTATAGAACTGATTAAAAATGCTTATGATGCCAAAGCTTCTAAAGTAAATATTGTATTCAAAAATATTAATACTGTAAATTCGACTATTATATTGGAAGATAATGGCATTGGGATGACAAATACCGATTTGGAAAATAAATGGCTAAACATTGCTACGCCAAATAAACTTAAGAAACAATACGTGCAGGAAGATAGAATACCTGTTGGAGAAAAGGGGATTGGTAGACTATCTGCGGAGAGTTTAGGTGCAGAGACAACTTTAATTACTAAACCTAAAGGAGAAACTGTTGGTTATCAAATAAAATTTGAATGGGATAAGTATCAAGAAAACGATGTTTTGTGTAATGAAGTTATTAATAAAGGGTTTAAATTTTTAAAAAAGAAAAATGAAAGTGGAACCAAGCTAGAAATCGTAAAGTTAAAGCATGATTGGAATAATAACGAAGCACAAAAATCAATTCTTAAAGACATCTATTTAATTCATCCACCAAATTCAAAACCAAAAAATTTCAGCATAAAAGTGACTTTACCAAAAGATGGATTAAAGAAAGTAGGACAAATCATTTTGAAAAAAGCTTCGTATACAATTAAATCGAATCTTATAGGCGGTGACACAATAAAATTTTCTGCAAAATCAGCGAATGGAAGAAGCAAACAAGGAAAAATTATTTTAGATGAAAAACTTACATGTGGAGATGCTTCTTTTGAACTATATTTTTATTATCGTAATACAAATGCATTAAAGGATGCATTAAAACTTGATGTTAGTCCGGCATCAATTAAAGAAACGAACAAAATGTTAGATGAATATTGTGGAATTAAAATATTTAGAGATAAATTCAGAGTTAAACCTTATGGAGAAACTGGGGACGATTGGTTGGGTTTGGATTTAGGATATCAGAATAATACGATGTCTCCGCGAAATAATAATGTATTTGGATTTGTAAATATTAGCAAACTTAGTAACCCCAAAATAATCGATACAACTACAAGAGAAGGTATAGTTTTTAATAAAGAATTTCAGGATTTGGTTCGTTTTGTAAAGACTTCAATAGATAAAGTATTTGTTGATTTCAGGAGTGAGGTTGAAGCTCATAAGAAAAAGGCAAGAAAGAAACGAAAGCAAAAATCAAGAGTTAAACCGGCGACACCATTAACTATTATTACAGTTGATAAATTAATCTCCAACTTAGGTGGCACTTATCCTCAGAGTTTTTATAATACTCTTGAACAAGAGATTAATGATTGCTATGCAAACAATTATCCAAATGCTGCCTTTTTTCTTTCTCGTAAACTCATTGAAAATTTAATTTTTAATATTCTTGAAAAAAATTTCCTAGAGAAATTAGTCTTTGGTATAATACTACTTACAACAACCACCACAAATTAAGTCAATTAATTAAAAATCTATACTCTAAAAAGACGGATTTTAAACCGAATACTCAAAATTATATTGAGCGGTTTAACACACTGGTAGGAACTTTTAGAAAAGAAGCAAATGCTAATGCACATAACATATATGAATACTTGGAAAATAAATCAGAATTAAAAAAATTTAAGATTAATGATCTAATTCAATTATTATTAAACATTTATCACAGTATTTAAAGATTATTACTGCAAATTGTTTTTCCATATTTCAAATTCTTTTGGTAACAATTTTAATATATCTTCCGGTTTCATTGAAAAATATCATAGGTCAACTCAATTTGCTCGAATAATTTAATTAGCCTTCTTAGATTTCCGGGTTTTTTGCGATCACTTCCACCTCGCTTTGGTTTGTTTTCTTTGTCATCCCAATATAATTTATGAGCTACTTCGATGAGGTTTGGATTAGAAATTATTTCCTGTCTTGAAGCGAGTTGCTCAATAAAATCTCCGTGGTCGTTTACAGGGCGGTTTAAAAATAATAATGAATTTTCTTTTCCGAGTGTTGAATATATTCTGAATGTTGATGCAATAAAATGACGATAGTACTTTTTATAATCAGTACTACATATATATTTAACAATCTCTCTTACTTTTCTGCCTGTTCCGTCTTTGGGACAAATCTGATCAAACCATAAATAAGTTAACCATGTCCAGAGTTTATCATTTGGTATTACGTCTTTGCTTCGTACATCCGCATCATTAAACATCTGCGTAAGATATTCGGCTAATTCCATTCGTGATGAAAATATTTTATTTTCATCAACCCTTATTTCCGGCAGAAAATCTATTGAAAATTTGGTATCACTTAAGTCGGGTTTTTCTAATTCAGGATTATTTTTAAGTTCAACGAGAAAATTTCTGAACTCTATAATACCTTCGTCTGTGAAAACCTTTAAAATTGCCATATTATTCTCCCTGCAGTTTGGTTTTAACCATTTCCCATTCTACTATATGGCAGTTACAAAACTCTTCAACCACCCGATCAATCCATTTTGTCACTTCTTCCTTATCAACTTCATCTGGAGCTAAATCCGGAATAGGTTCGTTAGGTAAAATCATTTTAGAAAATTTTATCCAGTCCGAATGCCATGTAACTGGTGGTTCATCGGGGTTTTCAACTGAATCTATAAAAATCATATGTGTAATAATTTCTCTTATAGCGGCTGGGAAAACGTACATAAAAAATACAGGATCAGTTTTTACAAGGTTTTCAAGTGCGGGAATTTTATTGTTTATACAAAGGATTGGCCCTCCTTCTTCACCGGTGAACTCCAATTTCCATATCTGCTGATCGAGATCATCAAATCTTACTGGTAAGATTGGTTTTTTATATGCTTCCTCATCAGCCCTTATTCGGTCTGCATGTGCTAATATTTTCCCATGCTCACCACTCTCATCAATAAGCATTAGTCTGAACATCAGATTATCAGTATAAGCTAACTCATCAATAGTTAAATCTTCGGGAATCATCTGCTGACTTATTTTCCCAAAATCAAACCGTTTTCTGTCAGTCCTGTGATATGCATCCAGATATATTCTTGTATCGCCCGGATATTTAGTTTCGTTTAAATTCAATCTAGTAGTAATGGATTTTGGTTTACCATTTATTCTGTTAATAGAAATTTTAATTGCATCTTTATTTATCTTTTCTCTGCCTGTATAATTAAATCTTCTTTTCATAAGACTATCTCCTTAATATCAATAATCAGATCTCTCAGTTTATCAAACCCTGTCACTTCAAATTCAAATTCCTTTTCTGTAATTGTTAGTTCTATTTTATTTTCTTTTCGTTGGGAAAGCGTACAACCTTTTGAGTTAATAGTAAATTCTGAATTCCCCAGATCGAAATCATAAAGTTCATACTTCTTAAAAGGATTACCTTTTCTTGTATCATATGCACAACTTAGTCTGATTTTAAGAGGAGGTTTAATTTCATTTTTGCTATTTGTTAACCTGAAACCACCTTCAATTCTTGTAAGATTATATTTCCTAGGTTTTGACTTGGGAATATCTGCTTTAGCTTTTCCTGAACTGTCCTCTTCGTCTTCTCTTTCAATTTCAGGTTCAACATTTATATAAAAAATATCTTTCAGAAAATCTTTCTTTAATTCTTTAGGTGGCAAGTAAATATAGCTTATTACAGAAGAAACACTTTTTATTATAAATCTTAATTTCCTTCTAGCATGTTCATATTTTTCAGCAAATCCCTCGGTTCTTTCATTCCAGTTTGTATGCGCGGGTGTTTCAGCATCACCCAAAAACTTTGAAATTGCTTCGTCTTCTGCTATGAATAACGACCTCACTGGAAAACCGGATACCTTTTTTATATCAGTAATAGTAATTCCTGATCTTACATAATACTCATCAGCCGAACTATTATCTTTCTTTTTCTGAACAAACACATCAAAAAAAGATTCAATAAATTCCCGATTAACTTCTTTTATTTGCACAGGTACCCTTACTGATATAATTTCACCAGTGTTAAATTTTTCTCTTAATGTATCTAACTGATCCGGGAATGACTCTTCATTTATTTCCGGATTTTCGGGGTTGTTAATTTTCAATTCTATTAATTCTGATTTTTGTCTGGCTTTGTTTACAAAATCAAGAAAATCTTTAACACTAATATTCTCCCATCTTGTTCCTGCCCAGTTTTGTTCTGAGGCCACTTTTATAAAATTTGTAGAATTTAGTTCTTCTTCCTTGCCGTCATATCTAAGCAATATCTCCAACGAACCATTTAGAATAGGATAGAAATAATGAATTATGATTGACTTCAATATTTCTATTGGTGTTATTTCAGAATGTGGGAAAGGAATGACTAACGAAAGTCCCGGCTCACTATCACGCAAGAGAGCAAAACTATCTGTAAACTGTTTTAATAAGCCTTTATCCGATATCGGTTTAAATTCGGTATCTGTGAAATATCCATTAGAGTTAAATGTTTCTGAATCAATTTTATGAGTTTTAAGAAGCGCTTTTCCCATTAAAAGTTTGCGGCTATCATCTCGCCTTACTGTTAATCCCCAGAATGATCTTATTTTTGATGCAACATGAAAAGTGGTTTTACCCAATCCCCAGCGACCTCTCTCCTTACCAGTTTTTCCCGATTTACCTTCACACCACCAAAAATTATAAAAATTATTCTTACCGCCGGGAAAATCTCCATCTTCACCGGTTTTGCCATCTAATCCTGTCGTCCCAAAATCTTCAATAGTAATAAATGGAACTTCTTCCTTGATCAACTCGGAAGAATAAAAATTAGTTACTTTTAAATGATCTTCAAGACCATTAAAAAATTTTTCTACCTTTGCTCTTGAAGTTTTTTCAAATGTAATTCTTATGATTGAGCATTGGTCGCGTTTTAGCATCGAGGGTGTTTTGAATAAACTCCCGAACTATAACCTCAGAAATTCCGGCCAGATTAAAAAATTCAGCTTCATGCGGGTCCCTTTCTGGATCACCAATCGATAAAGCTTTAAATCTCCATTTAATTCCGTTCATATATTATATCCAAGTTATTTTAATTTCATTTTCAAGGACTTTAAATTCTTTATCTCCTGTAACCAGAGTAGCTTTTCTTAATTTAGCCAAAGCTGCAGCGAACGCATCCGCAAAAGACATCTTATTGAAGGCTTTAATTTCTGCTGCAGCCAATGTCAGATTTATATTTGCCTCAATAATATCAATCGGAAGTGCTTTTACTATTTCAAGAAAAAATTTAGCCTTCTGTTCACCTCCAACACGCAATGCATGATAATAAACTTCACCCAGGCTTACTACGCACATAAGTGCAAATTCATCAGCCGCTGAGCATTTT
>VSSL01000552.1_pt1 | contig 11290 bp, 8 predicted proteins | sample 4557531 | NCBI WGS metagenome assembly VSSL01 (sample SAMN10986726, study PRJNA523729) | hot springs metagenome | isolation source: hot springs | place: India:Timba, Gujarat | collected 2018-05-31 | reverse complement strand
GGGAAGCAATACAATGTGGTTTGCTCAGATTCTGCTGGTGCCCGGTGCGCGAGCGGGTTTTCTGGTAGCTGCGAACGCCGCCGACGAGAAGGCAATCGACGCAGTGCGCCGCGCGATGACCGCCATTCGGGAGAAATCGTTGAAGTAAGAATCACACAGGGAAAACCGCAGGCTGTGGCGAAACAAATAGTTAAGCAACCTGCAGGAGGTTAAGCAAATGGGGAAGTTCGGTATCGCCTTGCAGACCTATACCGTGCGCGATGACATGGCGCGCGATTTTAAAGGAACGCTGCAGAAGGTAGCGGAAATGGGCTACCCCGCAGTACAACTTGCCGGTACTGGTGAAATGAGCGTTCAGGAGGCAAAGCAGTTTCTGGATAGCCTGGGCTTGAAGGTGTTTGGCGGACACTTCGGCATCGAGCAGCTGGAGAAGGACCTTGACGGCGTGCTGGAACTGGCTAGGGGACTGGGCATGGAGTACATTGTAGTGCCCTGGATGCCCGAAGAGCTGCGCAGGGACGCGCAAGGCTGGAAGAGTGTCGCTAAGCGCATGAACGCCATTGGCGAAAAAGTAGTCGCAGCAGGTTTTACCTTCTGCTACCACAACCACTCGTTCGAATTCCAGAATTTCGACGGCAAATACGGTCTCGACATCTTCTACGAGAACACGGACCCGAAGCTGGTTCAGGCGGAGCTGGATACCTACTGGGTCAAACACGGTGGCGAGGACCCTGCCGAATACATTCGCAAATACGCGGGACGAGTGCCCTTGCTGCACCTGAAAGATATGGCGGAAGACGGTAGCTTCGCCGAGGTAGGATACGGTATTCTGGACTGGGACGCCATTTTCAAGGCGGCGGAAGAAAGCGGCGTGAAGTGGATGGCGGTGGAGCAGGATGTCTGCAAGCGCCCGCCGCTGGAGAGCGCGAAGCTCAGTCTGGAGTTCTTGAAGTCCAAGGGCTTGCTGTAGAGTAGAGGCTGATTCGGGAAGGCGCGTTCTTTAGTGGGTGGAGACTATTTCGTCTCTGAGTGTCATACTGAGCGACAGCGAAGCGTCTCTCCATCACGATAGGGTGAGATTCTTCGCTTCGCTCAGAATAAGCGGTCTCTGAGGTACAACGCAGGCTCAAGCCTGCGGCTACTATTCATTGAACTAAACCCATCTTAGGTACACGTGCATGGCAACGACTATCTGGCAAAGGATACGAGCAGAGGCAGAAGCGCGAGAGGAAGCAGTTTCCACGCAGCGTGGGGTAACCCTCCGAGCTGTCGTCATTGGTGTCATTCTGGCACCGCTGATTGCGTGGTTCAACATCTCTATCGAGGCCATTCGCTATGCAGGACAGCCGACTACCATATCGCTGTTCCCCCATATCCTGTTCATCCTTCTGTGTTTGATCGCGGTCAATGCGGTGGTCGGGCGCATCGTGCCGCGATGGCGTTTTTCGCCAGCGGAGCTGATGACCGTCTACTTCTTTACCCTGATGACCGCCGTGATGGCGTCGCATGACCTGATTGAGGTGATCACGCCCATTCTCACCTATCCCTTCAAATATGCCAACCCCGCCAACCGCTGGGACAGCGATGTGATACCCTATCTCCCCAAATGGCTGTTTATCAGCGACCCCGATGCGGTAGATAAATACTACATCGGCAACGCGAACTTCTGGAACGGGCGCGACCTGCGCATCTGGACGCCTCCCCTGCTTATCTGGACGGGCTTCTTTACCGTGCTGGCGTTTGGCATGTTCTGTTTGAATGTGCTGCTACGCAAGCAGTGGACCGACCGTGAACGCCTGTCCTACCCGCTGGTGCAGTTACCGCTGGAGCTGGTTCAACCTCGCGTGCCTGTGTTTCAGAACAGGCTTTTCTGGATTGCCTTCGTTCTCGCGGCGGTGAACGACATCTGGTTTGGTCTGAACCGTCTATTCCCCAGCATCCCGCAGCCCTATGTACGCTGGCAGACGCTGGAGCAGTATATCACCACGCCCCCGTGGAACGCGATTGGATGGCTGCCGCTGGCGTTCTTTCCCTGGATTGTGGGTATCGGCGTGTTGCTGCCTACCGATTTGCTCTTCTCCTGCTGGTTCTTCTTCTGGCTGTGGAAGCTGCAGCCTATCATCGCCGCCTACTATGGCTGGAACCAGATACCCGGCTTCCCCTACGTGAACGAGCAATCCTTTGGCGCGTATATGGGCATCGCGCTCTTCACGCTCTACACGGCAAGAAAAGCGCTGGCGCAGGGGTTCTCAGCGATATGGCGAGGCTCCGACGGCAGCGACAAGGGAGAAGCGTTGCCCTACCGCTGGGCGGCGCTGGGGTTTCTCGCGAGTCTGGTGGCGATTTACCTCTTCTTCCTCTCTACCGGTATGAGCGGCTGGGTGATTGCCCTCTCCCTGCTCATCTATCTGGCTATCTCGCTGGCGGTAACGCGAATGCGTGCGGAGCTCGGTCCGCCCGCGCACGACCTGCACGACTCGGGTCCGCAAAGGCTTATTCCTCTGCTCTTCGGTGTGGAAAACCTGAAGCGGCAGGACCTGGTGATGTTCGCGCCGATTCAGGGGTTCAACCGCGCTTACCGCGCCCACCCCATGCCCACGCATATTGAGGGTCTGCGCGCAGCCGAGCGTACCCGCTCCTCCATGCGGGCGATGTTCTGGGTGCTGGTGTTTGCGGTATTCTGGGGCACGCTCACCGGCTTCTTCGTGAACGTGCATCTGCACTATCAGTGGGGCGCGGCGTCTAAGGCGGATACCCCTTACGTCAGCACCATTTTCGGCAGGGAACCGTATGACCGCATCACTTCCCTGCTATCCGGGTCGGTCTCTTCCCTGCAGAAGCGCAATGTCATCTGGGCGATGATGGTGGGATTCGGGGTCACCGCCGTGTTGAGCCTGTTCCGTATGAATATCGCCAACTTCCCCCTGCACCCGGTGGGCTACGCCATCTCGAGCAGCTGGAGCCTGAGCGTGTTGTGGTTTTCTCTGCTGGTGGCATGGATATGTAAGGTCACCATTATGAAGGTGGGGGGACTGCGCAGCTACCAGCGTGCGCTACCTTTCTTCCTCGGGCTGGTGCTGGGCGAATGCACTATGGGTAGCCTGTGGATGCTGGTAAGCATCTTCACCGGTACGAAAACGTTCATCGTCTGGCCTTACGGCTAAAGGAGGATATGCGCTATGTCTCGCGTGAACGCAAACGAGAAGGTCGTTCTCGGTTTTATCGGCACAGGCGGTCGCGGACAGCATCTGATGCGTGTGTCGCTGGGCAACCCTGATGTGGAAATCGCTGCTGTGTGCGACGTAATGGAGCAGCGGCTGGCGCAGGCGGTGCAAATCACGGGTGGTAAAGCCACCCCATACAAAGACTTCCGTCGCCTGCTGGAGCGGAAGGATCTGGATGCGGTGTTTGTCACCACTCCCGACCACTGGCACTGCATCATGACCATCGCAGCGTGTGAGGCAGGCAAGGACGTGTACGTGGAGAAGCCGCTGGGGCATAACGTGGCGGAAGGACGCGCGGCGGTCAATGCGGCAAAGCGGTTCAAGCGTATTGTACAGCACGGTACGCAACAGCTCAGCGGGCAACACTACGCCGAGGCGCGCGACCTGATCCGCTCCGGTGCGCTGGGCAAAATCACCCATGTGCGCATCTGGAACGTGTGGAACGAGGCTCCCGATGGTATCGGCAATCCGCCCGACACCGAGCCGCCCCCTGACATCGACTACGATCTGTGGCTGGGTCCTGCGCCCAAACGCCCTTTCAACCCCAACCGATGCTACGCGCCCGGTTACTGGTTCCAGTGGGACTACTCCGGTGGGCACATGCTGGCGTGGGCGATTCACCATATCGACACGGTGCACTGGGTGCTGGGCGTCACTGCGCCGAGGATGGCGGTGTCCACGGGCGGAAAGTACGCGCTCAAGGATAACCGCACCACCCCCGACACACAGGACGCCTTGCTGGACTACGGCGACTTCATCGTGCAGGCATCTATCTATCACGCCAATGCTCATCCTATTGAGGGGAGCTGGTACGGCATCGCCTTCTATGGTACGAACGGCACGATGCGTCTGCTGCGCGAGGGCTTCGAGATTTATCCTGAAGGCGATCGCACCCGACCACTGCAACGCGGAGGCACCCCACAAGACGAACCCCATGTGCGCAACTTTCTGGACTGCGTGAAGAGCCGAAAGGAACCCGCTGCGCCTATTGAGCGGGGGCACTGGTCTACCAACGCCATGCACCTGGCGAACATCGCGCTGCGCACGAAGCGAGCGGTGCACTGGGACTCGAAGCAGGAGAAAGCGGTCGGAGACGAAGAGGCAAACCGATACCTGTGCCGTACCTACCGCAAACCGTGGGGGCAGTATGTATTGCGCTACCTGTCGCCGGCGCATCAGAAATACTACAGAGAGAGTGGATAGTTCTTGTTACCCCACCACCTCTGCCGGCGCCCAGTCGCTGGTGTTGCCGTAGCGGTCTACCACGCACACAAATGCGAGGGTTGCCACAGGAGGCAGGCTGTATCCTTCGCTGTGTGCGGGTAAGACGTTTACTGCCCATTCACCGTTGTTGCGGTAAGCCACCACCCACCATGCGACGGGATGTCTACCCTGAGCCTGCCAGCGGAGCTGGATGGCTCCGCCCGCTGCACGGATAGCCTGTACGGTCGGCGGTTTCGGTCTGGAACGGCTGAGCCAGGGCGATGGCGGAACCAGCGCCGGTTGCTCATGCAGTCCGCGAATCAGCTTGCAGATACCGCCCCTGTCCTGCATGAACGCCCGCGCGCTGAAGTGGATGTTGCCCACCGCGCTGCCTGCTGGCGCGTGAGGCGTATCTGCTCGGCGATTTCCTGCGCCTCCCATGCGCTGTTACTGCCATCTGCCACCTTGCTGGTGAAGTTGCCAGCGAGAATATGCCTGCCCTGCCTGTTCTGCTCTACCCACCATTTCAGCAGCATCGGGAAGCTGAGGGTTGGGTGGTCTATTTTGAAGTATAACTGGGGCACGTAGTAGTCGCACCAGCCTTCCAGCAGCCATTTGCGCGAGTCGGCGTAGAGTTCGGAGTAGGCGTCGAAACCGCGCGCCTGCGGAGGATAACCCGGTCGCCACAGTCCGAACGGACTGATGCCGAACTTCACCCAGCGTTTGGTGCTCTTGATTTCGCGGTAGACCCTTTCCACGAAGCGGTCTACGTTCTGCCTGCGCCAGTCGTCGCGGCTCAGCTTGCCGCCAGAGCGTTTGTATCGCTGCCAGCTGGGTTCATCGGGGAAATCGAGGATGTTGCCCTTCTCGTCGCGCTCCTTATAGGGATAGAAGTAGTCGTCGATGTGCACGCCGTCCACATCGTATCGCTTCACCACTTCCAACATCACCGAAAGGGAGTGTTCCGCCACGTCGGGTTCGCCCGGGTCCAGCCACAGATATTGTCCGTATTTCTTCACCAGCTCCGGGCGTCGTTTACTGATGTGCTGGGGGTGTATCTCCGACCTCTCAGACGGATGCCTTGCCCGATAGGGGTTGAACCATGCATGAAGCTCCATGCCCCGCTGATGCGCCTCCTCGATGGCGAAGGCGAGGGGGTCGTAGTAAGGCTCCGGCGGTTTGCCCATTGCGCCGCTCAGCACTTCCGACCACGGTTCTATCTTCGAGTCGTACAGCACCGAGCACGCCGGGCGCACCTGCAGCACGATAACGTTGAACTTCAGTTCCGCCGCCCTGTCCAGTATCGATATCAGCTCCGCTTTCTGGGCATCGGATGGTAACCCGGGTTTAGAGGGCCAATCGATATTGGCAACGGTAGCCACCCACATCCCGCGATACTCGCGCGACAATGAAGGTAAGGATTGCCCACGCCGCATGGTTATTTCTCCCCGAAGATGCTCTTTGGGGAAAGTATATCATGGCTGGCTTGGTGAGGGCAAATCGGGGGGAGTTGTGAGCGCGTTGCCTTGACTCCCCCCGCCGAATCATGTTACACTAATGATGCAGAGGCGCGCCCTCGTAGCTCAGTGGACAGAGCGCCTCCGTCCTAAGGAGGGCGTCGGGGGTTCGAATCCCTCCGAGGGCGCCATCCCCCTACATGTTGTACCTCTTTTGCCTTCAGGAGCCGAAACAGTACAACATCTTGTGTCCACACAAACACAAACGGGAGGACACAAAATGTCTCAGACGGCCTCCTTTCGAGTGGCTGACACCAACCCGATTTTGCTAGCGTTCGAGCTGTGGTTCCAGCACCTGCACGCCAAAGGCTGTACCAAGCAGACGCTTAGCACCTACAGACAGTTAGTGCGCCCCTTCGTGAACTACCTCTGCCAGTGCGCCGCTGACCTGGACAGCGTGACGCCCCTGCACATCATGGACTACCTCAGTAAACGCAGGGAACGAGGACTCTCTTCGCACACCGTGCATACGGACTGGCAAAAGGCGCGTGCCTTCTGGAACTGGTGTCTGCGCATGGAATTGACCACTAACAACCCCTTCGCGAAGGTAGAACCGCCAAAGAAGGAACAGGTGCTCAAGCGTGCCCTCACGCCTGAAGAGGTGGAGAAGCTCCTGCAGGCGTGTGAGGGCAAGCACTGGCTAAGGCTTCGTGACAGGGCATTGATTCTGCTCCTGCTGGACACAGGCTTGCGCATTCACGAGGCGCACTCTCTGCGCGTGTGTGACGTGACGCAGGACACACTGGTAATCAAAGGCAAGGGCGGTAAACAGCGACTGGCAATGCTGTCTGCAGAGGTGAGGCTTGCACTGGCGCGTTACCTGAAGGCGTGCCCGTACCACCCTACTGGCGAGCAATCGCTGTGGCAAGGACGTTACGGCGCACTTACCCTGCAGGGCATGAAAACTGTGGTGTGCCGAATCGGGGAGCGTGCAGGCATGACATTGGGTGCACATCGGTTGCGCAGAACCTTCGCTACGTGGAGCCTGCGAAGTGGCATTGACCTGGAGCACCTGAGGCTTCTCATGGGACACAGCGATTACAAGGTTCTCCAGCAGTACATCGCACTGGTGGAGCAAGACCTGAAGCAGGCACACCAGCAACACAGCCCGTTGAATCTTCTGCAGAAGGCGCGAAGGCAGAGGTAGGGCATGCGGGCGCGTGGACTGGGCAGGTGGTTATTCGGAATGATTCAGCGCAGTTGGCGTCCACGCGCCCGCACACAGCAGGAGAAACAAACATGAACGCAGAAGTGTCTATATTGCTGAAGCGTGTCGGTGCAGAGGGACGCCTCTGCCGTAAGTGCCCACTGCCCTGTCCAGTGGACAGCCGACACGTATACAAGCACCTGACAGGGAGGTGCATCGTGGGATTTACTGAAGACATTGATCAATTGGCTCTGTGGAAAACGAATAAAGACGTCAGTTTGCTACAGCGAGCGCGAGAGCTTGCCGAGGAATGGGGTAACGATGCGCAGTCTGACTTAAGAAAATTGGGACTACCACCCGAACCATTGTGGCAGATGATTGCTGAGGGTGACCTTCGCCTGTTTTTACGGGTGTTATGGTATTGTTCGGGCAACAACATTTACGAGGTGCTGGGTTGCCTGTCTCTGCTGCAAACCGAACACATCGCGATCCGCTATGTTGAACAACTAATGAAGCTTTTCATGCTTTTGAACTGGTGGAGCGACAAAGCTCTCAAAGCCTTACGGTCGCAAGATGAATGGGAAATCGGCTTCGCCATATGTGCTTATGTTTCAATTCTGAGGTTATACGAAGCGAGCGAATCTGTCTGTTTACTGAAAGTTTGCACCCCCGTTTTTGATGACAACACTCGCCTGCTGAAAGCCGAACTCGTGGCAGCGTACTATAGAGCACAGTCCGCAGATGTTTTTGCTTCAGCACTGGAGCAGTTGGCATGGCAACCGAAGCAGAACGAGAGTGCGCCGTTGGTGCGCGAGGTACGTTTAGGGATTAACACCTCAGGCACAGGACGCGCACGAGAGCACGAACGGGCAGAGGCGAATTACATCCACAGCGAAGACGACCGCAGTCCCTTAGAACGCGAGATTGAACCACAACATCCCGAACTGCAGTGGCTTGTGCCGAAACAGCATGACCCACTGAAACACGCTCTCGAACGGGAAGAGGTGGAAACAATCCTCAACGCAGCGACAGGCAAAACACGGCAATTGCTGGAGCTCATACTACAAGGCTACAAGGAGAAAGAAGCTGCGGAAGCTATAGGCATTACCCCAAACTCTGCCTACGTCCTTCTCCACAAGCTCAGGAAGAAATTTTCGAAAACTTCCTGAAAATCGCCTCGAAACGGTTAAGGTTTTGCCGTTTTCACCTGCCTACCTATATGGAGGTGAAAATGGCATGTTGGGTTTTTACTTCACCCGTTACGGCACGGCGGAAAGGCTACCGCTGTTTGCGTCCAATCACCCCGACCTTGTGTCGGCGGTACTGACTGCGCTGATTGAACACCTTGAGCGGTTGCGCAGGGAAGCTGCCGACCCCGCAGAATCTGCACGGTTCCGCAGGTTGCTGGACGCACTGGAGGGCGAAGATGATGAAGACGCTCGTTAACCCCTCCACCATTCCTGCCGAACTGCGCCGTGTGCCGAACTGGGTTTGCTGGCGGTATGAGGAACGCGACGGCAAGCTGACCAAAGTGCCGAAGAACCCCCGCACGGGCACGAACGCCAGTGTGAATGATTCCAGCACGTGGACGGACTTTGACACCGCCCTGCAGGCTTCGGCACGCTTTGACGGTATTGGCTTCGTGCTCACCCCTGAGGCAGGCATCACTGCCTTCGATTTTGACCACTGTCTGCACGAGGACGGCATAGGCGACCCCGACGTGCTGGAACTGGTGCACCTGCTGGACAGCTATACGGAAGTAACCCCTTCGGGCGAAGGCTTGCGCGTGCTGTGCTACGGGCGACTACCTGACGGACGCAAGCGCAAGGGCACGGTGGAGATGTACGACGCGCAACGCTTCGTGACCGTCACGGGCAATCACCTTGCGGGCACGCCGTTCACACTGGAGCACCGCCAGCAGGAGATTGAGCAGGCATACCGCCGTGTGTTTGGTGTAGGGGAAACACCGCCACCCGCACGACCGCCAGCACCCGCAGACCTGACGGACGCGGAACTGATTGAGCGTGCCATGAACGCTGAGAACGGCGCGAAGTTTCAGGCACTCTGGCAAGGGGATGATTCAGGCTACCCGTCGCCGTCGGAAGCGGACTGTGCTCTGGCGTCCATGCTCCTGTTCTGGACAGGCGGTGACGTGGCGCGTGCCGAGCGTCTGTTCTCTCTTTCACCACGTGGACAGCGCGAGAAGTGGCGCGAGCGTGCCGACTACCGCCAGCGCACACTGGAAGCTGCGCTGAGCGGAAAGACCGACTTCTACCACAGCAATGGGCGGAAGCAATACAGCGACCCTGAGAGGCTTGCGCCTGCCCTGCCCGCAGGCGGTGTGGAAGAGTGGCTTGAGCAGAACGGCATCACCTTCGCGCAGTTACAGCAGATGGAGTTTGCTCCTGTGGAGTGGTGCGTGGAGGGAATCATCCCTGCAATTGGCTTGACGCTGTTTGCTGCGAAGAAGAGTTTCGGCAAGAGCTGGGCACTGCTGGAGTTGGCAATCAACCTGTCGCTCGGCTTGCCCGTGTGGGGATTAGAAGTAACACGCGCCCGCAAGGTTGCCTACATCGCCCTTGAGGACACACCACGCAGGTTGCAGAACCGCCAGAGGCTTGCTTCCCTGCCATGCAGTCAGAACGCCCGTCTGTTCACGCACTGGCTACCGCCAGAACAGGGCGGACGGGAAGCCCTGCTTGCGCTGATTCGGCAAGGGTATGAGGTCATCATCATAGACACCCTGAGCGCATGGCGCGGACTGGGCAGACCGTCCAACGGGCGCAACGTATGGCAGGAGGAGCACAATCTTGTGCGTGAGCTCCAGCAGTTAGCCCTTGAGCATGACGTGGCGATTGTGATTGCCCACCACAGGCGCAAGGGCAGTGCTGAGGACTGGGTGGACAGCGTGGCAGGCACAGGCGGTTTGACTGCGCCCGCCGACACGGTGATTGTGGGTGAACGGGCACGCGGTGAGGTAGACGCAACCTTTTCGGTGCTGGGGCGTGACGTGGTGGAACAGGAGCTTGCCATGCAGTTTGTGGGCAACCGATGGATGTATGTTGGTGACGCGAAAGAGGTTGCGGTAAGCAACGAGCGCAGGCGCATCCTGGACGCTCTGCGTGAACTGGGCGAGGCAACCCCGAAAGAGATTGCCGAGTTTACCGGCGCAAGTCATGCGTCGGTCAAGATGTTGCTGTTGAAGATGCGCAGGGACGGAATGGTCACTGGCAGAGGCGGAAAGTATGCGCTACAAACTAACATTACCGTTTACCCTGTTTACCCGGTTACCCAACCTCCAACAGACACGGTAAACACGGTAAACACGGTAAACAGGGTAAACAGGGTAAACACGGTAAACGCAAACACACAAGAATCATCCACTAACACCATACACACCCCTGTAGACTGCGAAGACAATACCTCTGTGTCTACACCGTCTACAGTGTCTACACTGTGGAGTTATGAGGAGGAGGTATTGGACACACCAGCAGAGCCTGTGACGGGCTTCAACAGTAAGGCGAATACTGTTGAAGCTCCAATCAACAGTAACGAGAATACTGTTGAAGCCCCTACTGCAGAGGGTTTACCTGGTAACAGTAAAGCGTTTACTGCAGAGCCTGTGGATGATTCGGGCATCCCTGATTACCGCACAGCGATTATTCCCTTGCGTGATGGAGTTGCAGCGTGGTGTGACACCTGTGGTTGTTCCATGCTCCACGTGCTAACACGTGAAGGCGACTGGGAATGCGTGGACTGTGGCAGGCGCAGGCGGTTCCCGCACTCTGGCGGTTGACATACATGCACACTCAAAACAATCACACACAGGAGGTAAACAACACAATGAAACTGGTGGTAACTGCACAAGCACAGACCCTGCCTGACGACGTTTACCTGGTGGAACTGGTGGACGTGCAGGAGCAGAACGGAGCCTACGGCGAGCAATTCGTGTGGCAGTTGCGCGTTGCTGAGGGTGACTTCGCGGGCACGGAACTGAAGGCGTGGACGAACGCCAGCACCGCCCTGAATGCGAAGGCAATCAAGTGGGCAGCGGCGTTCAACGGCAAACCCTACGGGCAGGGTGACGTGGTGGACTTTGACGCCTTGACGGGCAAACTGGCACGCGCGGTTGTGCAGGCGAAGCAGACCGCTGACGGGCGCGAATTCGCCCGTGTGACCGACATCCTGCCCCTGAAGCG
>VSSL01000551.1_pt1 | contig 11294 bp, 4 predicted proteins | sample 4557531 | NCBI WGS metagenome assembly VSSL01 (sample SAMN10986726, study PRJNA523729) | hot springs metagenome | isolation source: hot springs | place: India:Timba, Gujarat | collected 2018-05-31 | reverse complement strand
GGGAGTATGCTGGGAACTCACGAGCCATCGCTCTGCCGCCGCCGACGGTTTGGGAGACCGCTTCTGCCGAAGAAGCTCTTGCGCGGGGACGACTCCCTGTTAGCGTGATTGTGCACACGCGCAACGAGGAGCACAACATCGCCGACTGTCTGGAGCGGGTCAAGGACTGGGCGGGCGAGATGATCGTGATGGACATGGAGAGCACCGACCGCACGGTGGAGATTGCCCGCCGCTATACGGATAAGATATATCACCACCCGCTGATACACGATTTTGACCTGGCGCGTAACGCCAGCGCGCAACACGCACGTTATGAGTGGATTCTGTACGTAGACGCCGATGAACGTGTGCCGGATGCGCTGGTGGATGCCCTGCGCCAGCTATTGCCTGCGCTGGATGACGAGGTAGCGGCGGTCAAGCTCACCTATAAGAACTACTTCCTGGGCAAGTGGATACGTTATGCAGGACAGTGGTACCCCGGATACAAAGCACCCATGCTGTTGCGCAGGGGCAGGTTTGAGTGGCTGGGCGCAGCACACGAGGGGGTAAAGGTCTTCGGCAAAATCATGCTCTTCCCACCCGATAACCCCGAATGTGCCATCGAGCACTACTCGATGCCGACCTTAGAGCACTACATGCGTAAGCTGAGCCACTATTCGCAGAGTGCGGCACAGCAGATGCTGGGCGAACACGCTCCCTGCTCGTGGCAGACGCTCGCCGCGGCGATGGGCTACGCCTTCCGGTTTTACTACGATGAGACGCAGGGCTACCGCGATGGCGCACACGGTTTCCTGCTCTCCGCCTGCGCTGCGATGAGCGCGCTCGCCGACCAGATTCGATACGCCGAACTGCGCCTGCGCGAGGGATGGAACGGGAACGAGCTGTTGCCCGCCAGTGCGGAAGAGTTCTTCCGCTTCGCGGCAGATGTGGCGGCGGGTAAGGTGCAGGTAATTCAGAAGAAACTGTCTCACATTGTGGGTTTTTCCAGCGGCGAGGCGACAGTATCGCCACCGCCTTCGTGGTGGAGCCGGTTATGGCAGCGGCTTCAGCGGGAGTCCGTGGGGAAGGTAGCGCTCTTCGGTGTGGCACATGGTGAGCCGCTCGGCGAGGGGTGGAACCAGGCATCCGAACAGGAGCAGGGAGACGCGCTGATTGCGTTTGGCGAAGGGTGGCGTGAAGCAGCACACAGGCTTCGCGACGGAGGCAGTTTCTTTATCGGTGTGCCGGGGGTTCCGCAGAACCTGCAGAGCTGGCGTGAGGAGGTAGAACGAGTTTTCTCCGCTAGCGTACACCTGATAGACCCGGAGAGCAGCTGCCCATGGCTTTTCGCCTTTGGGTGGAAAGGGCAGCGGGTGGAGCCGGTGCGTCGCCGGGTGCTGATGACTACCCACCAGCGTGCGTTAGAGATGCTGGGTGGTGGCGAGACGCAGCTCTTCGAGACGTTGCTTGCGCTCAGAGAACAGGGGATGGTCGCGGATGTGTCAGTATCCCTGCGCCTGCCGGAAGAGCCTTACGACCTGATTCACGCCTTCAGCCTGTATCACGGGGACAAAGTAGAGCGTCTGGAGCGCACCGACAAGCCGCTGGTAGTGTCTACCATCTTCCGCGACAACGCGGCGTTCTATCCGGTGACGGTAGGCGCGGCGGTCTTCCGACAGCAAGGTGCCTCGCAGGTGGAAGAGGCGTTACGAGCGTGGAAAGAGGGGCGGCTGCGCGTGCAGGGCTTGGACCCTCAATCGCTGGACGAGCCGGAAGACCTCCGCCGAGTAAAAGAGCGCGTGGTTCGTCGAGCGCAGATACTGTTGCCGAACTGCCAGTGGGAACTCTCCGCGCTACGCAGGTATTTCCGACTGGGCTATAAACCGGCGCAGGTGGTACCGAACGCAGTGCGCCCGGAGCGGTTTATTCAGGCAACGCCCGATGCCTTTGTGCAACGATTTGGCTTGCGTGATTTTGTGCTGTGTGCCGCGCGCATCGAGCCGTTCAAGAATCAGCTCATGCTGATATGGGCGTTACGCGGTACGGGTATCCCCCTGGTGCTGGCGGGCAAGGTGTCTGAACCCGAATACGGTGCGCTGTGCCGGCAGTGGGCAGGGGAGAACGTGCACTTCGTGGGAGAACTCTCACCCGAACTGTTAGCCAGCGCGTACGCGGCGGCGCGGGTGCACGCCATGCCGTCGTGGGCGGAGACGCCCGGCTTGACCAGCATCGAAGCCGCGCTTGCCGGTTGCGCGATTGTGGTGGGTGACCAGGGGGCGGAACGCGAGTACTTTGCTGATTTTGCTTACTACTGCAACCCCGCGGACGTGGATTCGGTGCGCGAGGCAGTGCTGAAGGCATGGGAAGACCGCGATATGACGAAGCGTGAGGCGTTTCGCGAATACATCCTGAAGCACTACACGTGGTCGGAGACCGCACGCGGCACCGCTGAGGCATACGAGCGAGTGCTGCAAGGGCAAAACACCATTCTGTCGCTGCCCGACTGGAACGAACCACAGACGTGGCAACCGATAGTGCGTGAGTATCTTCGGGAGCATCAGCCGGGCGACGGGGCACTGCTACAGCTTTATGCAGGTGCGTACAATGCTTTCAGCCCGGAAACCGCATACGAATTGCTAACGCAATGCGTTGTGTCGCTGGGTATTGACCCCGAACATTGTGCGGACATCGAGATTGTCGACCATTTGCCCGAAAACTTTTTCGGGCGGGTACTGCTCACGGGCAGCCGCTACGATACCATCGCGCTGACGCGATACGGCAGCCAGTGTGAGCACTTGCAGGAGAAGGCAGCTTGAAGCTACAGGAGGGCTGACAACGATGAAACGGATAGGGCGTGAACCACTTCACATTGTCTGGGAAGGGGCTTTTCTGGCGCGGCACAGCCTCGCGCTGGTGAACAGAGAGCTGGTCAGCGCACTGCATCGGCTGGCGCCGGAATGGCAGTTCTATCTGGTGCCGCATCCCACAGATGATGGCGCGCTGCGTGGAGACCCTCGCTGGCGATTTACTGAGGAGAGGATGCGCCGTCTGCCAGGTCGTGTCGACGTGTGGATTCGCCATCACTGGCCGCCCAACTGGCAGCGACCAAACGCGGATCGATTCATCGTGATTCAGCCCTGGGAGTTCGGTTCTATTCCTGCGGAGTGGGTAGATGCGATTAACCAGAACGTGGATGAACTCTGGGTCCCATCTACCTTCGTGCGGGACTGCTATGTGCATGATGGAGTACAGCCGGAAAAGGTAGTCGTGGTGCCAAACGGCGTCTCCGAAAGCTTCTTCGAAGCCGTTCCGCCGATGGAACTGCCCACGCAGAAACGGTTTCGCTTCCTGTTTGTTGGCGGCACGATACCTCGCAAGGGCATCGATGTGCTGCTGGACGGCTACACGCGCACCTTCACCCGTTCTGACGACGTGGCGTTGATTATCAAAGATTTCGGCACAAACACTTTCTATCGCGGGCAGAACTATGTAGAACAAATCCGCTGGTTCCAGCAACAGCCCGAGGTGCCCGAAATCATCTACATCGCCGACGAACTGGACGAACAGCAGATGAATGCGCTCTATCGCGCTTGCCATGTGCTGGTACACCCCTATCGCGGCGAAGGTTTCGGTTTGCCCATTGCCGAGGCGATGGCGTGCGGTCTGCCGGTCATCGTTACCGGATTCGGCGCGGCGATGGACTTCTGCGATGAGGAACGAGCCTTCCTCATCCCGGCAGGTGTGGAGTACTTCCCGGATAACCTGATTGGCGATATGGAAACGGTGAACCGTCCCTTCTGGGCGAAGCCGGAACGCAACGCGATGGAAGTGCTGATGGAGCAGGTGTACCGCGACTACGAAGGCGCGAAAGCGGTTGCCGAACGTGCCGCCCGATGGGTTCGCGAAAATCTGACGTGGGAACGCGCTGCGCAGGTAGCGGCGGAACGCCTCTCATGTGCAGCAGGGTCTTCGGGCGAAGACGCGGAGTCGATTATTTATCGCGCCGCCGACTGTGTGGCTCAGGAAAACTACGATGAAGCGATTGTGCTGCTGGAAAGGCTGGTGCGCGAACAGCCTCAACAGCTCAAGGCGTACTGCGGACTGGGCGTGGCTTATTTTCAGGCGGGGAGCATCGCGCGGGCGGAAGGCGTGCTGCGCCAGGGACTACAGGTTGGCGAAGATTTTGAACTGCACCACCATCTGGCGTATATTCTTCTGCAAACCGGTCGCTCACAGGAAGCTTTCCGCCACGCCATTCGCGCGGTAGAGCTGAACCCCGAGTGCGACGAGGCGGTGGAACTCTTGCGTAGACTGTATACCAAGCTGCAGAAGCGTTCCCTGAAGCGGGGTAAGAATGTTCTGCAGAACGACCTGCAGCGAGCGAGCCGTTTACTGCAGCAGGGCAGTACCGCCATATCTCCTGCGCCCTCCGCGAGCCAGTCTGCGGCGACACGCTCCGCGGGTGTGAAGAAGACGCATCCCGCTATTTCCCTGTGCATGATAGCGAAGGACGAGGAAGCTTTTATCGAGGACTGTTTGAAGAGCGTGCAGGGGCTGGTGGATGAAATTGTGCTGGTAGATACCGGTTCTACCGACCGCACGGTGGAAATCGCGCAGCGGTACGGCGCAAAGGTGGTTCAGCATCCCTGGCGTGATAACTTCTCGGATGCCCGTAATGTGTCTTTGCAACACGCCACCGGCGACTGGGTGTTGTGGCTGGACGCCGACGAACGGCTGGATAAAGGAAGCGCAGAAGCCATACGCAATGCCATCCGTGACCCGCAGTTTGCCGGTTACCTCATAGAGATTGTGAACGAGGTGGGAGACCAGCAGAATACCAGCACTTTCGTGCACCGCGCCTGTCGTCTTTTCCGCCGCCTGCCGGTGACGCGCTTCGAGGGGCGGATTCATGAGCAGGTTGTACCTTCTCTGGAGCGCAACGGCTATGAGGTAGCCTATCTGAAAGGCGTGCGCATTCGCCACCTCGGTTATCGGCAGGACATCGTTGCCGACCGGCGCAAGCACGAACGCACCATCCGCATGTTGCGCGAAGAGGTGCAGAAGAACCCCAACGACCTGTTCCAGCGGTTCAACCTGGGCAACGCCTACTATGTCGCCGGGCGGTATGCGGAGGCAGTGCAGGAGCTGGAGCCGATTGTAGACCGGATAGAGCCATACGCCGACCACGCGGCTATCGGTTACGTGTTGCTGGCGAACGCGCTGTACCCGCTGGGGCAGTATGAGCAAGTACTGCAGGTACACGAACGCGCCCTCCGGCGAGGCATCGACCATCCGGGCTTGTACTTCGCCGACGGCTACGCTTACCTGTCTCTGCGCCGTTACGCGGAATCGATAGAAGCGTTCCAGAGAGCGATCGCCGCGCGTCATGACGAGCGATTCCTTGGCGGCGACACGAGCATCACGGGATACAAGGCGTATTATGGGCTGGCTCAGGCTTATCTGGGGCTGGAGCAACTGGACAAAAGCGAGGCGGAATGCCGTCGTGCGCTGGCGGAACAGCCGACCTTTGCGGAGGCTCGTTACCTGCTGGCTCAGCTGCTGTTCGCCAGAGGCGAATCGGCGTCTGCGCTGAAGGAGCTGGAGCAGGCGCATCGTGACGCCCCCCAGAATCCCGAGATCGCCCGCGAGCTCGCGGTGCGCTACGAAGAGGCAGGTCGCTGGGCAGACGCCTATGCGATATGGCGCAGGCTGGTGACCATGTTCCAGAACAACCCCGAGTGGCGATGGCACAGCGCCACCTGCGCGGAGAAGCTGAACCTGTGGCACGAGGCGCAGGCGGACTACACCGAGCTGACCGTCGCGTATCCGCAGTTCGCGCCAGCATGGGTGAACCTGGGGCGAGTGCATCTGGCACAGGGCGATTACGAAGGCGCGCTATCCTGCTTCACCCGGGCGATTGAGCTGAACCCCGAGGACGCCAACGCCTTCTTCAACGCCGGGGACGTACTGTACCAGCTGGGTGCGTATGAAGCCGCCGCGGAGACCTACACCGCCGGATTACAGCGCGACCCGCACAACGCGCAGGGCTTTTTCACGTTAGGCAACGCCTACTTCCAGATGGGCGCGTACGAGGCGGCGATGATGGCGTTCCAGCAGGCACTCGCCATAGACCCCGAGCATTACCCCGCCCGCCATAACCTGGACCTGGCCAAGGAGCAGATGAAAGGGCGGGTGGCTTAGCGAACAATTGCGTGTGGTGTGAGTGCAGTGCTATAATGAGCTGGGATGAGCGAAACGCACACCATGCCAGTGTTTACGCCCGAAGAGCAGGAGCTGTTGCGCCAGGCGGTCTACGGTTTCGAGGAATGACGAAGCAAGCCGCAACGGAAGCCGTTCGCGCCTGTGCCCTCTCTCTGGGTTTTGACCTCGTGGGTTTCGCACCGGTATTGACCCCTGCGCACGCGCTGTTCTTCCGCAAGTGGCTGGAGCAGGGTTTTCACGGGGAGATGGCATACCTCGCCCGTACCGCCGACGCCCGATGCGACCCACAGCAGGTGCTACCGGGCGCGAAAAGCGCGGTGGTGGTGGGACTGAACTACGCGCCTGCCGTTTCGCCCGTCGCCGACGACCCCACCCGAGGCATCTTCGCCCGCTACGCATTGGGGGACGACTATCACGAGGTGATGGAGCGCAAACTCCAGCAGCTGTTGGAGTTCATTCGCCAGCAGTATCCCGACTGCCGCGCGAAGATTTACGTGGACGCTGGACCGGTGCTGGAGCGCGACCTGGCGTGGCGAGCGGGGCTGGGCTGGTTCGGCAAAAACACCCTGCTGATGAACACCCATCGCGGCTCGTACTTCTTCCTCGGCGAAGTCCTGCTGGATATCGAACTGGAGTACGACCAGCCGGCGTTCGGCGGGTGCGGGAAATGCACTCGATGCATTGAGGCGTGCCCAACAGGAGCGATTGTCGCCCCTTACGTGCTGGATGCCAGGCGGTGCATCAGCTATCTCACCATCGAGCTGCGCGGCTCCATTCCCGAGGAACTGCGCCCGAAGATGGGCAACCGTATCTTCGGCTGCGACATCTGCCAGGAGGTGTGTCCGTTCAACCAGCCGCGCCCCCATGCGCCCTTGCGTGCCGCGCCCACGAACGAACCCCGCTTCGCCCCGCGCGAGGCGACGCTGGCTCCTAAACTGGTAGACCTGTTGCACATGAGTGAAGAGGAGTTTCGTACCGCCTTTCGCAACAGCCCCGTCAAACGCGCCAAATGGCGAGGCTTTCGGCGCAACGTGGCGGTCGCGCTCGGCAACAGCAGAGACCCTGATGCGCTACCCGTGCTTCAGCAAGAACTCCAGCGCGAATCCGACCCGGTGGTGCGTGAACACCTGCAGTGGGCGATACATCGCCTTTTGTAGGGGAGGGCGAGGCTCCTGCCGAGCCCACGTTGCTGAAAACCTCACATGAAGACACATGAATTCCCTTTTCACCACAGAGAGCACAGAGTTTGCGCCGGCGCTCTCCGCGCTCTCTGCGGTGAACTCACAGCAACCGCTCACTCGTCCCCTAACTTCCCGAAGTTACGAACCAGGATGCCAAAGTCAAACAGGGTCACCTCTTCATCACCGTCCAGATCGGCGTTGGGGTTCCAGTTGGGATCGCCCGGTACGCTACCAAAGGCGGTAACCAGTGCTCCGAAGTCGAACAGGCTCACCTCGTTGTCGCCGTCGATATCGCCGTTGGTGAGGCTCGAGCGCAGAGGGCTGGTGAGGGGAAACCTCACGCCACGAAGCGTCTTTCTCAGCCAATGAGAACCTTTCAGACTCACGTCGTACACGCCGGGGGCGATGGAAACGGGAATGCGGAACCGTCCCTGCTCATCCAGCAAGACGGAGAAACTGCTGGCGCCGAAACGCATTTGCAAGACGACGCCCTGGGGAGAGGCTGTCCAATCTTCCAGCGTGACCTCGCCGTCATACAGGAGGTTCAGCAGCTGCCAGCTTAGCCGGGCAGTGGCGGTGTCGCCTTCCTCGAAGTACTCCACCACGATACGGTGCGCCCCCTCGCTGAGTGTGCGTTCAAAAGTATAGGTCGTTTCAGATTGGGTAAACCATTTATCCAGCACGCTCGCGCCGTCTATCCAGACGCGCATCCCGTCGCTGGTGGTGGCGGTGAAGCGGTAGGTGCCCGGCGCGAAATACCAGTCGCCCGTCCACCTCGCGCTGAAGCCGTCGCCGGGGATTGCCGGGTCGGGCGAGCCGTGTTCGTATGCATAGTCGATACGTGTTTCGAGACGGCTGGTCAGGTAGCCCTGCAGGTCTTTCGTCGTGTAATAGTCCGCTCGCCATGCGTTCAGTGGCACCTCGGCGGGAGGAGGTTCATCGGTCCAGCTCACCTGCACTCGCGCCGTGCCCGTGTGGTGTCGGTAGCGCACCTGCACGCGGTGGTACTCGCCCTGCGCAGCCGACTGCCCCGGCACCACGTAAGGCGCGTCCCGGGTGGTGTAGAGTATCGGTGTCCATGTTTGCAGCCCGGTATTGTCCCACGCATCGAAAACGAGGCGGTTATCGATAATCAGCTGTATCCCGCCATCGGCAGTGATGGTGAACCTCTTCCAGCCTTCAGTAAAGCGGAAGTTGCCCAGCCAGTATACGCTGAAGTTGTCCGGGTTGACATCGGGAGCGGGCGAGCCGGTCCAGGTGAAGTTAATGGCGTTGTCCGTTCGGTAGCGTACGAAGGTCTGGAAGTTGTCGCCGTTAAAGTAGTTGCCCCGCCAGCGGTCGCGCGGTACGGTGATAGGGTTGTCGCGCAGGTCTATCTGGTGGAGATAGTATCCATGCACTGGCGACTGCCCGGGTGGAGCCATCCAGCGTTGCAGGTTAAAGTCGGTGACCTCCTGAAAGAGGAAGTAGGTCTGTCCGCGATGGCGCAGGCGCAGGATGAGGACGCCGTTTGAGATGCCGTAGGTGTGGCGGATAGTGTCGCCAAACGGGTTCTGCCCTAAGTGGATAAAGCCGTTTTCGTCGGTGACGAAGCTGAGGTCGGGCACGTTGTCGAAGAACTTGCCGTACCACGAGGGGTAACCGGTTGCCCGGAAGATATCCACCTGCGCCCCGACGATAGGCACGCCGTTCTGGTCGACGAATTGAATGTAGTTAGCGTCGGGCAGGTCGTTCAGGAACACGCCGATATCGGGCGGCGCGTTCATGTTGCCTCTGCCGCGTTTATGGTGCTTCCAGTTCCACACGGCGGTGCTGTAGGCGTTGTAAAAGGGCGCGCCACCCATAATGTCGCCCCATTTGTTGTAATACACGGCTTCCCAGGCAATAAAGGGCATCCACGGCGTGCCCGCGACGAGGTTGCCGCTGTCGTCGATAATCTGAATAGGCAATGGCTGTCCGGTGGCAGCCGCCTGATGAACGTCGAAACCGTACAGGTCGATATGATAACGCGCGTGGTTCATTTCATGGATGCTGCCGAAATCGATAAAGAACGGACCGTTCCATCGGAAGCCGTAGAAGCCATCCGGTTGAATATCTTCGGGGTGATAGGGGTAGCCCCACTGCATGTCTACCGTGCGGTCGCGGGCATCGGGGTTGTTGGTGGGCAATCCACCCGCGAGGGGGGAGCGCGCCGTCGGGCACGACTACCACCTTATCCAGCGCCACTCTGTCCAGTGCGCCGTTGGGGGAGGACGGATAAATGGCTTTGGCGAGCCATTCGTTCCAGCGACGAATCATGCGCTGACCCCAGTCCTCGAAGCTGTTTGCGCCGTCGTTCAGCAGGTACTGGTTATTGTGGAAGTAGTTGTACAGGCTCTGCTCTACCCACAAACCTACCAGCAGAGCATTCGTGCGAATCGAGACGCGGTTGTTCAGCTTTGAGATTTCATCCAGCGTACCCGCAGGGTCGGCGCGGAACTCCAGTGTGTGGTCCGTGCTCTCCCAGTACCACTCGTAGGGCACGGTGACCTCTTGCCCCGGCTGGATGGTGACCACCCCCGACGCTGCCAGCGCGCCGTCAAACCACCACTCATAGGGCACAGTTACCGCCTCGGTGCCCCAGTTCTTCACGTGCGCCAGGTACACCATGCGTTGTCCGGGAGAGGGCAAACCGCTGGTGTAGTTCAGGTCGCTGGGGTTGAACGCAAGGCGCGGCGTGCGTTCAATGTACAGCACGTCCACATCGGGCAGGAAGTTGGTGACGGGAACCTGCGCGCGTGCGGGGTGGAGTAGCGTAAAGCACAAGGCACAGATGATGAAGAATCGGAAGGAATGCAAGCGATCACTCCTTTCTGAAACGACGACTTTGACAAAAAGCGTTGATAGCTCCTGTCTCGGCGGTTCTCATCCCTTGCTTCACCGTGCGTATTATACTGCTGTCGGCGAGGCGAGTCAAACAGGCAGGGCTGTGCGGGGAAAATCCCTCTCTCCCGACGTTGCGGGAGAGAGGGCACAGGCGCGGAATTACTCGTCTCCAATCGCACCGAAGTTCTGTACGAGGATGCCGAAGTCAAACAGGGTGACCTCTTCATCGCCGTCCAGGTCGGCATTCGGGTTCCAGTTCGGGTCTCCGGGCAAGCTGCCAAAGGCGGCGACCAGCTGCCCGAAGTCGAACAGCGTCACTTCGTTGTCATCGTCGACATCGCCGTTCTGCAGTTCCACAGCCACCCACGCGGGCCAGTCCCCGGGCACCTGCACCGCTGGCAATGTGCGCCGGAGCCAGTGGCTGGCTTTGAACGAGAGGTCGTACACACCCGGCTCCACGTTCTCTATCTCGAAGTAGCCGGTCTCGTCCAGTGCAACCACCTCTTCCCGGATGCCGGACTCGGAGCGTAGCCGCACACGCACCGGAATCTGCGCAGGGTTGCCGATAAAGTCCATCAAGAACACGTTGCCGATGATGGAGGCAGGTCGTGCCACAAACTGCACGTAGTCTATCGCGAACGCGCTCGATTGCGGAGCGGGTCCGCTAGGCATTTCCTCAACCGCATACCTCAGCACCACGGCGGTATTCGGCGGTGGCATGGGCGTTCTCAGTTCGAAGGTCTCCTGGGGAGCCACCATGAACACTTCGCCGCCGGGAACGGGTTCCAGAAGCCTCTCGAGCATTTGGTTCTCTGCATTCAGCTCCTCCAGAGGAACGGGACCCGGTAGCCACGCCATGCGCACATCGCGAATGAGCACCGGGCGAGGGCGAGTCTCTTCCGGTACCAGCTCGTGACGCCAGGATAGCACCAGCGATTCCAGCCTGAACTCGTATCTCCATCCGCTGGTGATGTTCCACACCACACTGCCGGGGATACGCTTTCCCGTCGCGTCCGTCCAGTACATGTCCTTCACGTGACTGCTGTG
>VSSL01000550.1_pt1 | contig 11294 bp, 10 predicted proteins | sample 4557531 | NCBI WGS metagenome assembly VSSL01 (sample SAMN10986726, study PRJNA523729) | hot springs metagenome | isolation source: hot springs | place: India:Timba, Gujarat | collected 2018-05-31 | reverse complement strand
TTTTTGCTTGATCGAACAGTCGTCTTTCCCCATGAGAGAGGTCTTTGTTTTCTTTGAGAAGGGTGAGGTCTCTGAAGACTTCAGCGGCTTGAAAGATGCTTCCGCTCCTCATCTTTTCTTGATATTCTCGGTGTCTGCGGTTCCAGGTCTGCGTGTCCGTCTTCATTCCACGTTTTTTCAATATAGCCAGTACCTTGGGAACCTCCGACTCATCTACTATCTTCCTTACACGATTGGATTCAACTTTATCGACGGGCAGCTTGATAACGGGTTTTTCGTTAGCTGTCTTGATTTCCGTTTCCAGGATGTAGCACATCTGGTAGGAATCTCCTATTTTTTCCGATCGAATCTCCGTTATTCGTGCAACGCCATGGATCGGATACACCACCACATCTCCGACCTTGAACATATTGCCAGCTCCCTTCTCCATATCTAAAAAAGCTCCTCGATCGGCAATCTATGATATGTCTCTATCCGTTCACAGGGTTTCTTCACACGTCATCCTTCTGAACAGGGCTGATTCGGTTCCAGTCTCGCTTATAGGGTTGTGTTTTGTTGCGGGATACCGTTAATATGCGCCAAGGCAGGGTAGGCGCGCCCCTCACCACCGTTCCGTCGTTGGCAAGTGAGAATATACTAGGGATTGTGGTTTGTCAACAAAAAAGCACAATATGGAGTAAATATGGCAGCATACGTCCTGTGTCTTGTGACTATTGACGATATTGGAAAGGCCGCCGAGATCGCGAAGGCGCTTGTCTCCGAAAAGCTGGCTGCGTGCGTCAACATTCTCCCGGGCCTGCGGTCCATCTATTCCTGGAAGGGGGAACTCTGCGACGAATCGGAATGCCTTCTTTTCATAAAGACCTCTGGGGAGGGCTATCCTGCGCTCGAGGCGCGCGTGAAGGAGTTGCATCCGTACGAAGTCCCAGAAATCATCGCCATACCCATTGAACGAGGGCTGTCTGCGTATCTCCGGTGGATAGATGACAGTGTGCGAGGAAACTAGCTTCCGCTCTCTTGTAAGCGCAGGCAGTCTAATTCTTGGCAACCGTCTGCCTGGGGTCGCTTTATCTCTTTTCGAGCGGTATGCAGAGTTCCTTGTTCAGTGGAATAGCCGACTCAATCTCACCTCTCTCCACGCGAACAAGGACCTCGCGGTACTGCATTTCCTAGACTCCCTGACCATTCTCAAGCTGCTCCCTCTGGGCGCCAGGTCCCTGCTGGATGTTGGAAGCGGCGCAGGCTTTCCCGGGATAGTTTTGAAGATTGCCCAGCCTCAATTGAACGTCTTTTTGCTCGATCCCAACCAAAGGAAGATGGTTTTTTTGAAAAACCTTTGCGCTCATCTGCAGCTCGCTGGCGTGCATTTCCTGCCTACGCCGATCCAAGACATTCCGCTCGAGTTGTACTCGCAAGTTTTCGATGCAGTGGTCTCACGCGCGCTTTCTCTACGGGATAAACAGACTCGAAAGATTCAGGAGCTGCTCTCGAGCAAGGGTGTGTTTATCTGCATGCGGGGCCCTGGGTCGTTTGGCGATGCTCTGAATATCCCTCATTTCAAGCTTGCGACGTATTGGGCGGGATATCTGCCGCTCCTTCCGGTGTACCGCCGAGTACTGGGCTATAGACCTTCTCGAAATTTCTGTGGGAATGAGGTTGGGGCTGTCTAATTCGCAAGTTCGTTTGCAAAACACTGCGGCCTAGAGTGAGAAGGACCTTTGTCGTTTTACCTGAAAACGCTATAGTTCTCCTCACAATGGTATTTTCGTCTCCCCTTGCAACCCCTTCTCATGGGTGTTCGAACGAGCGCGGCTCGAGAGAAGCGACTGGGAAATCTTCTTCATCTGACGGCCAAGATTTCTCGCTGCGCTCGAAAAGACAGAGAGCGGAGGGCTCTAAGTGACAGGCCCCCGTCGAATTCGGGATTAATTCTCAAAAGCGCTATATATAGCGCTTCACGAGCACCACAAGCAACGCCGCCCAAACGATTGTGGATGACTCATGCGAGCTGGGAGCGCCTCGAGGCGCTCGCTGCGCCGAAACTACGCAAGGGCCGCCCATGCGTCGTTGCTTGCTACACATTTCAAAAGTTATTCTAGGCCTGAAGCTGCAGTACGACCCGTCCATATTTTTTTTGTCCATCTCAACATTTTATGATAATAGGTTGCCGTCTCGGATTATCAACTATATATTGTGGGTCATTTCGCATGGGACGCGTTATCTGCATATCCAACCAGAAAGGCGGAGTGGGAAAAACCACCACTGCCGTCAATTTGTCTGCGTGCATTGCCCTGGCTGAACGGCGCACACTCCTCATAGACCTCGATCCTCAGGGCAACGCCAGCAGCGGTTTAGGAATCCGCGTTCCTAGTTCCAAGCCATCGGCTTACCATCTTCTTCTAGGAACGGGCGATGCGGCGGACGCGGTTGTACCCACCGCCATCGATCATCTGCAGCTTATACCTGCCACGCAGGACCTTATCGGCGCTGAAGTCGAGTTTATCGACGTACCAGACAGAGAAAGCCTGTTGGCGCAGGCCATTACGCCGCTCATCGCCGCCTACGACTATATTTTCATTGATTGTCCGCCGTCTCTGGGACTCTTGACGCTCAATGCGCTTGTGGCTGCGGATTCAGTGCTTATTCCCATTCAATGCGAATACTACGCACTTGAAGGGGTCGGCAGCCTCCTGAACACTATCCGCCGAGTCACGTCTGTGTTCAACCCCCGTCTGAAAATCGAGGGTTTTCTTTTGACCATGTTTGATCCAAGGACAAATCTCAGCCAGCAGGTGGTCCAAGACGTCCATGAAAATCTGGGAACCCAAGTATTTAAGACTATCATTCCGAGGAACGTGAAGCTTTCGGAATCACCTAGTTTTGGAAAACCCGTAGTCCTTTACGACATCACCTCTCGTGGAGCGGTAAGCTATTTTGCGCTCGCAAAGGAGATCATCGATGCAGAACACGAACACGCCGCAGACGCAGCGAAAACGGTCTGCCTTAGGGCAGGGTCTTAGCGCGCTTATTCCCCTTTCCAAATCTGAATTTGCTGATAACAGAAATGCGGTGGTTTCCCTTCCCATCGATTCGCTTGAACCCAATGCATACCAGCCACGACGATCTTTTTCGCCCTCAGCTCTGGATGAACTCGCTGCATCCATTAAGGAAATGGGCGTGATTCAGCCCATCGTGGTGCGCCGCAATTCCGACGGCGCGTACCAAATCGTCGCTGGGCGAGCGCCGATGGGCGCGCCGCCAAATTAGCCGGCTATTCTACGATCCCGGCCATCGTCAAAGACCTCTCGGACCAAGAATCCCTGGAGATCGCTTTGATCGAAAACGTCCAAAGGGAGGATCTCAACGCCTTAGACTTGGCTGAGGCGTACGACATCCTGCTCAAAAGATTTTCTTATACCCAAGAAACTCTCGCCAAAAAAATTGGTAAGGAAAGGTCCAGCATTGCCAACTACCTGCGTCTCTTGCGTCTGCCCGATCCCGTCAAGAGCCTTCTGAGGGACGAACAGATCACCTTTGGCCACGCCAAAGCTCTCTTGTCCCTCGAGGACGCCGCCGCGCAGCTCAACATGTCTCTCAAGGTCGCCAAGAGAAAGATCTCGGTGCGCGAACTCGAAAGAATTGTCGCCAACTACAAGAACCGCCAGACCGTATCGCCGATGTCCCCGCCGACGCCGCGATCCTCCAGCTCTGATCTCGAACTCGGCCTCTCTCGATTTCTGGCCACTAAAGTTGTCGTCAAGCAACAGCGTGACAGCTCAGGAAAGCTCGAAATATTCTTTCACAACGAAGCTGAACTTGCTCGTCTTCTTGACCTCATAGGGTACTCGGCAGATTTCTCTTGATAATCTTGGGCCAGCATGCTAGGCTAAAACAAGTTAACTTATTAACATTATTGAGGTTTATTTCTATTTATGCAAGATCTTTGGCAGCGATGTTTTGATATCCTGAGAACCAAGGTCAACAAGCATGCGGTGTCCACCTGGCTGCAACCCATAGTCTGCGAAGAAGTTTCTTCCACAAAAATGCTTTTGTCTGTGCCGAACAACTTCTTCATCATGTGGATCAAGGATAATTACAATGATCTCATTGCTGAGTGTATCATGCAATTGACTGGTCGAAGATATGAAATTCAGTTTCGATCGCGGGACGAATTTGGGGATTCCTCCCTGCCGTCTGAGAGGATTTCGGTTCCGGAGGCGACGCTTACCCAACATGGTGGAATATCGGACGAGTTCGCGCTGAAAAACAACCTCAATCCACGCTACACCTTCCAGAGCTTCGTTGTCGGGTCATGCAATCAATTTGCTCGTGCGGCCGCTCTTTCAGTGGCAGAAAACCTCGGCGGGAGCTACAATCCGTTGTTTATCTACGGCGGAGTCGGGCTTGGGAAAACTCATCTCATGAGCGCAGTTGGCTATGAAGTCCTGTCGCGAGATTCCAAGAAAAAGGTATCGTTTATCAGTTCCGAAGAGTTCACGAACGAGATGATTAGCGCAATCCGCTTCGATCGCATGGTGGATTTTCGCAATAAATACCGAAATCTCGATTTGCTCATGATCGACGACATCCAGTTCATCGCGGGCAAGGAGAGGACCCAGGAGGAATTTTTTCATACCTTCAACAGCATCTACGAGGCAAGAAAACAGATTGTCATCACCTCCGATCGTTTTCCCAACGCCATCTCGGATATGGAACAACGATTGCGGTCGCGTTTTAGTTGGGGCCTCGTGGCCGATATCGGCATACCGGACTTTGAAACAAAGGTGGCTATTTTGAAGAGGAAGGCATCCGAGGATGCCGTGGATTTACCGGATGAGGTGGCTTATTTCCTTGCCGAAACCGTGGAATCAAATATTCGGGAGCTCGTGGGCTATTTGGTGCGTGTGATCGCCATGAGCACCCTCCAGGCAAGACCTCTTTCCAAGGAACTCGCGCAAAGCGCCCTGAAAGAAATTCTCCACCGCCAGTCCAAAAATATCACCATAGAAGAGATCATCAACAAGGTGGCCAAGGCCTTCAACGTGAAACCGGCTGACATCAAGTCTCGTAAAAAACACAAGTTGTATGCGCTCCCGAGGCAAGTGGCTATGTACTTGGCGAGAGAACTCACGCAATTTTCCTATCCCGAGATCGGCAGCGCGTTCGGAGGAAAGGATCACTCGACCGTCATCTATGCGGCGAAAAAGATAGAGCAGAAGATAACGGCTGACCATTCCTTCAAGATGTTGGTGGATGGAGTGAAGGAGTCTATCCGGAGCTGATGACTTTGGCAATTACCTGTGCACATATTGTGAAGAAGGTATGAAGAAGCGGCCCGATCTCATGCATCAAGAACATATCAACAAGAAATTTGAATATTTTCCCACAGTCAAACGGCAACGCCAGACTGCTTTTTCGTTGCGTCTTAAGGAATTCACCACGTTTACTACGGCTACGATGATAGTACATTCTATATCGTCTCTCATAGAGGATTGAATCATGATCATACAGATCGAGAAGGACAAACTCCTAGAAGCCCTCGGACGAGTAGCGCCCATAGCGGATAAACGAACTACCCTGCCTATTTTGTCGCATATCTTGTTCGATATCGAACTGGAGCGCATCATCCTTATGGCTACGGATCTCGAAGTAGGGCTGAAGATATTCCTCCCTGTCACATCAGAAGAAGCAGGGCGTATTGCCCTTCCTTCAAGAAAGCTTCTTGAGATAGTCAAGGAGCTTCCTTCGGGCCCAGTGGAAATAGAATCTTCGGATGCGTACCGCATGAGGATTCAAGCGGGCGCGAGCGTGTTTCAGTTGTCAGGAATGGATCCAGGAGACTACCCCGCGTTTGGAGATTACAGCGGCGTTGAATTTAGCGGCATAGACGCTGAGAGCTTTCACTGGATGATTGAAAAGACATTGTACGCCGCTTCCACAGACGATATTCGTTTCAATCTCAATGGAGTCTTGTTCGAGCAGAAAGATCATGTGATGTGTCTGGTGGGGACCGACGGTCACCGTTTGGCCTATGCAGAAAATGAACTGGGCATTACCATTCCACGTTCTCTGGTGGTTCCGAAAAAGGGCCTGAATGAGTTGACGAGGATATTGGAGAGCGCCAAGGGGGAGGTTCAGCTCGGATTTGACGCGAAAAACATGTACATCAAAAACGATGAGTTTGCCATGACCATCCGCCTCATTGACGGCGATTATCCTGATTACAGAAGGGTTATACCGTCTCAGCCGAGGGGCAAGCTTTCCATCAACGTGAAGAAACTGGTGCAGGGGTTGAGACGAGCCGCAATTTTTACCACTGACAGAAGTCGAGGCATCACGGTGGTCGTCTCTGAGGAAGGCATGATGTTGAACGCGGAGCATCCTGAGTTTGGTCGCTTTGAAGAGAAGATCGGGGCTGAATACGAAGGCGAACCTTTCGATGTGATTGTCAATGTGTATTATTTTATGGAGGCGCTGCATGCCATCGAGACGGAAGGGGTTACCATCGAGTATTACCGAGAGGCGGGGCCCCTGATTTTGAGGCCGCAGCCTGAGGCAAACTATTTCAATCTTGTCATGCCCATGAAGCGTTAGCGATAGCCGAGGATGGAGCAGGGTGGAGGTGGCGTAAACAAAGTGGAAGAAATGCAATATGGCGCTGAGCAGATAAAGGTTCTCGAGGGGCTGAAAGCGGTACGCAATACGCCCGGGATGTACATAGGAAATACCGGCCAGGAAGGACTGCATCAGCTCGTATGGGAAGTCGTGGATAATGCGGTTGACGAGGCCCTGGCGGGATATTGCAAAAATATAAGCGTGTTGATTCACCTTGATTCATCAGTCACCATAGAAGACGATGGCCGAGGAATTCCCACTGACATTCATCCGACGGAAAAAAGGCCGGCGGCAGAGGTGGTCATGACCGTGCTGCACGCGGGAGGGAAATTCGACAGCAATAGCTACAAAGTATCGGGCGGGCTTCACGGTGTGGGCGTCTCTGTGGTGAATGCGCTGTCAGAACAGCTCAAATTGGAGATACGCCGCGGGGGGTTGGTATTTCGTCAAACGTATGCAAGGGGAAAGAAACTCACTGACCTGGAAGTGGTCGGGAACACAAAAAGAACCGGCACCAAAGTGACCTTTCGCGCGGATCGAGAGATATTCGGCGACTTGGAGGTAAATTACGACATAGTTGCCGCGAGGTTGCGTGAACTCGCCTACTTGAATCGAGGGTTGAGGATTACCTTCGAGGACGAGCGGTCTGAAAAGGAACAGGTGGTGTTTCAATATGACGGAGGGATCGTTTCCTTTGTCGAGCACCTCAACCGCGCCAAAAAGACCATGGAAGGGCCTCCCATTTATATATGCGGCGAAAAGGACGGCAGCTTTGTTGAATGCGCCATCCAATACAACGACGGATACAGTGAGACGCTGTTCTCATACTGCAACAATATCAATACATATGAGGGGGGGACGCATGTATCCGGATTTAGAGCTGCGCTGACGCGTACGGTGAATCAATACGCCAATAGCAAGGGCCTGCTGAAGGATGGGAAGACGCAGACTACCATTAGCGGCGAGGACGTCCGTGAAGGCCTCACCGCGGTGCTGAGCGTCAAAATGGCAAATCCCCAGTTTGACAGTCAGACGAAGTCCAAACTGGGGAATATGGACATTCGCGGGATTGTCGAGCAGCTTGTAAACGAAAAGTTGTCAGAATACCTCGAGGAGCATCCTGCCACGGCAAAATGGATGGTTCAGAAGGCAATCGATGCGGGTCGAGCAAGAGAAGCGGCTCGCAAGGCTCGAGAGCTGACAAGACGCAAGGGAGCGCTGGAATCGGCGTCGCTTCCGGGCAAGCTCGCAGACTGTCAAGAGCGTGACCCCGCAAAATCAGAGCTCTTCATCGTCGAAGGCGAGTCCGCAGGCGGTTCGGCAAAGCAGGGCAGAGATAGACAGACCCAGGCTATCTTGCCGCTCAAGGGGAAGATACTGAATGTCGAAAAAGCGAGATTCGACAAGATCATCCAAAACCAAGAGATAAGGACCCTTATTACTGCCCTTGGCACTGGAATAGGAGAAGAGGATTTCGATATATCGAAGATACGGTATCACAAAATCATCATCATGACTGACGCGGATATCGACGGATCGCATATTCGAACGCTGCTGTTGACGTTCTTCTTTCGCACCATGGTGGATGTCATCAATCGGGGGTACCTCTACTTTGCTCAGCCGCCTTTGTTCAAGGTCAAGAAAGGTAAGCAAGAGTGGTACGTGAAAGACGAGAGCATGCTGGACGACGTGATACTCGCGGAAGGACTCGAGAACATTCAGGTGCGGAACGCCGCAGGTGAGACCTTGGATGCGACGCTGCTCACCAATGTGGTGAAAAACCTCCTCCGTATGGAAAAGGTCCTGGACATGTTCGAACGCAGAACTATGGACCGAGTTGTCTTGAAGGAGTTCGCCAGAGAGGGCCTGGAGCGGGGCGTTTTCGACGAGAAGGCTGCGTTGGAGGATATTACGGAACGGGTTGTGCAACGCGTAAAGGAAAAAGAAACGGATATTGGTTACATCAGTTACGATATACAGGCGGATGAAGAGGAATCGACCTATTATGCGACTCTGGAAACTCGGAAAAATGGCGTAAGCCGAAAGACGCTTATAGATACGTCTCTCGTAGAATCTCCATCATTTCAAGAAATCATATCCATCACGAAGAAAGTCAGTTCTTTTGGCAACCCGCCGTTCTATGTACAGGGGGAGGCTAGCATAGAAGAGATCAGAAGTTTTTCGGAGCTTGTGGAACACATTGTGGGTATGGGACGCAAGAAGCTTAGCATTCAGCGATACAAAGGTCTTGGCGAGATGAACGCAGACCAACTTTGGGAAACAACTATGAATCCGGAAAAAAGAAAGATATTGCAGGTTACCATAGAAGACGCAGTCAAGGCCACGGAGATCTTTTCCACCCTTATGGGCGACCAAGTGGAACCCAGGAGGGAATTTATCGAACGGAACGCATTGAATGTTGCAAACCTTGACTACTAGAGAATACTAAAAAACGCGGGTCTGCTCGGGTCTTAGAGGGATTTTCGCTTGACCTGATCGTGCAAGCGGTGTATTCTTCAACCATTCTCGGCAATCCATTTTCTTCCAAATAGCCACGTTAAGTCGCATCAGGTACGTCATGTGGGAAGGAGCCTCCAATGATGGAGAAGAAATCATTTGTTGGTATATACGAAAGGTTTTTCGAGGTGTTTTGTGTGATCATCGTCGCGGCTGCGCTGTGCGTCGCGTATAACGGCTGGGCGGTTGCAGCCGATCAAGAGACTCCTCCGGCGCAAGCCTCCACTCCGCTCCCTACGGTTCCTGAGAAACCCAAAGGTCCAGATCAGAGCGAAGCAACAAAGCCTGAACCGCCGGCTGCGACGCAAGCGGCCCCGCCGAAAGAGGCTCAGCCAACGCCAAGCGTGGAAGGCGGGATGCCTTCTACGAAACCCGCCGAAACGCCAGCCGTCGTTCCGGTGGAGCCGAAAAAAGAAACAGAGCAGCAAAAAAGCGGCGCCTGCTCAAGAAAGCAAGAAAGAAGAGCAGGAAAAGAAAGAGTCTAAGGAATCTGACGCTCTGTCCAACCAGGCATGCATGGAATGCCATAACAAGGATATTCTCGGTATGTCAAAGGAGGACCTCCTCGACCAGGTGGTAGTGGAAGGAAAGCCAGCGCCGCCGAGGCAGCGGCCGCCTTTTGTCTTTGGGGAACTCAACCTCGCGATTGATCAGAAAAAGTACCAAGACGGCGTACATGCAGACACTACGTGTATTTCCTGTCATGCTGACATAAAGGACCTTCCACATAATCAGCAACTCAAAGCAGTAGATTGCAAAGAGTGCCATGAAGACGCTGTTGCCAATGTCGAGAAAAGCGCGCATCCCAGTAAATCAGGGAAGCAATCCCTTAGCTGTATCGGATGCCACAACGTGCACTATGGCCAGGGCAAGGAAACCTATGAAAGGGAGTTCCAACGCAAGGTATGTCTTGATTGTCACCGAGCCTACAAGATGGATACTATCAAGGGACACGCAGCGCTGTACGAACCAAGAATACACGTCGCGCTTGATTGCATGCTTTGCCACCACGGCAAGGAGAAAGGCGTTCATAACATCCCTCCGGTGAAAACCTATGTAGTTGCATGCGACGGCTGTCATCAAAAATACACGGTGCTCGCAAAAGAAAAGATCAAGCCCACTGATTTCTTCACGTACATTACAATGACAAGCTTTATCAACAAAGATGTTATGAAACGATTCGGGTACGTCATAGGGGCCAACCGCATTCCTGCGCTGGACACGCTGGTGATCCTCGCGGTTCTCGCGCCGCTCGGTTTGCCGGTGGTGCACGGCGGGCTGCGGTTTATCACAAGGCGCAAAGGCCCCATTCATTTACCCACGGAGAAGATACTGCTTCACCCACTCATCGAGCGACTGTGGCACTGGGTGCAGGCCTTGTGTATCATTATGCTCATCATTACGGGCATTATGATTCACTGGCCAGAAAGATTTCCCGGCTGGTTCCAATGGGCGGTGAGCGTCCACAACTGGTTTGGCGTCGCCACGGTTATCGCCTTTATCGTGTGGCTGATCTATAATCTCGCGACGGGCCGCATCAAACACTACATCCCGAGGCGCGGGGAAATCCCCGGGGGGATGGTCCGACAGGCTCGTTTCTACGCGTATGGCATCTTCAAGCACGAACCGCATCCGTACGCGCCCACGGAAGACAACAAATTCAATCCATTGCAAAAGATAGCGTACCTTCAGTTTCAGGTATTCCTCTTGCCGCTTCTTTTGATATCAGGCATTCTCTACATGTATCCTGATGCATTCCGAGGCGTGATCAACGCCATAGGCGGCGTTTGGGTATTGAGCATCATTCATTATCTCTTGGGAGCGCTGTTTGCGGCGTTCCTTATGGCGCACCTCTACCTGGCAACCACAGGAGAGACTATCGGCGAGAACTTCAAGGCGATGATTTTCGGGTACGGCCTGAAAGCGGAGCACGACGATCACAAAAAGGCGTGAGAGGAGAACGAGTCTGACCGGAGGAAAGCACAGGGGCAATGGAATGGCAATTCTGCTAGTCAATGGTGAATACCAGCGGTCTTTCGGCGAGGTAGGCACGTTCTTGAAATTTCTGTCGGAATGAGGATTAGGTTGTCGAGGTCCCAAGCTCTTTCGAAGGCCGCGGCGGCCTGCGGAGAGAAGGGCCTTTGTCATTTTACCTGAAAAAG
>VSSL01000549.1_pt1 | contig 11309 bp, 12 predicted proteins | sample 4557531 | NCBI WGS metagenome assembly VSSL01 (sample SAMN10986726, study PRJNA523729) | hot springs metagenome | isolation source: hot springs | place: India:Timba, Gujarat | collected 2018-05-31 | reverse complement strand
GATTCCAATTTGTGTGTATTGTGGTGCTCGTAGCAGAGTTCGCCAGTTGGTGAAATGAACCCAGATACTCCTGTGTTAGCACAACGAACAATGAAACGTCGGGTTTCGATTGCTCGAAAAGTTGCAATGAGGTAGTGTTGACGAGGACCGAAAGTATGGTCGTACCAGCCGTCGTTTGTAACAATAGCAAGTATGTCTGCACCTTTTGCAACGAATCGTCTGCAATAGTCGGGATAAATGCTTTCGATACAAATTATTGGACCGATGGAACTTTGTTTGTTCCTGGTTTTCAAAGAAAGCAAATTTTGTTCTTTCCCTTTCGCCCAACTTGAAATTCCAACATTCCATTCAAGGAAGGATTTCGCAAAGCCAAGTATTTGTGAATAGGGGATATGTTCTCCAAAAGGAGTTAGGCGGTTCTTGTGGTAAATTGCAAAAGTTCGGTCTGGATTGAGCAAAAAGCATCGAATTGTAGGTTTCGTAGGGCTTGGTTGAATCGCCGAAAAGATATTTTGTAGTAAACGAAGGCTTTTCGCTTGGAGAAAGGAAGTGAAAATCGGCAAAGCCAGTCAAAAGTGCAGTGTTACTGTCGAGCATATCCCAGAAGGGAGTAAAATTGTGGAATGCGTTCGTTTCGAGGTCAAGCATTGTAATTGCAGTTTCGCTCCAAACGAAAAGATTGATGTCGGGAACTGCTCGATGGAGGGAATCTTGAATTCGTTGGTGAATTTTGATTTGAGTTATTGCGTCTGCTTCCCACTTTCGCCAGGGATTGATGTTTGGTTGAATAATTCCTACCCGAAGGTGCTGGTTTTGCCCTATCAAAGTTTGGTAACGGAATTCCCCAACTCGGAAAAAACCATAAATGTATGGGATGACAAGAATTAAGCCAATAATGGCTGTATATTTGTTTTTTAGAAGGTAGAATTTTGGCTTTTGGTGGAGTTCCTTGTATTTTTCTATAGCGAAATAAATTAAAATATTAATTGTGACAATAAGGAACGAGACGAGCCAAACTCCGCCAAGGTCTGCAATTTGTATCCAATAATGGTTATAGGTTTGTGTGTATCCCAAAGTTAGCCAAGGATAGGCAAGGTCGCCAAGACTATGGAGCCATTCGAAAGCAATCCATATGAACGGGAAAAATGCAACAGAAGTTCGCCAGCCAATTTTTCTTGCAAAGAAATTCAAAAAAGCAAAGGGTATCATAAAAAGCAGTGGATGGACAAGTGCAACAGCAAAGCCAGAAACGAAAAGATAGGGGTCGGTGTCTTTTTGCCAACTGCTTATCCACCAATTTGTAGCGTAATGGTAAATAAAGAAAGTTAGATAAACCAGCCACCATTTTCGTTTTACATCTTGGAAAACTGAAATTATGGGTAAAAAAGCCACAAATGCAAGAAGATAGAATGGGTAAGGTGGATAGGAAAGAGCAAGAAGTACACCAGACAAAAGTCCAAACAAAAATTTTTTCTTTTGCAATGCTAACGAAGTTTATTTAAAAATTCTGGATACCAGGTGATAATAAGTCTTGGTTGGGAATAGTAGTAGTATGCGTCGACATTTCGTTTCAACTCAACGTCGTAGATGTCTTTATAGTTCGACAGGTCGAAAATCATCAACCATTCCCCGTTTATAGTGAAAAGACCGACATTTTGAATTGGAATATTTACAAGAAAGCCAGCACCAAAATTTGCACCAAGACTGGACTTGAAATCACGATAAGGATGACCAAGGTTGAAACTGTTAAATATGTAAGTCAATCCCAACGCTCCATAGAAGTTAACACGCATCGAGGGATTTATGAGAAAAAGGGAAGTAAACGAAAGAGTGCGATAAATATATGCCAAATCGGGATACGCAGTATCGTTGTAGCGACGGTCGAGCGTGTAAGTGAATTCTAATCTGTTTATGTTAAAATCTACTGGGGATATGTTGAGGTTGAACCCCCAGAAAAACTTGCCCTCGTATGCCGAGTTCCTTTCCTTCGAAGCACCATCTTCTTTCCAAGTTTGAAACACTACAAGAGTATTGAACCCAAAGTTTGAACTTACGCCAATAAATTTTTTGTATGGGTTTTCGAAATCCGCTTCTTCTTCCTCTTGTGCTCGAAGTGCAATAGGCATAATGATAATAAGAGCAATTAATAAAATTTGGAAGAACTTTTTGGCATTGTTGGTGGTCATTTCAATTACCTTGTTTATTGGTAAATTTTTGATTTCTGCTATTTTTTGTGCAACAAGACGAACGAAAGAAGGTTCGTTCCTTTTCCCTCGATGTGGTACTGGCGTCATAAATGGGGAATCTGTTTCGAGGAAGAATCTGTCTTCGGGGACTTCTTCGACAACGGAAGCGAACTTGTTATTTTTGAACGTAACATTCCCAGTGAACGAAACAAAGGCACCAAGTTCAAGGGTCTTGGATAAAAATTCACGGTCTTGTGAGAAGCAATGCAAAACGAAACGGAGGGAACCGTCTTGCTCTTGTTCTAAAATATCGAGCAAATCCTCGTTCGAGTCCCTATTGTGGATAATTGCTGGAAGTTGGTATTCCTTTGCAATTTGAAGTTGACGGCGAAAGACTTCTTTTTGCTTTTCCTTTGGAGCAAAATCGTAATAATAGTCCAATCCGATTTCCCCGATTGCAACTATCTTTTTGTTCTTTTCTTCTATCAATTTGCAAATTTTCTCTTCTATTTGATTATTGTATTCATTTGCATTGTGGGGATGGATTCCAACCCCAGAAAATATCTTTTCGTTTTCTTCTGCCAGTTTAACTACTTTTTCCAGGTTGCTGGTATCAATCGAAGGAACTATGATGGAAACAACACCGCCTTCGAAAGCCCGACGAATAACTTCTTCTCGGTCATTTTCGAATTCTTTCGAGTCGAGGTGGCAATGTGTATCAATCATTTTTGCCTTGTAACTTCTTTAATTCACTGATGACTTCGTCGATATGTCCGTCGACAGTTACTTTAGGATTGACGTAACGAATTGTTCCTTCTGGGTCGATAATGTATGTCGAACGAATAACTCCAAGGTATTTTTTGCCATACATTGATTTTTCGCCCAAAACATCGTATAATTTACAGATTTCCTTTTCTGGGTCGGCAACAAGATGGAAGTTCAAGTTGTGTTTGGCTTTGAAATTCTTGTGGGATTTCACAGAATCGGGGCTAACACCAACGATTTCTGCACCGAAGGAGGCAATTCTTTCGTAATTGTCACGGAAATCGCAAGCCTCGCGAGTGCAACCCGATGTGTTGTCTTTTGGATAGAAATAAAGGACGACCCATTTGCCGTGAAAATCGCTTAATTTTATTTCAGTTTCGCTGTCGGTTACTCCGACGAAATCTGGTGCTTTTGAACCAATTTGCAATGCCATAGTTTTTCCTTTTGTTTAAACAAAATGTAATAACGAACAAGAACCTATAAAATTTAATTTTAACATCAATATTAAAATTTAGCCTTGAAGAAATAGAAATAGTAAAATATAGATTCTGGTATGACTAACAAAATAAGGGAAAGCGTATCGGCAGTGAAATAGGGGCTTATAGGCTTGCTTGGGTAAATCAAACGTGCCAATGGGCTTGTTAATGTCCAAAGAACAATAAAGACAAAAGCCAGCACAGCAAACGAAAGCAATGCTGTCTTTGTTCCTTTTTCTTGCCAAACTTTTGTAAATGCATAAATCCAAGCGACAATATGAAAATAGAAAATCACTATTTCAATCATATTAAAAAGTTTGTTAATTTGCAATTGTATAAATTACAAAAAATTAGGGAAATGGGTACAGAGTTTATTCTTGTTCTAACGACAATTGAAAAATATCTCAATGCAGTTCAAATTGCAAAAGTGTTGATCGCAGAGAAGTTAGCGGCTTGTTGTACTATTCTACAAAATGCCACTTCATTCTACGAATGGCAAGGGGCACTCGAAGACCGCAAGGAGAATGTCCTACTAATCAAAACCACAAAAGTGAAATTCGAGGCTCTACGGAATCGCATAGTTGAACTTCACACAGACAAAGTTCCAGAAATTATCTCCGTTAAAATCGACGATGGTTTGAAAGAGTATCTTTCTTGGGTCGAAGCGACCACAATGTGAAATCTCTTTATATTTGTGTCTAAATAATGAGGAAACCAATTCAATGAAAAAAGGTTTTTTTACTGCAGTAAACAATATTCATTTTGTTGGAATTGGCGGAATTGGAATGAGTGGCCTTGCCGAAGTTCTCTTTCGTCAAGGGTTTAATGTGTCTGGTTCAGATTTAAAAGAATCGGAAAATACTGAATATTTGCGAAATTTGGGAATAAAAATATTTATTGGTCATTCCCCCGAAAACATAAAAGGAACAGAAGTTGTGGTCTATTCGAGTGCTGTCAATGTCGAGGAAAATCCCGAAACGTTGGAAGCAAAGCGTTTGGGAATACCAATTATTCGACGTGCGGAAATGCTTGCAGAAGTTACCCGTTTGAACTATACGGTCGCAGTTTCGGGAACCCACGGAAAAACAACCACAACCTCGCTTTGCGGTCATTTGTTAATAAATGCGGATTTCGACCCAACGGTAATTGTTGGTGGTCGCCTTCGTGCTTTTGGGGGCATTAACGCACGTCTTGGCAACGGTGAATGGACAGTTGTCGAAGCCGACGAATACGACCGCTCTTTCCTTCAACTTTCCCCTACGATTGCAATTGTGAACAATATCGAACCAGAACATCTGGATATCTACAAAGACTTTGATGATATCAAAAGAACATTTGTTGAATTTTTGAATAAGGTTCCATTTTACGGTGTGGTTGTTGCTGGAATCGACGATCCGGGTGTTAAAGACATTTTAAAAGATATCAAAAGAAAAGTTGTAACATTTGGATTGTCCAGAATTGCCGAGTTTCGAGCCGAGGATATTGTGTTTGCAGGCAGCCAAACTTCTTTCGAATGTTTTTACAATTCAACACCATTGGGAAGGTTCCATTTGAATATTCCCGGGGTGCATAGTGTAAAAAATGCACTTGCAACCATTGCTCTTGGAATTCAACTGGAAATTGACATTGAAACGATAAAAGAAAGTTTGTCCACTTTCACTGGAGTCCATAGGCGGTTTGAAGTTATTTCCGACAGCAATGGAATAATGATAGTCGACGACTATGCCCACCATCCCAGCGAAATTTATGCAACACTTTCGGCGGCGCGGAACGGATGGAATCGAAGAATTATTGCGATATTCCAACCTCATACTTATACAAGAACACTTCATTTGGCGAAGGAATTTGGAACTGTGTTCGACCAAGCCGATGTCCTTGTTGTTACAGATGTTTATCCAGCGCGGGAAAAGCCAATCGAAGGTGTTACCGGGAAACTCATTGCAGATTCTGCACGTGAATTTGGCCACCGAAATGTGCATTATATTCCAAAACTTGATGATATTGTTCCATTTGTACACAATATTGTGCAAGAAGGCGATATTGTTATTACTTTGGGGGCGGGAAGCATTTGGAAAATTGCACACGAACTCGCCGAGCGTATTAAATAAGAAAATTCAAACAAATCGACCAAAATTTGCTATGCCATATTTATCTTGAGAGCATATTTTAACTTGCGAAATTTAACCAAAATCAGAATAAACTACATTTATCAAGTTTCATTTCACAGCGATTGTAGAAAATAGGAATTTGCAAGGCGCGTGCTGCAATTTCGACGATGAAGGTGGTTAATTTGGGACTATCGAGCGAAAATATGTTTAAAGTGGGAATTTGACCACAAGAGAAAAGTCGGAAATTTGTTACCACTGGAAGTTGCATATATATAGAAAGACGCGAGAAGCCGATATCCAATGGTTGCACCATCCAGCGAGCAATCCAGCCATTAACCAATGGAAAGGGGTCGGTTTTCAACATATGGAATTTTTCGAAACGGCTTTGAAAAGCGTTGTATAAGCCTTCAATTCGTATTTTCGGCTTATTGTCGAGCCGTTCTTTCAATCTTTTGCAAAAGTAATCTGGGGAACTTTTCAAAACCTCGTGGAAGAACTTATCGTTGGTAATTTTTAAATATCGCGAAAGATTGTGATTGTTGCAAACTTCATAGGCATATATGGCGTCGTTAATAAGTTTTACATTCAATGGGGCTCGCGCAAGACAACATTGTATTTCTTTATCGCGGTAGGCTCTGTGGTAGAATAAACGAACAGTGGAATTGGGATAAATTGAATTGACTGCTTCTTCTATGTGAAACGAGCCATTGGTCATAAATGTGGCGGGGGAAATTCCTCGCCGCCTCATTCTTTCAAGAAGTCGATACCAAAGGTTAAAGTCGTCTTTTTCATTTAGTTCGAAACCCAAAACAACATTCGAGAGAGCATCGACAGCCATTGCCACGTACATCGAATGTTTAGGATTGGATACAGTTGCGGCAGCAAAATTTCGAGAGACAAGATAAACCAACTGTACATTGTGTTTTGGAACGCATAAGTCCAGATATTCTTCCCAATTCGGGCAACCTTCGAGGAATTCGCGCACTTTTTTGTTTATTCGCAAAGGTGAACTTTTGTAGATTTCAACCAAGTCGCGAAATGTTCGACCGCTAAGATATGCTTCTGTAAGGCTTACGATATCTGGTCTAATTGTTTCTGCTTTTTCGATTACCCAAGTCTTACCACAACTGCGACAGCGATAACGTCTGTTCCCAGTTGCAGTCTTTCCGTGTCGGATAACTTTACTGCTTTTGCAATATATGCAAGTTAAATTTTCATTGTGTTTCATCTTAACTCCAATAAATAAAAAGACAAAATTAGCAAACAACATTTATAATACAAAATATTTATTATTTTTCCCTAACTGGTTATTTTAAATGCTTATACTAAAATGGATTTGAATTGTTTAAATATTAATGGAGTTTAAAACTTAACAAAAGAAAAACATTTTTTGTATATAATTCACTCCAAATTTTATAAATTTGTCTTTGAATTCGAATTCTTGCATTCATTTTGAAACAAGCGAGGGTAGTAATGTCCAGATGTTTCAATAAGGTTATTTTAATTGGGATAGTTGCCTCCGAACCTGAATTTAAGAAGTCGCCTGGCGGTGTTTCTCTTCTTACTTTTCGATTAATGACAAGCGAATCGTTCAAAACTGCGGATGGAAGAATAGTCGACCGAACTGATTGGTTCTCCATCGTTACCTGGCGAAATCTTGCCGATGTCTCGAAAAAAATAGTTCGAAAAGGAGCAAGAATTTTTGTCGAAGGTGTGTTGCGTAGTCGTGATGTTCAATTGCGAAGTGGCGAGAAGGTACAAAAGATTGAAGTTGTCGCAGAAAATATCCTTTTGCTCGATGGGAAGAAGAACAACAACAAAAAAGATGTTTCCAACTATTACGCCGTTGGCGACGATATTGAATTGCCAGATTTTTTGAATGATTTGGAAAAGATTTAATTATCTTTTGTTCGGGCAACGAAGGATTTGTCCTTGCAATCTTGCAAAATTTCCCCTATTGTTTTGTTAAAGTTTGGAACAACTAAATGGCTTGCAATTTCATTTGCTGGGACTAACACAAATCGTCTTCGATGCATTTGTGGATGCGGAATTTGAAGTCGTTCGGTTTCTATTGTGTAGTTGTCGTAAAGAATAATGTCCAGGTCGATTTCCCTTGGGTGCCACCTTGGGCGATTAATCCTGCCAACTTCTCGTTCGATTTTTTTGCAAGCGGAAAGTAATTCCTCTGGTGTCAAGGTGGTTTCCCCAATTATTGCAGCATTGATAAAATTGGGTTGGTCGGGGTTCCCCACTGGTTCAGTTTCGTAAAAAGAAGAAATTTTTTTTATTTTTAAAATGTTATATGCTTCCAGCAAAGTTATTGCTTTTTTAATGTTATTCTTTCGTTTCCCCAAATTGGAGCCCAAGGACAACAAAACCTCTACGGTTTCCACTGCTATTCTCTCTCTTTTGTCAATTCGGTTTCAATATATGCGACGACGCTATGTATTGGTACATTTATCTTTCGGATTCTTATCGTTGCTTTCAAAAGATTTGGGAATTTTTCGAATGCGAGGTCGAGGATGGTGCTTGCCACTGTTTCTATTAAATTGAAAGTTTCATCGGCAATAGCCTCCTCGATGCAATTCATTGCTTCTTCGTAATTTAAAGCGTAAGCGACTTGGTCTCTGACAATCGCTTCTGTTGCGTCGTACCACATATCAAGGTCTACTTCGTAGCGCCCTCCAAGGTCTTTCTCTTCTTGCTTCACACCGTGGTAAGCGTAGAACTGTGCCGATTTTATTGATAGCCTTGCAATTTGATTTCTTCCGTTTTCCATCTTGTTTTCGAAAAAAATCAAAATTACGAAAATGGGAAATATCAATTGTTAAAACAAAAAAATCTTTAAAAGTGAAACCTTTGGAATTTTTTTTCGTAGTTATCATTTGGTTTCATTAATAATAAAGGTGTTCTATGAAAGGAAACTATTTAAAAACAATGCTGGTTGCTTTGGTTGGAATTTTTTTAGCAGTCGGTGTAACTTTTTCCGCAGATGAGTTGTCTAAAGCCAGTTTTAAAGTTGATACCAAGGACAAGGAAGCGAAAGTGAAAATCGAGACGGTTGTGAATATGTTGAAAGGCGTTAGCGAGGCGGAATTCGATTTGAACTCGAAGAAACTGGTAGTTACTTACGACCCAAAGCAAATTGAAGAGGCAATGATAAGTTTCGCCGTCGAGTCGATGGGCTACCCGATTGCGAAGGAAAAGCCAAAGAAAGAGGAAACTCGAAGCAAAAATGTAAATAGCGATAGCACAAAGAAATAAAATTTTCCCCACAACCATTATTTAGCAAAGCAACCCCCAATGGCTGTCCGAAAGGGCAGCCGATTTTTTTTGTCCTTGAGTTATTTAAGCCAAACAATTTGGTCTATGAGGAATAAAATTCCCCTTTCAAGTTTGGGCTCGAAAGGGGTTTTTTAAGAAATATTAAGCAAAAAATGATACTGGTTTACTCGACAATAGCAAGAACGTCAGAGCGTTGGATAATTCGATAGTCGACACCGTCGATGGTAATTTCTTCGCCGCCATACTTTGCGAAGATTACTTTGTCGCCAACTTTGAAAAGATTTTGCAAATCCTCGTCGGTGCCGACTGCCACGACCTCGCCCATAATTGGCTTTTCTTTTGCTGTGTCGGGGATGATTATTCCCCCAGCAGTTTGTGTTTCTGGTTCAATTGGCTTGATTAACAATCGGTCGTCAATTGGTTTAACTTTCATAAATCCTCCTTATTTAATATTTAACATTCGGTCTATTTGGGCTCTGTCGAACCCAATGATTGGTTTGTTGTTAATTAGGATAACTGGGACACCGGTATTTCCTCCGGTTCGTCTTTGCATATCCCTAAAAGCAGCAGCATCTCTTGATACATCGACTTCTTTGAATGGTATCTTCTTTTCGCGAAGATACCTTTTCGCAGCATTGCAAAAAGTGCAAGTTGGTGTCGTAAAAATTATCACTTTCGGCACATTCATATTCCATCGTCCTTTTTTAAAATATGAATAACGAGCAATATAGTTTGATATTTTATTTGTAAACAAGTATAGGTTCCAACCATTTTTCGATTTCTTCGAGGCTCATACCTTTTCTTTGCTTATAATCGAGGACTTGGTCGCGGTCGATTTTCCCGACGGGAAAGTATCTTGCTTCGGGATGGGCAAAGTAGAACCCACAGACCGAAGCAATTGGTTGCATCAGATATGTCTCGGTCAATTCAACTCCAATGTCGTTACCGTTTAACAAAATGTCGAAAATGATTCGCTTTTCAGTGTGGTCTGGACAGGCTGGGTAGCCCGGAGCCGGACGAATTCCTCTGTACTTCTCTTTTAGTAAATCCTCGGTCGACAAGTTTTCTTGCGAATAGCCCCAGTATTCAGTACGCACTTTCTTGTGGAGCAATTCTGCAAATGCTTCGGCAAGTCTATCTGCAAGAAGTTTTGTCATTATCGCACGAAAATCGTCCTTTTCTTCTTTGAACTTGTTGGCAAGTGCATCTGCCCCAATTCCAGCAGTTACAATAAAAGCGCCGATGAAGTCCACTGTACTGGATTCCTTTGGAGCGATGAAATCTGCTAAAGAATAGTTTGGCTTGCCGTCTTCTTTTTTGGTTTGTTGGCGTAGGAAGTGGAAAATGGTTTCAATTCTTTTATGATTATCGGGCTGGTAAACTTCTATATCTTCCCCAATTGAATTTGCTGGGAAAATGCCAAAAACACCATTTGCAACTATAAGATGTTCTTTCGAAAACAAATCGAGCAGTTCGTTTGCTTCGTGGAACAACTTGCGTGCCTCTTCTCCAAACTGCGGATGGTCGAATATTGCTGGATAGCGGGCTTTCATTTCCCAGGCGAGGAAGAATTCAGTCCAATTTATGTATTGTCGAATTTCGTTTAAGTCGTAATCAAGTAGAAGTTTCACCCCAAGGAATTTGGGCTCGGTGATTTTTGCCTTTTCGAGTTCGAATTTGAATCTGTTGGCTTTGGCTTGTTCGAAAGGAACAAGATTGTGGCTTTTCTTTCTGTTGTAGTTGTTGCGAATTTCTTCGTATTCTTTTTTTATCTTTTCGACAAAAGATTTTTGGGTGTCTTGATTAATCAAATTCGTTGCTACTGGAACACTTTGGGAGGCATCGGGGACGTAAATCACTGGGTTTGAATAGCAAGGAGCAATTTTCACAGCAGTATGAACTCGGGAAGTTGTCGCTCCACCGATAAGCAACGGTGTTTTCATCTTCGCTCGCTCAAGTTCCTTTGCAACATTGACCATTTCGTCGAGGGAAGGAGTAATCAGACCACTTAAACCAATGATATTTGCATTGTGTTTCTTTGCCTCTTCTAAAATTCGTTCGGCGGGTACCATCACCCCAAGGTCAATAACTTCGAAATTGTTGCAAGAAAGAACCACCCCGACTATGTTTTTTCCAATGTCGTGGACATCTCCTTTAACAGTTGCAAGGATTATTGTCCCTTGCTTTTTGCTTGTCCCGCCGTTTTTCGAAAGTGTCTTTTTTATGTAAGGTTCTAAGAAGGCAACGGCTTGCTTCATAACCCTTGCGGTTTTGATAACTTGGGGCAAGAACATTTTACCCGAGCCAAACAAAGCCCCGACTTCGTCCATTCCCTCCATTAACGGTCCTTCGATTATTTCCAGCGGATTTGAATACAATTGCAAAGCCTCTGCTAAATCTGTTTCAATATATGTATTGATTCCTTTTATCAAAGCATATTTCAATCTTTGCTGAACGGGAAGTTTTCTCCATTCATTTTCCTGCTTTTT
>VSSL01000548.1_pt1 | contig 11324 bp, 10 predicted proteins | sample 4557531 | NCBI WGS metagenome assembly VSSL01 (sample SAMN10986726, study PRJNA523729) | hot springs metagenome | isolation source: hot springs | place: India:Timba, Gujarat | collected 2018-05-31 | reverse complement strand
AAATGTCGCGGTACTCAAGATGTCAAGGATGGTCGGCACGTAGTTGATGATCAGAATGACCGCTGCAACCGCCACCCACACCAACAGCCGGTCAAGAATCTTGGGTGCATCTTCAGGGCCAGAGAGCGCCTTGGCGAAGGAGAAATCGGGCGCTTCGGCCAGCTTCTTGCCGCGGGTCAGCGTCATAATCATGTTGAGGTAGTAGAAGATGGCGCTCACGAACATGATCAGACCGCCAATCATCGCAAAGAAGAGGAAGAACCGCCACTCATCCTGCACGTATGGCGCGCCGCCGATGTCGGTGCGGCGGGGCATACCGCGCAAGCCGAGCTCGTGCATAAAGTGCGAGAAGAGACCCATACCGACAAACCAGAGCCACGGCTGGGCCACCGCCAACCCGCGGCTCCACAGCTTCCGCCCGGTGAGGTGCGGCACCAGCCAGTAGGTGATGCCCATAAAGCTCAGCGCCACCGCCGTGCCGACCGTCAGGTGGAAGTGACCCGAAATCCACGCCGTGTTATGCACCACGAGGTTGACGTTGTACGAGGCGTTCACCAACCCGCTGATGCCACCAAAGGCAAACAACATCATCGCCACAATTTGGGCCGAGATTTCGGGTTTGCCCCATGGCAAGTTAAAGATCCACGCCAGCCACCCTTCGCCGCCGTTGCGCCGGCCTGCATACTCCAGCGACGCGACCACGTTGAAGAAGGTCAGCAAGCTGGGGAAGAACACGCCAAAGGTGAAGATCGCATGCACCAGCTTCCACATCTCGGAAATGCCCGGATCGGTCACTTGATGGTGCATACCGATCGGCAGCGACAGGATCAGGAAGAGAATGAACGAGACCCGCGCCATTGGATCGCTGAACAGCTTACCGCCGGCCTGTTCCGGCACGAGGGTGTACCACGAGATGTACGCCGGCAATAGCCAGAAGTAGACGATCGGGTGGCCGGTGAACCAGAACAGGGTGCGCGCCAGCACCGGGTCGGTGCCGCCCACGAGCCCGAGCGACCACGGAATGACCAGAAAGATCATCTCGCTCGCCACGCCGATGGTCGAGATCGTCCACATCAGCATGGTCACGATCGCCATAAATGCCGGCAGTGGCGTGCGCTGGCCGGGGTTGTCCGCGAGCCACGCATTGCGGGTGATGATCATATTCACCAACAATAACCACGTCCCGGCTACTACCAGCGTCAGACCAATGTAGAAGAGCGCATCAGCCTTCAGCGGCGGGTAGAAGGTAAACATCACGGTGGCGTTGTTGGTCAGCAGCGGGATCGCCGCCAACACCAGACCGGTGACCATCACCCAGAGTGTTGCCCATGCCAGCCGGCTGCTCGCCATCGGGCGATTCAAGCTCTTGGTGAAGATATAGGTCAAAAAGCCAATAATGTAGAACGTTGTGAAGACCAATACATTCAAAACACCGTGGACGGTCAACCCCTGATAATAACCGCCGGGGAGCAGCGGTTTCGATGGGGTGTAGAGATCCAAGCCGTTGTAGCGCAGGATCTGGAGTACACCCATCAAACCGCCGACAGCGAGCGCGGCGAATGCAATGAAGATATTGATCCCGGCAAGCTTGCGCTCAACACTGAGATCAGTGCTGATTGCTACCGGGCGGGCGCGTGCTGCAATACTGGCCATGCAACCATCTCCTTAGATAATATCACGTCTAGTTGACGATGACCGTTCCATACATGACATGGTGGCCGGCGCCACAGTATTCGTGGCAGACGAACAGGTATTCTCCCGGTTTGTCAAACGTTGCCGTGACCCGCGATACTTGGCCGGGAATAACCATCACATTAATAGGAGTGCCGTTAATTTTGAAGCCGTGAATGACATCCTTGCTCGTTATAATGAAAGTGACTTTCGAACCGGCTGGCACTTCAATTTTGTTCGGCGTGAACATGAAGGTCTGGGCCGTAATGATCGCTTCGTAGCGACCGGGTGCAATTTCGCGCAGGCCGGTCTGGCTAAAGGTGGAATCGGCCCCGGCAGCCACTGCGCTGACGCTGACCCGCCCTACCGTGGTGGGAACCCGCACGCCAACCGCAAAGGCGGTAATGAGGATCGCAACCAGCATCGAGACTGGAATCGCGACGCTGGGCAAGATCCACGCCACTTCAAACAGATAGCTGATAAACTTCTTGTCTTTCATGACGCCGGTATCCCTCCGTTGTTCAACAGGGTCAGGTAGACCTGCATCCACAGAATGCTCATCGCTAGCAAGAACCCTAACGTGATCATCAGCGCGCCGCGTGGCGGCTCGTGATCGTCTTCATGCTCGTCGTCCGATGGGCGGCGGTAGCTTGACATCCTTTCCTCCTCAGGTTACTCCGGATAACACACAAACAGATGAGACGCTTCGTACACCAGCCGCATCGCCCCTTGGCTGCCCATTTCGCGCGTGAGCAGATCAATGTCGCGTAGCGCGATGGCCAGCGGTGGCCCTTCGGCTGGGTACGAGGTGCGGATCATCCCGCTGGAATCGATCAGAAACGTGCGCCGTTCGGCGTAAAGCTTGCCGTTGGCGTCAGGTTCGGTGTAGTACACGCCTAACCCGCCGCCGACGACCATCTTGACCTCGCGCGGATCGCCAGTGACAAACCGCCAACTTTGCGGATCAACGCCGAGTTGGCCGGCTAACGCCGAAAGATCGGCTGGGGTGTCGTGCGCCGGATCGAGGGTGATGGTGAGAAACAACACATCGCTGCCTAGCCGTCCGCTCCGTTGCAGTTCTTGCCGGAGTTCGAGCAGGCGCTTGGTCTGCTCGGCGCATTCGTCGCCGCACCGGCTATGCATTAGGCTGACAAACACCATTCGCCCGCGTAGATCACTGTCGAGCAGCCGGCTGCCGCGTTGATCGGTCAACGAAAACGGGGGGAATTGCTCGCCGCGTGGCAAAACTTTAACCGGACGGGCAATCACGAACCACAAGAAGGTTGCTAAGAGTCCGCTCAGCAGGACGATGCCTAATCCTATCCACCAACGCAGCGCGCGTTGGGCAGTTGCGGCGTGGCTCCCTTGCCGAGTTGTGGTTGAACCGAGTGCTATCCCTAGCCGCATGGTGCGATCCGTCTAGCTACAATCGCTTGCAAGCCGAGTATACCTAGCGATCGGTTGTAGCGGAGTAAAGCGGTTATAACGAAAGGTTGCAGAACCGCAACTTTTCACCTTCCTATTCACAGTGAATGTGGACACGATATACAAATAATTCCAGTATGACGAAATGTGATTGCTGCAAGGAATTGTTAGTGGGGCGGGGGCCGGTAGGGCCGGTAGGGGCGAGGCATGCCTCGCCCTACCGGCCCTACGCCCCCGCCTATCTGGTTATCGTCTCTTCACGCTACGCCGACAAACTCTCTCTGTATGGCTGGCGGTTCCCGGCTACAATCGGCATGGCCGGTTCCTGAGCGGCGTTCCGGCGCGCCGTGTTGTGTCGCAAAAGGTGATAGTGGTATGGCGTCAAAGCAGATTGTGGTTATTGGTAGTGGTTTTGGTGGCCTCAGCGCCGCGATCCGCTTGGCGGCCCAAGGTCACGCGGTGACGATCCTCGAACAGCGCGATCGGCCCGGTGGCCGCGCCTATGTCTATCAGACTAAGGGCTATACCTTCGATAGCGGGCCGACGGTCATTACTGCTCCGTTTATGTTCGATGAGTTGTGGCAGTTGGCCGGTAAACGGCGCGAAGATTATTTTACCCTTGAACCATGCCGGCCCTATTACCGCCTCTTTAATCACGAAGGCCGCTACCTTGAGTATGGCGATGATGAGCAAGCGCTGCTCGATCAGATTCGCCAGTGGAACCCGGCTGATGTCGAAGGGTATAAGCGCTTCATCGCCAGTACCCGCCCTATCTTTGAGAAGGGGTTTGGCCTGATCGATAAGCCGTTTCTCCATTTCGGCGATATGCTGCGGGTGGCCCCTGATCTCATCCGCCTCAAATCACATCAGAGCGTTTACCGGTTTGTTTCTCAGTTCTTCCAAGATGATTTTCTCCGCCGCTGTTTCTCGTTCCATCCGCTCTTTATCGGCGGTAATCCGTTCGATTCCACCTCGATTTACGCGATGGTGCATTACCTCGAACGCAAGTGGGGGGTCTATCACGCTCGCGGCGGTACCGGCGCTATCGTTAAGGCGATGGTGCAGCTCTTTACCGAACTCGGTGGTAAGCTTGAGCTGAATGCTAAGGCGGTTGAAATTGTGATCGATGGCCGCCGCGCCCGCGCCGTGCGCACCCAAGATGGCCGTCTCTTCCCCGCCGATATTGTGGTCTCGAATGCTGATGTGCCGCAGACCTATATGCGGCTGATCCCGCCGCGCTATCGCAAGGTGCAGACCGATCGCCGGCTGCGCCGTATGCGCTACAGTATGTCGCTGGCAGTGATCTATCTCGGTATTAACCGGCGCTACGACGATGGCCGCTTGGTACAGCACAATATTATCTTTAGTGAACGCTACAAGGGTTTGCTCGACGATATCTTCAACCGGAAGCGGCTGGCCGACGATTTCTCGCTCTATCTGCATCGTCCGTCCCACAACGATCCGACCCTAGCCCCTCCCGGTCACGAGTCGCTCTATGTGCTGACGCCGGTGCCCAATCTGGCGGCGCCGATCGATTGGGCCACCGCCGGGCCGCGGCTGCGTGAGGCGATCCTCTCATTCCTCGAAGCGCACTATATGCCTGATCTGCGCCGTCATATCGTGGTCGAGCATATGGTCGATCCGCGCTACTATCGCGATGCGCTCAATAGCTATCTCGGCGCGGGCTTTTCCATCCAGCCGATCCTCACCCAGTCGGCGTGGTTCCGCCCCCATAACCGCTCGGAGGATATCGATAATCTGTACCTCGTCGGCGCTGGCACCCACCCCGGCGCTGGTCTGCCCGGCGTGATCGCTTCCGGAGCGATTGTGGCCAATTTAGTGGCTCACGAGGCGTAGCGCACTCTACCCACAACCAAACAGTTGCCCGCCCTTCAAGCCCTGAAGGGCGGGCAACGCTTTGTTTGCGTACAACGGTTGAACGCTGTGCAATGCCGTAAAGCCTCGTGTTGCGCTCCTCATCACCCCTCCCCCAGCGGGGGAGGGGCAAGGGGTGGGGGCATCAGCCCGCGCCGCGGGTTTTGTCACTGGATTCCGGCATCTCCCCCGCAAGCGCGAACGGAACTCCGCTCAGGGATTGTTCCCGCTATCGTGGGAGATTGCTGCGGTCGGGCGGCGCTCAGCCGCGCTGGGCGCCGCCACTCCCTCGCGATGACAACCGGCAACCGGGTTTCGTCACCCGAGCCTCGCCCTTCAGAGTCGGGTTCCGAATCACTTGTTCCGCCCGTCCTCGTATCTCTCCCCTTCCCAACCCGCTGCGACCCTTCGCGCCCTGCGCGTCTTGGCGTGTACCGTCGCTGCGCCTTGGCTTGCGTTGCGTCGTTACGGCATCGCCCCCGCTTGCCGGCTTTGGAGTGCGGCAGTTTGCCTGCCGCACTCCACATCTGTCCGCCCTTGAACCCGCGCCAGCGGGAGCGGGGCTAGAGGTGAGGCTAAAAGCACATCCCAAAGCCATGAACCACATCTACGCTTGTGCGTTCTGTCCGCCCTTGAACCTTCAGGGGCGGGCCACAGGCTTCTTATGGTCAGGCCAGCGGGCGACGGCGATCCGGCAGGATGGTCAACGCAGCGTAGATAACCACCCCAACACCGCCCATTACGGCCAAGCCAACCAATAATCCGGCCAGATCGTCCGGCCAGCGATAACCTGCCGCTGGCGTGCCGCCGGGGATCAGCTCCCGTGCGTACCACCACAGCACCCCAACCGCCCCACTCGCGCCACATGCTATCAGCAAGCGCCGCCACAGCGCCGGCGCTCGCCAGAGGCCCGGTAGCGTGCGCCCGAGTACGAACGCCAACGCTAGCGCTTCGAGCGAGTTGGCAATGCTGAACGCAATCGCGAGCCCGCTCACATCGGCCCCTGCCACCAGCAGCGTCGCGCCTAACCCAATATTGAGCGCCACTTGCCCGATCCCGATCAGCACCGGCGGCCATGTGCGCTGCATTGCGTAAAAGGCGCGGATCATGATTTCTGAGGCAGCAAAGGCCGGCAAGGCGAACGCATAGCCGGTTAAGGCGCCGGCAGTGTAGCTCAGCGAGAGGCTGTCAAACGCTCCCCGTTCAAACAAGACGCGCGCCAGCGCCGGTCCCAAGGTGAGCAGGCCGGCGGTCGCCGGCAAGGTCAGCCAGAGGATGCGTCCCAGCGTTGCCCGCACGTCGTCGCTCAGCTCGGCTAGCCGTCCCTCGGCCACTAGCCGGGCCAGTCGCGGAAAGGCAACCGTGCTTAAGCTTAGCGCGAAGACGCCGTACGGCAAAAGCATCAATTGGTATGCCCAGCGCAACCCGGCCAGCTTGGCATCGCCGTCGGGCAGGCGGGCGGCTAAGGCCAGCGTCGCCACGATGCTAAGGTGGGCCGCTGCTTGCCCGATCACGCGCGGCCCCATCGCTTGCGCGACCTTGCCTAGTTCGGGTAGATGGCGGCCTAACTGCGGTCGCAGGTGCATACCGAGGGCGAACAGCGCCGGCAACTGGATCAGCAGGTAGCCGAGCGCGCCGATCACCACGCCCCATGCCATGCCCCAAATGCCCAGCCATGGCGCCAGCAACGCGCCGCCGGTGATGCCGAGGTTATAGATGCTGGGGGCTAAGGCAGGCATTGTAAAGCGATCACGCGCATTGAGCGCCGCCATCGCTAATCCTCCCAGCCCCAACAGCAATGGCGAGAGCAAGAACAGCCGGGTCAAAGCTACAATCAGCTCAAGCGTTTCCGCCGTAAATCCTTGCCCGCCATACAAGAGCGGCGCCAGCCACGGCGCCGCCACAAACAACCCGGCGCTCGCGAGGGCGAGGATCATCAGCGCCCACGTCACCACTGCACTGGCCAGTTCCCACGCTCGCGCTGGCCGTTCTCGCTCCCACACCTCGATAAAGACCGGAATGAAGCTGCTGCCCAGCGCCCCACCGATGATCACGAGGTAAAGCAGGTCAACGGTGCTGATTGCAGCCCCATACGCTGCCATCTCAGCCGACGTGCCGAAATAGTACGAAGCGACAATATCGCGGATCAGACCGGTCAGCCGGCTGACAATAAAGCCGCCCATCACGATCAGGCTGTTGCGCTGGGTGCTCAGACGGCGCAAGACGGCGCTCAGTTGCACGGTTGGCGTTCCTATGCTATACTTCAGAGCTAGCGCGGCGAGCGAGCGCTCGCCGTTTCACGTGTCACAATAACGCGCCAATTATATCCGAGGAGTTTGACCTTGGCGAACACAAAATCGGCAAAGAAGCGCATTCGGAGCGATGCGCGCAAGCACCTGCGCAACCAATCGTACCGCTCGCGGGTGAAGACGATGATCAAGAAGGCTGAGCTGGCCTTGGCGAGCGGCGTGGTCGATGAGGCTGCGTTGCGCCTTGCCTACAGCACGCTTGATAAGGCCGCTGTGAAGGGGATTATTCACAAGAACAACGCCGCTCGCCGCAAGTCGCGCTTGGCCCAGAAGGCCAAGAAGGTGGCGCTGGCTGCGCAGGCCGGTTCCGCGGCATAAGCAGGCGCCATAGCATGGGCAAAAGGTACGGGCGGGTTACAAACCCGCCCGTACCTTTTCATAGCCCTATCCTCGCTGCGCTTGGCACATCTCGACCACAAACAGTTCGAGCGCCGTTTCTGCCTGCATTTTTCCCGTCTTAATCGCATGGTCGAGTTCGAGCAGCCGGTCGTGGGCGGTGACCAATTCGGCAGCCGTAAAGTTGCGCGCCTGCTCGGCGGCTTTCCGGGCGACAAACGGTTTCAATCCCAGCTCGCTGGCAATGTCGTCAGGCCGGCGGCGCTGCGCAACCAGTTGCCTCACGTGCAAGAGGATCCGGATCTGGCGCGCTAGCATAAACAATACATACGGCGGCGCTTGGCCGTCTTCGATCAATGCCCGCGCGCCGCGCAACGCCGCACCCAGCCGGCGCGTGCTCAGGTCATCGATGAAGGTAAACAGGTTCTGCTCTTGTTGGTCGGTGACGAGCCGGTCAATCGCTGCTTGATCGATCGTGCCGCCCCTCCCCACATACGTGGCTAGTTTGACCAGTTCATTTGCGAGCGCGCGGCTGTCATTGCCGGCTAAATCAACCAACCGCTGCGCGGCAGCAGGCTCGATCATCGCTTGCAGCGATTTCGCCCGCCGTTCGATCCAGCGCAGCAACTCTGGCCCGCTGAGCAGCGGGAATTCGCGCACCGCACCGCGTTTGCTCAAGGCGGTAAAGAGCAGGTGCCGCCGGTCAACCTCATCTTGTTCCACAAACACTAGATCGCATGTTGCCGGCACCCGTTCGCAATAGTCACGCAGCTCTTCCCGCGCTTTGCCGGCTTTGCTATGCTTGAGCGCATCGTACACGATCACCAGCCGCCGATCGGCCAGAAATGGGTGCGCTTCACAGGCGGCGACTAATTGCTCGATGGTGAGTTTGCGCCCATCAAGCACACTGATATTCAGATCGGCCACCTCTGCCGGCAAGCTGGCCCGCAATTCAGCGACCGCTTCGCTGCGGGCCAACTCATTTGGCCCGTAGAATAGGTAAATCATCGTTCGTCTCAGTATCAAGGGCGCAAGCAATGGCTGCAATCAAGCGGGCAGCCCGTTCGGTTAACAAAGGGTTGAAGGTGTTCTCGCCGTTCGCTATTGCGCGAATACTCAAGGTGCGAAATCCGCGCTGCCGCAATGGTGAGAGCAGTTCGTCACGCGCCGCTTGGGTGTGCGGTTCCAGATCAATCACCGGTTCGGCGCGATCGGCGTCCATTGCCAGCCGGTACAGGAGTGGATCGGCAGGCTCGTGCCGGAAGACTCCGCTACGGCTGATAATGGCTAATTGCCCGCACGCAAGCGGCCCCAAACCGATGATGAGCGTATTGGCTGGCTCGAAGGGGTAGCGCTCGATCAAGGCTTTGAGACCGTTTTGGTCGCAGTAGGCTGCGCCCACAGCTCCTGCCCACACCTCCACGTGTTGTAAGCGCGGGATGGTTTGGCCGGCAATGATCAGCGTCGCCAAGGCCGCGATCCCGCCATCAGGCTGCATAAGCGGTAGCTGGCGGCGCGTGGCCCAGAGAAACAACAATGCACCGGTGAAAGCGCCGATTGCCAATGTCCAGCGCAGCGTTGATGCAGCGGTGTTAGCGGCGATTGCCAGCGGCAGGCTGCTGAGTGCTAGCCGGGCCAGCAATCCCTCATAGGTCGGCGCAATCAAGCGCGCAAGGCCGCGCCAAACCGGTGGCGTATCCAGCGGCGCGAGCAACACCAACCGCCAGCGTGGCTGAGGTGGGGTTTGCGTGTCAGCTACCTCGATCGGACGCACCGCAATGATATTTTGGCTCATCCCCGCTTGGCGGAGCGGGGGCAATGGCGCATACATTCCATCAATCAGCAACAGTGCCATCAGCCAGAGGCCAAACGCGATGCCTACGACTGGCTGCCAAGCTGCCAACCCGATCGCCGCCATCAACCCAATCGCCGCTGGTGCGAGCCGTGCGCCCGGATGCGCGGTAGCGGGCAAGGAATGGGTTGCGACACTGAAGCCCGCCTGTCGCAGGCGGGCATTGATCTGCGCGGCTGCCATCGCTTCTGCCGCCGAAGTTGCTGGCCGGGGGCCGAGCTGGGCGGTGAGTTCGGTTATCACCTCGCTGTCTAAGGTACGAACCGGCATCAACACCTCTGTCCGTCTATGGCGTTGGTGTTAGTGTGGGCGTTGGTGTTAGTGTTGGTGTCAGTGTCGGATCCGTCACGATCGGCGCTTTGAGCGGTGTTGACGTTGCCGGTGGTGTGGCTGGGTTTTGCGGCAAGCCGGGTAGTGGTGCATCTGGTCGCCGGCAGTCAGTCTGGCCGGGCAAGCAGAGCAGCAAGACCAAATCGTAGCGAATGAATTGGTTGCCAATATCACCGACGTTCTTGACCTGCGCGAAGTAGAACCCGTCCACTTTAGGCGTAAACTCAATCTGCGAGTCGAGCGTATTGCCTCCCGGCATGTCATCGTTGATGTCGAGGATGCTGACGCCATCGCGATCGGCGAGTACCAACACCGTATCTGCGCCAGCCTGCGTCTCGCCGTTGACGGTGTTCGAGCCGCGGTAACGCCGGGTATCTGTGTAGATGACATAACGTTTGCCGGCTTTGGCAAAGAATGTCACCCAATCGGCATCGCCAGCCGGGCACAGACGACGGGTCTCTTGCACCTCGTTTGAGGTGATCAGCCGCGCTTGCTCAGGCAAGCCATCTGGTTCAAAGATATCAAGACAGACCGACTCGACTGGCGCTGGCGTGGGGCCATAGCTTTCATCGAGCAGTGCGATCACGTAGGAATAATCCGTCCCGCCGCGGCCAGCGGTGTCACGCACCCGGATGTAATAGATCCCGTCAGCCGGAATGCGCACGGTAATCCGAGGACGGATGTCGCCGGGGTTAGGGTTGGCCGGATCGCGATTGAAGAAATCGTCGTTGAACGCCACTCGGTTGAGATTGCTATCGAGTAATTCCAATGATAGGTCAATTCCCGGTTTCATCACCGGTACATCAATGGTGTAAACTTTGCCTTCTACCCCGCCAAAATAGAGCCAATCCTCATCGCCGGTTGGGCAGATGACGTGCTCTTGCGGGATCTGTACATCGATCCGCTTGGCTTGGGCCGGGGAGTTGTCTGGTTCAAACCCATCGAAGCAAATGGGGGTTGGCGTTGTTGTTGGTATAGGAGTAGGAGTTGGTGTGGGTGTATTAGTGGGAACAATGACATTTACCGTAATGGGCAGCGTTACAGGATTGGTTGGCGCGCTGGCGCGCACAGCATTGATATTAATGAGATAAGATCCCGCAGTTGCCGTCGTGGGAATGCTATACAAAAACGTAAATGTCTGTGAAGCGTTTGTATTGAGCGTGACTGATGCGGTGGGATTGATGTTAACGGCTGGCCAGCCGCTTGGCTGGCTAGCAGAAATAATGAATGTTTCAGCCGGCCCCTGATTTTGTAAGGTTGCCGTAACCGCTATAAGGCTTTGGCCGGGTTGGCCTGAAGATGTTATGGCGATCGGGCTCCAACTGAAATTTACCTGTGCTACCGGCGCAGCCGCAACTGAAAACTGCTGGAGGGCAAGGAGCACCATGAGCAGAGTTGAAACGAGTGCAACAGTAATGTTTCGAGTACGAACAGAGGGTTTCATGCTGCTTGCCGGCTCCTCTGCTTACAAGGCAACGAATCCTCGCTCATTATAAGCTGTCGCTACCCTGAGTGTCAAACGTTTT
>VSSL01000547.1_pt1 | contig 11333 bp, 9 predicted proteins | sample 4557531 | NCBI WGS metagenome assembly VSSL01 (sample SAMN10986726, study PRJNA523729) | hot springs metagenome | isolation source: hot springs | place: India:Timba, Gujarat | collected 2018-05-31 | reverse complement strand
TCCACACCCTGGCTGCCCGCATGGGGCTCAAGATAGTCTATTTGCCCCTGGGGCAGTTCTCCTCGGCAACCCTCAAGAGGCTCAGGGGATTCCACGTGCTCTCAGGACGGGACAAGAGATTGATTGCCAAGGACTATATCCTGGGAGTTTGAAAAGAGCTTCAAGCCCAGACAAGTGAAAGGAGAACTCAAGTATGGCAAAGCAGGACCACATCGAGTTGTACCTGGAGAGGACCAGACGTTCCAGGGAGCTCTACGAGAAGGCCAGGAGGCTCATGCCAGGGGGGGTGAGCCACAGGTATCGTTTCATAGCTCCACATCCCTTTTTCGTGGAGGAGGCCAGGGGATCCCGCATATGGGATGTGGATGGCAACGAATACGTGGATCTGTGGATGGGGCACTTTGCCCTGATCCTGGGACACAAGTCCCAGGTGGCCCAGGATGCTCTGGAGGAGGCAGCCAGGGTAGGCATCCACTGGGGAATAGTTCATGAGCACCAGGTGCGCTTTGCAGAACTCATTCAACAGATCGTTCCTTGCGCAGAGAAGGTGGTCTTCGGGGTCTCGGGAACAGAGGTGACCATGTATGCTGTGCGCCTGGCCAGGGGTTTTACCCGCAGGAATACCATCCTGAAGATGGAGGGAGGTTGGCATGGAGCCAACAGCGAGCTGCTTTGGGCCGTAAAGCCTCCTTACCAAGACCCGGAGAGTGCTGGATTGGTGCCTGGAATGGAGCGCTACGTAAGGGCGGTGCCTTTCAATGATTTGGAAGGGACCCTGAGGATCATTCATGAGGTGGGGGATGATCTGGCAGGCATAATAGTTGAGCCTTTGGTGGGGGCCGGAGGTTTCCTGGCTGCCCAGAAGCCTTACCTGGAGATGCTCAGGGAGGAGACCCGCAAAAGAGGTGCCATACTGATTTTTGACGAGATCATAACGGGTTTTAGGCTTTCTCTTAAGGGCGCCCAGGGATTTTACGGAATAGTTCCTGATCTGGCCACCCTGGGAAAGGTGGTGGGAGGCGGCACCAACCTCGGGGTCATAGCGGGCAGGTCAGATGTGATGGCCCTGTGCGATCCCACCATAGCCCGTCCCAAAGGGCAGGCCGTGGTGGTGGGAGGCGGCACTTTTTCATGCTCACCCTTGAGCATGATAGTGGGCTACAGGGTGGTGGAACATCTCAAGGAAAACCAGGACAGCATTTACCCGGCCATAGATCAAAAAGGCCAGAGGGTGAGGGCTTCCATGGTGGCGGCTCTGGAGGAAAGGGGAATTTGCGCCAAGGCAAGCGGCATGGGATCTCTCTGCGGGCTTTATTTCCCCAAAGCCCCATCCATGACCATCAGAAACCCGGGAGATATCCAGAGCTTCACGGATGTGGAGCTCCTGGACCAGGAGTTCAGGATAAGGATGATGAACCATGGGGTCTTTGTGATGCATGGAGGAGGCGCCATATCAACGGCCCACACCCATGAGGATGTGCAAAAGATAATCCAGGCCACCCAAGAGGTGGCCTCAGAGATAGCATCCTCAAGGTGAGCCGGAGAACCTTTCACCCGGATCTCATGTATGGCCGGGCAGGCAAGGCCCATGGAGGCCTGCACTGCTGAAGGGGATGGGGGAGCTCTTCTTGAGCCGTGCCAGAGCTCATTTTGCACGGGGGGAGGAAAACCCAGATGGCAGCATGGATCTGTTGGGGCTTCATGGTCTTTTGGATTCTGGGCGCCTGGGGTTGGTGGAGCTTTGAGAGAGCATGGGCAGGTCCATCATTGAGCTGGGGTTGTAAGCATGGAGTGGATCTGCTCAGGGTGAAGCTGGGTAGCTCCAGGGATGAAATCGGGATCTCCAGTCCTGCTGAGGCAAACCCCGAGGGGCCCATGAGCTTCGATCTGGGGAAAAAGCAAGAGATCTATATCCTGGATCATGTGAACAGGAGAATACAGGTCTTTGTGCATGGCTCCAGGATCAGGGGGATTCCCTTACCCCCAGAAGGAGTCTTTTCGGACATGGCCCTCCTTCCAGAAGGGCAACTGGCACTTCTGGATAACTCGGCCAAGAAAGCCCTTTTCATCCTCAAAGAGGATGGATCCTTGTTATCTGTACTGCCCCTTAAAGGAGCAGGCATCACCTCAGCAGAGGAGGTGGCAGGCATATACGTTCAGTCCCAGGGAAAGCTGGCTGGAATATGGGCAAATCTGGGAGCAAGATCCGTCAGGCTGGCTCATCTGGACGGAAGTGCAGATCCCGAGAGGATCTCGGTGCCTGGGATCCTCTCTTTCCATGGGGACAGGCTCCTTAGGGCCGAGAAAATAGGTGATGTCACGGTGGTGGTGCAAAGCTCCCAGAAGGAGAAGTTCTCCATTTGGAGCCAGAGCACGGTGCATGTGGAGATGTTCGTGGAGGGCGTGCGGGAGGTGGCCCAGGACAGGCAATCCAGGATTTACCTGGTCTTGGGGCTCCTGGATGAAAAGGACCGGCCTCTTGATCTGGTCATGATCTTGGATCCTCAGGGCAAGCCCCTGGGGAGGCTGGAGTTGTGCAGGCCCCAGACTTCCCACGAGATGCACCGCCGGGTCAGGATTTCCCCCGAAGGGGAGATCTTCCAGATGGGCCTGGAGAAAAAAGGCCTGTTCATAAAGAGGTTTGACACCCGCTCCATCCTGGACAAGGCCAGCAGGTAGATCCTTGGATGCCAGTTAGGCCCACCTCTGGTGGAAAGGTTCCTGGGTTTAACAGCTCAAAGGCGCTGGCCCGTGAGCTTGACGAGAGCCTCCAGATACTTTTCCCTTGTTTTTTCAATTACTTGGTTTGGAAGGGCAGGGGGTGGAGGTGTGTGATCCCAGCCCAGGGAATCCAGATAATCCCTGAGATACTGCTTGTCAAAGCTGGGCTGAGGTCCCCCAGGTCTATAGCCCTCCATGGGCCAGAAGCGGGAGGAGTCTGGGGTCAGAAGCTCGTCTATCAATATGAGTTCTTTGCCCAGGAGTCCGAACTCCAGCTTGGTGTCAGCCACTATGATGCCCCTGGCCTCTGCCATCTGTTGACCCCTTTGGTATATGGCCAGGCTTATTTCCTTGAGGCGGCCGGCCAGCTCCACCCCCAGGAGCTTCTCCACCTCCTGGTAGGTTATGTTCTGGTCATGGGCTCCTGCCTCTGCCTTGGTGGAAGGGGTAAAAATAGGCTCGGGCAGACGCTGGGACTCTACTAGATTTGGCGGCAGCACATGGCCGCAAACCACTCCGCTTTGCAAATAATCCTTCCAGCCAGAGCCAGCCAGATATCCCCTCACTATACACTCCACGGGAAGGGACTCGGCCTTGCGCACCCACATGCTCCTGCCTTCCAGCACTGCTTTGTGGGAAGAGCACTCAGAAGGAAACTCCTTCACATCCGTGGAGATGAGATGATTGGGGATTATGTCCCTGGTGGCCTCAAACCAATAAGTGGAAATCTGGGTCAGGATCTTGCCCTTGTCCGGAATGGGCTCCTCCATGACCACGTCAAATGCCGAGATCCGATCTGTGGCCACGATGAGAAGCGAGTCTCCCAGGTCGTATATGTCTCTCACCTTACCCCGGGCCTTTAGCTTGAGTCCGCTTAGGTTGGTCTGTCTGACTCCTTCCATTTTTGAACCTCTTTGCTCCGAAAATATGAGTATGGCAAATGTGATCTGGATACCATGGAAGATTCTGCTTAGTCAACTATACCTGGGTCTCAACAGCTTTTCTTGGGGCTTGCCAGCCCATGGCACCTGGGAGAAACTGAAGCACAGGCCTTCATCTGGAAGTAACATGAGGCCCCTTGGTTGGGGGCCAGGACATTACAGGGGGCAGGCCATGAAAGATTTGGAGAAGAAGGATTCCAGGTGTGACACCTGTGCCATCAAGGCAGGCTGTAAGGAGAGGTCTCTGGGGGAGGGCTCCTGTGAGGCCAAGCTGCCTTGCTCCACCATTGCCCACGGGATCATGGTCATGAGCGGCAAAGGAGGTGTGGGCAAGAGCAGCTTCTCGGCCAATCTGGGTGCAGTTTTGGCCTCAAGGGGGGCCAGGGTGGGGATTCTGGATGCAGACATCCATGGTCCCAACATACCCAGGATGCTGGGCATAGGAGACAGGCATCTGGAGGCAGGCCCCCTGGGGCTCAAGCCCGTGGAGGCCATGGAGAACCTCAAGGTGGTCTCCATGGCGCTTCTTTCCTCAGATTCGGACAGGCCCATTGTCTGGAGAGGCCCTGCCAAGCACAATCTCATACGTCAGTTCGCCCAGAAGGTGGAGTGGGGAGAGCTGGACTTCCTCTTGGTGGATCTACCGCCCGGCACAGGGGACGAACCCCTGAGCGTGGCCAGGCTTGTGGGCAGGATGGATGGTTCTGTGGTGGTGACCACCCCTCAAGAAGTGGCGATCCTGGATTCCAGAAAGGCCGTGGTCTTCAGCCAGATGCTGAAGATCCCTGTGCTGGGAATCGTGGAGAACATGAGCGGCATGAGCTGTCCCCACTGCGGGGGCCGCATAGATCTTTTCCGAACAGGGGGTGGGGAAAAAGCAGCCAGAGAACTGGGTGTGCCCTTCCTGGGTCGGATTCCCATTGATCCTGAAATGGTGGAGCTTTGCGATGAAGGCAAGCCCCTGGCCCTAAACAGGCCGGACTCCCCGGTGAGGGGGGCATACCTGGATCTGGCCACAAAGATTCTGGAGCAGCTCCCAGGGGCTCAAGGCCTCTGAGCCTGGGTAAGTGTTGTCAAGGGGGGTCTTGGGGCTGAACTGGCGGCTTTTACCACAATGAGCCACTGCTGCTGGGTGATGCGCCTGAGGGGCATCTCCTGAATTATCTCAAGCCCAGCCTCTTTGAGCTCCCCTCGGATCTCCTTGAGGCTCAGGCCAGGATACTTGCCCCTGATCCACCTCTGTATGCCCCGCAGGTTCCACCTGGTGTAATAGCTCAGAAGCATGGGGCCTGTGCACAGGCGGCCCAGCTCCCCTAGGATCTTCAACCTGATGGTCCGCTGCCGGATACGGTGTAAGAGCCTCATGCACACGGCAAAGGCAAAGACCCCCTGGCGAAAGGGTAAGGCCGTTGCATCTGCCACAACAGAGGGCCCTTTGCCAGTGGCCTTGGCCAGCCTGGCCATGGCCAAAGATACATCCACCCCCAGCCACCTGCGCCCCACTCTTTCAAAACAGGGTAGAAGCCTGCCTGCACCGCAGGGCACATCCAGGCCAGGGCCAGTCTCTGGGGTGGAAACCAGAAACCTGATCACAGCTTGCATCTCTTTCCTGTGGGTCCACCTCCATCTGCGGGAGCGGCTGAATCTGGCCTCCCTGTAGGCTATGGCCTCAAGGGGGTCTGTCCAGATGCTCCTGAAGCGGCTGTAGCTTTCCTCGCTTTTCAAGGCACACCCATCTGCCTGGCCCTCAAGAGCAGTTCTTCCTCCCCCCAAGGGCTGCAAAGGCCAAGGGAAACCATCTTTCGGGCCACAAGGCCCACCAGCTCTTTTTTGCACCCTCCCGGATCATGAAACCCAGGAACCAGGCCATGCTCATGGCAAAGTCCCTGTCTTGAGGGCCATCTATGAGCCTCACATGAAGTGGGTCCACAAGGTAAAGGGGAAATCCTTGCCCCGAGCTTCCGCTCAGGATGTTCCCCCAGTGCAGGTCCCTGTGCACTATGCCGGCATTTCTCAGCAGGCCCAGAAAGCCTGCCAAAGGCTCCAGCAGAAAAGGGCCCTCAGGCCCCAGAAGCCTTTCCTTGAGGGGCTTTGTTTCTTCCAGGAAAAGAGTCACCAGCCCACTGGCCCGGGTCAAAGACCCCTTCTTGAGCCTGGCCGAGGCCAAAACCCTGGGACAGGGAATGCCCATGGATCCCAGCAACTGGTAGTTGGCCAGCTCCCTCTCTTCCTTGGTGGGCCTGAAGGACCTGCCCAGGCGTCTGGGCCAGGAGTGGAACTGCCTGAGCTTGATGAAAAAACAGGCTTCCTTGCTTGGGACCTTGTAGAAGCGTTTCACCCTGGAGTGAGCCTCCAGGATTCTGTTGGCAGGTGTAAGAGCCCCTTGAAGTGCCTGGGTGATCTCTGTCTTCTCCTGGGTTGAGACCCCCTGGACGAACCTGATGCTCCAATCCCCTTGCTCCCAAGCCTGGCTGGGCCCCAAGCTCATTTCTTGAACCAGGTGTCGGCCAGAACTGCCAAAAAGAATACCACGCTCACCAGGCCATTTACCTTGAAAAAGGCGTCATTTATCCGTGAGAGGTCCTTTTCCGAGACCAGCAGGTGCTCCAGGACAAAGAGGATCCCCACCAAACACATGCCTGCCAGGTATATGGCACCCAGGGAGAAGATCTGCCCCACCCAAAAGAAGCCCAGGAAGCAAAGGCCGTGCAAACCCCTGGCTATCCAAAGGGCCCTTCCAACCCCCATCCTGGCCGGAATGGAAAAGAGCCCCCATTTCCTGTCAAACTCCACGTCCTGGCATGCGTAAAGCACGTCAAAGCCTGCCACCCAAAGAGCTACAGAGCCCACCAGGATGAGTATTTCCCAGCCAAGAGATCCTGTGAGGGCCACCCAAACCCCGGCTGGTGCCATGGCAGTGCCCAGGCCCAGCCAGAGGTGAGACAGAAGGGTGAACCTCTTGGTAAAGGAGTAAGCCAAAATGAATCCAAGGGCAAAGGGCGAGAGAATTGCTGCCAAGGGATTCAGCATCAGGGCTGAGAACAAAAAGATCGCCCCTGATATGAGCACAAAGGCCCAAGCCTCCCCCAGAGTGATCCTGCCTGCTGGCAGGGCCCTGGCTGAGGTTCTGGGATTGGCCAGATCCAGGCTTCTGTCTGCTATCCTGTTGAAGCCCATGGCCGCGCTCCTGGCTGACACAAGGGCGGCCAATATCCAAAAGAGTTTGCCCAGCTCCAGCTCCTCTGTGGGGGCCAGGACCAGGGCCGAGAGGGCAAAGGGCAGCAGAAAGATGGAGTGGGAGAACCTTATCATCCTCCCATACTCCCAAAGCTTTCCCACCATGTGGCCTGCTGCCTGGGGCATCCTCAGAAATCCAGGCCCAGTCTGCTCCAGATCGCATCCACCTGGGCCTTTACCTCCTCACTCATCTGAATCTTCTCGGGCCACTTTCTCGAGGCTCCTTCTGCCGGGCCTTTGCGAGTTCCGTCCAGGCCCATCTTGGAGCCGAAAGCCGCAAGGGAAGAGGAATGATCCAGCACATCCAAGGGACCCTTGGTTATGATCACATCCCTTCCAGGATCCAGGTTGTTGAGGGCCGCCCACCAGGCCTCTTGAGGATTCTGGACATCCACCTCCTCGTCCACCACCACTATGACCTTGGCCAACATCATCTGTCCCTGCCCCCAAAGGGCGTGCATGACCTTGTAAGCGTGCCCCGGATATTGCTTCCGAATGGATACGAAAACCAGATTGTGGAACACTCCCTCCATGGGCATATGAAGATCCACCACCTCGGGAAGAAGCATCTGGATCAGGGGCAGGAAGATCCTTTCCGTGGCATAGCCCAGCCAGTAGTCCTCCTTGGGCGGCACGCCCACTATGGTGGTGGGATAAAGGGGCTCCCGCCTCATGGTCATGGTCTGGAGGTGGAACACGGGATAGGGCTCGGCAAGGGAATAGAAGCCCGTGTGGTCGCCAAAAGGCCCTTCTGTCCTAAGCGGTTCCGATGGATCCACATATCCCTCCAGCACGATCTCTGCCTGTGCCGGCACCTCCAGATCCACGCTCTTGGCCTTGACCAACTCCAGGGGTCTGCCCTGAAGAAAACCTGCAAAGGCGAACTCCTCCAGATTCTCAGGAAGGGGGGCCGTGGCTGCGTACATGGCTGCGGGAGGACCTCCCAGGGCCACGGCCACCTCGATGCGCTCCCCACGGGCTGCTCTCTTGGCAAAGTGCATGGCCCCGCTCTTGTGCAGGTGCCAGTGCATGCCCGTGGTCCTGGAATCAAAGACCTGCATCCTGTACATGCCCATGTTTTGTAGACCGGTTTCAGGATCCCTGGTGATGACCATGGGAAGGGTTATGAAGGGGCCTGCATCCTGGGGCCAGCAGGTCAACACAGGAAGAATGGAGAGATCAGCCTGGGTGCCCTCCAATACCACCTCCTGGCAGGCTCCGGAACTAAGAAGCTTGGGAGAGAAAGCCGAGAGCTCCTTGAGGCGGGGCAGCACGGCCATGAGCTTGCCCCAGAATCCCCGTGCCATCTTGAGGTTCAGGAGGCTTCGGATCCTCTCGGCTATCTCATCCAGGCTCTGGCAACCCAAAGCCAGGGCCATGCGGCCTGGAGAGCCAAAGAGGTTTATGGCCAGGGGCATGTTGGCCCCCTTGACCTTCTCAAAGATCAGGGCCGGGCCCTGTCTTTTCATGACCCGATCCGCTATCTCCGTGATCTGAAAAACAGGGCTGACCTGCTCTTTTATCCTGAGAAGCTCTCCTCGGCTCTCAAGACAGGCCACGAATTCCCTGAGATTAGAAAAAGCCATGGGCTCCTCTTGTGCCACAGGCTCTAGCAGCCTTTCTTTCCAAGGGCCATGGGTCAGGCTCTGGAGGAAATCCTTTTTTCCCTCCTGGGCCTCTTTAGCACCTCACCGGGGATGATATACGATGGATAGCCTTGCTTCAATACAGAGCCCCTGGCCCAAGAAGAGCCCAGGGCAGATCCCCTATCCCCAGCCGTGAGGGGCCAGGAGCCCTTCTTGAAAAATACTGGTGACTGGGGCAAGCCGAGTAATTCTTGTTGCAGCCTTGACCCCTTTAGCCAGCATCTGGTAGTCTCCTAGCCTGCAATATTTGGATCAAGCAGATTTGGATTCCTGTGCCAATTTATTAGATTTCTGTCATGCATTGGTTTTGGGAAGGTGATTGATCCTGATCTTTTTTTGTTTCCTGCCTGGGCCTGGGCTTTCCCAAAGGCCCTTTGGGGCCCAGGCTCCAGGCCTAGCTTTTGTCCAGAGAGCTCGCATCATAGATGTGTTAGATAGAGATGCTGGCCGAACTCAGGAAGCCGAGAGCTTTGCCTCGAGGCCATGGGGCTTCCAGCACAGGAGCTCTTGGGCTTCCAGAAAAGAGAAGGAGGTGGGGACATGAGGAAGATGAGTTTGTTGCTGGCTTTGGGATTGGGGATCTTGTTTCTGGCAGGGCAGGGGGCGGCCCAGGATAAACAGATCACCCTGACCTGGACCGCCGGAGGAGTCGGCGGGGGTTGGTACGGGATGGCAGGAGGCTTTGCCGAGGTGATCCACGGGGCCGAGCCCAACATAGTCATCAAGGTGATACCAGGGGGCGGCACCGTGAATCCGGCTTTGGTCAACAAGAAGGAGTGTGAGCTGGGTTGGGGGCTTCCTTTCATGAATGCAGCAGCCTTCAACGGAGAGGAACCCTTCAAGGAGAAACTCACCAACCTGCGGGCCATAGCAGGTGGGATGAGCATGAACTACTTCCACTTTTTCGTGGCTGCCGACTCACCCATCCAGAACATGGACGAGGTCTTCGGGCAAAAGAAGCCCATCCGCTTGGCCCTCTCCCCTGCCGGAACATCAGAGGAGTGGGTCTTCCAAAAGGTGCTGGAGCATTACAAGACCTCCTACAAGGAGCTGGAAAAAGCTGGTTTCACCTTCTTCCACGGCAATTACGCCCAGCAGGCCAGCCAGTTCAAGGACCAGAACGTGGATGCGGTCTTTACCTTTTTGGCCCTGCCCGGAGCCTCGGTGACCGAGGCCTCTGTGGGCCGCAAGATGAGGCTTTTGGCCTTTTCCAAGCCTCTGCTTGAGAGTCTGGCCAAGTACGGCATAGTGGAAGGCAAGATTCCTGCAAACACATATCCCAAGGCAGCCAATGCTGACAAGGACATAGTCACTGCCAGCGCCGGAAGTGTCATCACAACCCACAAGGATCTCCCTGATGATGTGGCGTACCGCATTACCAGGGCCATACACGAGAACCTGGACAAGGTCAGAAAGATCCACGGCAGTCTGGAGCCCTACAAGCTTTCCGACGGCCCCACTGGCACAGGTGTACCTTTGCATCCGGCTGCTGAGAAGTACTTCAAGGAAAAAGGCGTCTTGAAGTAAGACAGAGGCATCTTGAACCGGCCTGCCCCTGGAAGGGCGGGCCGGAGATTTCCTGGCAAGAGCCGGGCTCTTGTCTTGGCCCGAGCTCTTTGCCTGCCAGGGCTTCTTGCTCATGATGCGTGATCTCAAGGGTTGGTGGAGGCTGCCTGTGCTCATACTGGGGATAGGGGCAGCCCTTTTCCACTTCTACACATCGGGCCTCGGCACCCCGGGGCCCAGGCAGATGAGGGGGCTTCACCTTTTCATGCTCCTGCCTCTGGTGTACCTGTTTTTCCCTGCCACATCCAAGTCTCCCAAAGATCGTCCATCCATATGGGATGTGGGGGCGTCCTTGCTATGCATGGCGGCATCAGGCTTTACCATTGTGGAAGCAGACAGGCTCAACAGGAGATTTCTGGGCTTCCACGAGGTTTTGCCCCTGGAGGTGATCCTGGGGGGCCTGATGGTGCTGGCCGTGATCGAGGCCTGCAGGAGGGCCCTTTCCAAGTGGATGGCTCTGACCATTTCCCTTGCCCTGGTTTACCTCATGACATGTCAGTTCTGGCCCGGGTTGTTCCATTTCAAGGGCTTCACCCTGGATAGGGCAGTGGAGATCCTGTACCTGTCGGGGGATGACGGCATCTTTGGTTTTCTCACCGGGATCTCGGCCGAAATTCTCTTCATCTACATTTTGTTCGCCACGGTCATGACCGCTGCCGGCGTAGGGGATTTTCTGGTGGATTTTGCCGTGTGGATAGCGGGCTGGGCCAGAGGGGGTGCTGCCAAGATAGCGGTCATAGCCAGCGCCCTTTACGGGAGCGTAAGCGGAAGCACCGTGGCCAATGTTTATGCCACGGGCAGCTTCACCATCCCGCTCATGAAGCGCCATGGGTACACTCCCAAGCAGGCGGCAGCCATAGAGGCCATTTCGGGCACAGGAGGCCAGATCATGCCTCCCATCATGGGGGCCGGGGTCTTCATCATGTCCGAGATGACGGGAGTACCTTATTTCAAGATAATCCAGATGGCTGTGCTGCCAGCGGTTCTGTACTATCTGGGGGTCTTCTCCATGGTGCACCTCCTGGCCCTAAAAGGCGGGCTGGCTCCCTTGCCCAAAGAGGAGAGACCACCGGCCCGGGCCATGTGGCGCCATTGCTATTTTTTCACCCCCTTCATTCTCATCCTGCTTCTCATGGCGTACGGATACTCCCCATCCAAGGCGGCCTTTCACACGGTGTGGTTCACCTTTCTTCTGAGCTTTTTGGACAGGAAGACCTGGATG
>VSSL01000546.1_pt1 | contig 11350 bp, 6 predicted proteins | sample 4557531 | NCBI WGS metagenome assembly VSSL01 (sample SAMN10986726, study PRJNA523729) | hot springs metagenome | isolation source: hot springs | place: India:Timba, Gujarat | collected 2018-05-31 | reverse complement strand
CCACTGTTGCAACTGTTACTGAGATATATGATTATTTAAGGGTTCTCTTTGCTCGTTTAGGTATACAACATTGCGTAAAATGTGGACGTGAAGTAGGTTCACAGACAATTGATGAGATCATAGATAAAATTCTTGAAATGCCTACTGGAAGCAGGATACAGTTGCTGGCACCTATAGCACGTAAACAGAAAGGTGAATATAAGGATGATTTTGAATCAGCATTGAGATCGGGATATGCGCGTGCCAGGGTTGATGGTAAGATATATGAACTGACGGAAGATATAAATCTCGATAGACGAATAAGGCACAATATTGAAATAGTTGTCGATAGATTAGTAATACGCGAAGGTATAAGAGATAGGCTTGCTGAATCTGTTGAATCAGCCCTCGATCTTGGAGAAGGCACCATTATAGTCAATGTTATTGATGGCGATGATATCCTTTATAGCAAGAATTACGCTTGTCCGGTATGTGACATAAGCTATGAAGAATTAACTCCCCAATCATTTTCATTCAACAGTCCTCAGGGAATGTGCCCTTCGTGTAAGGGGCTTGGTGTTGATATGAAAATGGATCCTGACCTTGTAGTTCCTGATAAAAGTAAATCAATAAACGATGGAGCTATAGCACTCATCGGTAAACCAAATACACTCTATTATAAACACATCTTAGAGGGACTGGCACAGCATTATGGCTTCAGTCTCGAAGCGCCATGGTCAGAGCTTACAAAAGAACAACAAGATGCTATTTTGTATGGAACTAAAGGCACTAGAATAAAGTTTGCCTATAGGTCATATCATGGATATACACACAGGTATGAGATGCCATTCAGAGGTATCATACCGACAGTTGAGCGTAAGGTTCAGCGTTCAGGTTCTGAATTCACGCGTGAACACATCGCAAGGTTTTATAGCTCCTCATTATGCCATGATTGTCAAGGAAGCAGGCTCAAACCAGAAAGCAGAGCAGTGAGAATTTCGGGCAAGTCCATAGTTGATATAGTTCGAATGTCTATCGATGAAGCGGAAGAATTCATGGGTGCTCTGCAATCAAAATTGACAGAAACCCAGAAACTCATTGGCGGAGACCTAATTAGGGAAATTCGCGGAAGGTTGGGATTTTTAGGCAATGTAGGCTTAAATTATCTTTCATTGGATAGAACTATGCCCACACTCTCTGGGGGTGAAGCTCAACGAATAAGATTAGCAAGCCAGATTGGATGTGGATTAGTAGGTGTGCTTTATATTCTTGATGAACCGACGGTTGGTCTACATCATCGTGATAATATGCGTCTTATTGAAGCATTAAAACGCCTTAAGGATATTGGAAACACTGTAATAATTGTAGAGCATGATGAAGATACGATGAGGTCGGCTGATCTTATAGTGGATTTTGGACCAGGACCCGGCGTGAGAGGGGGGCATATTGTTGCTGTTGGCACTCCCTATGAAGTCAGCCTTAATGATAATTCAATTACAGGTAAGTATCTTAGCGGTGTTCTTTCCATACCAATACCTGAAAAACGTCGTCCTACAAACGAAAAATGGTTAAGGATTATTGGGGCAAGACATAATAATCTCAAAAATATTGATGTGAGTATACCTTTGGGTGTTTTTACATGTGTTACAGGCGTATCAGGCTCAGGGAAGAGTTCCCTAATTAATGATATTTTACACCAAGCATTATCTGCAAAACTTATGCGAGCATATACAAGCAAACCGGGAGAACATGACCGCATAGAAGGCATTGAGTATCTTGATAAAGTTATTGACATTGATCAATCACCTATAGGTAGAACACCAAGGTCTAATCCCGCTACCTACATAAAGATATTCGATTATATAAGAGAGCTTTTCGCTAATCTTCCAGAATCACAAGTCAGAGGATATAAACCTGGAAGATTTAGCTTTAATGTGAAAGGTGGACGTTGTGAAGCGTGTCAAGGAAATGGTCTTATTGAGATTGAAATGCATTTTCTGCCTAATGTTTGGATTAAATGTGAGGTCTGCGAAGGGACGCGCTTCAATGAGGAAACACTACAAATAAAGTATAAAGGAAAAAGCATTGCAGATGTTTTAGACATGGATGTACAGGAAGCTCTTGAACACTTTAAGAGCATTCCTAAAATAGCGGTAGGATTAAAGACACTCCATGATGTTGGTTTAGACTATATAAAGCTTGGTCAACCAGCACCTACTCTATCAGGTGGAGAAGCACAACGTGTGAAGCTTGCAAAAGAGCTTTGCAGAAAAAGCACCGGAAAAACCTTATATATCCTTGATGAACCAACAACAGGAATGCACTTTGCTGACATTCAGAAACTGCTTGATGTACTAAATAGGCTAACAGATGCTGGAAATACAGTAGTTGTTATTGAACATAATATGGAGGTTATTAAAACTGCTGATTATATAATAGATATGGGACCAGAAGGTGGAGAACAGGGCGGAGAAATAGTGGCAGTAGGTACTCCGGAACAATTAGCAGAAGTTGATAAATCATATACAGGTCAGATTCTTAAGGAAGTCTTTAAGAATAATGGCAAAAAATACCTTCCAGAAACGCTATCAAAAGCTCCCTCGCCTGCTCATCCTATTACGAGTATATCGGTTAAAGGAGCAAGGGAGCATAATCTAAAGAATATCGATGTGGATATTCCGTTGAACAAAATGACAGTTTTAACAGGAGTGAGTGGGTCAGGAAAGTCATCACTTGCGCTTGACACAATATATGCAGAAGGTCAAAGGCGTTATGTTGAATCCTTATCTAGCTATGCGCGCCAATTTCTTGGTCAAATGCCAAAACCACATGTTGATTATATCAGTGGATTAGCTCCTGCTATTGCTATTGAACAAAAACCTGCTAGTATAAGCCCTCGGTCAACCGTCGGGACAGTTACGGAAATATATGATTATATGCGTGTATTATTTGCAAGGATAGGTATACCTCACTGCCATAAATGTGGCCGTGAGATAAGCACACAGACATCTCAGCAGATCGTCGATAGGATAATGGAATCATCAAATACTCGCGCTTATATAATGGCACCGATAAAACTAGGCAAGGGTGATGATTATGAAACAACACTCAAACGAGCAGGAAAAGAAGGATTCCTAAGAGGCTGGATCGATGGAAAATTAATAGATCTGGATGATAATATACAAATAGATAGAGGACGAAAACACGATGTTGCTGTTGTTATAGATAGATTATCCATAGAACCTGAAAATAAAAGTCGGATAGCTGAAGCTGTTGAGACATCGCTTTCTGCTGATTATACCTCACATAGGGTCATGGTTGAATTCTTCCCTTCCTCAGATGAGGAAGCATCCGATGATGAAGAAAAATCTTATGTTCGCATATTTAGCGAGGAATTTGCTTGTGTTGAATGCGGTATTAGTTTTAATGAAATAACCCCCCAAAGCTTTTCTTTTAATAGTCCGGATGGTATGTGCCCAAAATGCAAAGGGCTTGGAGAAGTCTTTTCAGCAGACCCTAATCTGATAGTTCCAGATAAACGAAAATCTATCAAGCTAGGTGCGATAAGCCCGTTATGGTTTATCTTACCTACTAATCCATTATTAGATTATTTACAGCTATTAGCAAAATATTATGGTTTTAGTCTCAATGAGCCCTTTGAACAGCTTTCAGATAGACAGCAGAATATTATATTATATGGTAGCGAAGAAAAATTTGAATATAACGGTCTTTCTTTTAGGTTCCGAGGCATTGCATCTTCTATTGAATGGGCTTATGAAAGGGATCGTTATCATCGTGAATGTGGTCAATATATGAGAAATATCACATGTCCTTTGTGTCGTGGGAATAGGATCAAACCTGAAGCCATTGCCGTGACGGTTAATGGCAAATCGATCATTGACCTTGTTGAGATGCCTATCGGAAGATTACGAGATTTCTTTGAGCAAGTTCAACTAAGTGAAAGACAAATTGAAATAGGAAGTGAAGTTTTAAAGGAAATTCGCAAAAGACTCCAATTTTTAACTGATGTTGGTTTAGATTATCTGACATTGGGACGTAATGCTACCACATTATCAGGCGGAGAGGCTGAACGTATCCGGCTTGCTAGTCAGTTGGGATGTGGTCTTGCGGGCGTTTTATATGTTCTCGATGAACCGACGATCGGATTACATCAAAGGGACAATCAAAGATTATTAAAGGCATTGAAAGATCTCAGAGATATTGGAAACAGTATTTTGCTTGTTGAGCATGACAGGGATGCTATAATGGCTTCTGATTATATGCTTGATTTCGGTCCTGGTGCTGGCATACATGGCGGTCAAGTTGTAGCATCAGGAAAGCCAATTGAACTAATATCAAGAAATAACTCTCTTACTGCACAATATTTAAGCGGAAAGAAGAAGATCCATACATCTCGATTTAGAAGACCCACCGGCGAAAAGTGGCTTGAAATTATAGGTGCAAGGCAAAATAACCTTAAAAATATCAATGTGGAAATACCTTTGGGTGTTCTCACGTGCATAACAGGTGTATCTGGTTCAGGTAAAAGCTCCCTAATTAATGATATCCTTTATAAATCTTTGGCTCATAAGCTTCATAGGGCAAATACACAACCGGGCGATCACGATTCTATAAAGGGTATGAAATTTATAGATAAGGTTATAAATATTGACCAATCACCTTTAGGAGATACTCCTAGATCAAATCCTGCGACTTATGTTGATGCATTCTCAGAGATACGTTACCTATATTCTGAACTTCCGGAAGCAAAGATGCGTGGATTTAAGGCAAGGCGTTTCAGCTTTAATGTAAAAGGCGGGCAGTGCGAAGCTTGCGAGGGCAATGGGTTCAGACGCATAGAAATGCACTTTCTAGCTGATGTATGGATAAAATGCGAAGTCTGTAATGGCACAAGATATAAGAAAGAAATACTTGAGGTAAAATACAAAGGCAAGAGTATAGCAGATATCTTGGAAATGACAGCAGCAGAGGCACTTGAATTTTTCCATAATATCCCAAACATAAGGGCGCGACTGGAAATGTTATGTGATGTGGGGTTGCAGTATATAAAACTAGGACAATCAGCAACGACGCTTTCTGGTGGTGAGGCCCAGAGGGTAAAACTTGCAAAGGAACTTGCTAGACCAAGCACAGGCAAAACTCTCTACCTTCTGGATGAACCAACTACTGGTCTGCATTTTGATGATATTCAGAAATTGCTTGCGGTTTTAAATAGACTTGTTGACAAAGGAAATACTGTGGTTATAATAGAGCATAACCTTGATGTCATAAAGAGCGCCGATTATATAATAGATCTAGGTCCTGAAGGTGGCGATGAAGGTGGAAGGATCGTTGCTTGTGGCACTCCAGAGCAAGTAGCTCGAAACGAAGCATCTTATACCGGAAAATTCCTCAGGGATTTATTATTGACATAGTTGACGTAAAATATATAAAAAAACTGTCCAAGAAGAGGAGAATTACTATATGGTATTACCTATTGACTTAAGCGAAAGCACTAAAAACATAGCACAACATCTATTAGGTATATCTGAAGAATTTCCTAGGGTTGACTGTCACACACACGTGCAAGGTGATCTATTTAATTTTAACCAAGATATAGCATCAAAAAATCTGATAGGGAGCCAATCAGCTGGATTAAATCAATATCCGCCTGAAGTGATACAAAAATCGATTAAAACAGGACGTCTTGTGCGCCGAACGATGATCGATGCCGTACCAAGCTATTCATGGTTTGCACAGTTAGCTTTAGGTGGTGGTCTTAACTTTGACGAAGTTATCAGAATGGAGCGAAGAGATATGGGAAGGGCCATATTATCTGCGCTTACACCATCAAAATTCTCTGAAAGGGCTGGATGGATAAGGCATATGTATAATCGCTACGACGGCGTAAAATTACGTGGGGATGAATTTGATTCGCTAGATCCAGCAAACTTTGATATTGTATATGACGCGGTTTCAGCACAACGAAACGATCCCATATTTGCAGATAATATCTTGAGAGAAGATAATATTGTTGCTTTAGTTACAAGCCTCGAAAATGCAAGCCATGTTCCTTTGAGATTAGAACATGGAAAAGAATCAGAAATGCTGAAGTCGATTGACTTATCAATCGGCTTACATCCTGAAATATATTATATGCTCGATGTCCATTATATTGTATGCCCTGAAAAGGCGACTGATCTTGGTCCATATTTTCTAGGATGTAAATACCAGACAGAAAATTATTTACTTAACATTGAAAACAGGCTAGGTTCTATAATAGGTAATGCCAATGACCTGCGCAAAGCTATAAAAGACTGGATACATGGAACAATAAGATCACCATCAAATCCTGATAGCCGAGTTCTTTATGCTAATACTTTTCAGCCAATTGATAGGCGTCTGAATGTGAATACCGAGGATTCCGAAATTAATAATATTATCAGAAACCACAAAGCTTGTTTGGATAAATCACAGCTCATGATCGTATCTTCGTATGCAACTCAATCGATTCTGGAAGCACTTAATGAAATTGGCTCCGAAATCAAAAAGGAAAATGGACTTGGTGTGTGTTTTCAAATAGCAATTGGGGTTGATTACTTTATCGATCCTGAAAGGGAAATAACTGCATTCAAAGCATATCAACCACGCATACCGAGAGATGAAGAGCCTATTTGGAAGAAATATCCCAATATAATTTTTGAATATCTAGTTGCTGATGAAAAATTGCTTGAAGATTTCATGGATGCGGCAAAGCAAGTATCTAATGTTATAGTAAGTTCATGGTGGCAGGGATTTGGAAGTCGTTCAATTGCTCATATAGTTTCGACTATGGTGTGGGAAAGCAGTCTCAATAAATTTGCTGGTGGCATCAGTGATGGCAGATATATTGAAATGCTCGGCGCTAAGGGCGAATCTGTAAAAAATGGTATTGCAACCGGTCTTGCTCAATGTGTCTCACAAGGGAGGTTACCCCTTTCATTTGCAGAAAATTATATGAAAGATTTGTTATATACATTTCCTGCAATGATACATAATATTCCCTTGAGTTAAATCAACCTCATTTTGATGTCAGTTCGATATAAATTCGATATAAATATAATCCTATATCATGATTTTGTGGAACAGGCTATCAAGCCTGTTTTCTTATTTATAAATAAGCTAACAATGTTTATGAGACATATAGAGTATAATCTTAAGTTCCTATGTTGAACTCACGCGTTATTTTATTTTTTTTGATTTGATTTGCTTTTCCTGATATAATGACTTCAGGATAATGTTAAAGAAAATCGTGAACTCTTACTGGAGGATCAAAGTATGGATAAACTTAAGATTGCTCTTGTCGGTGCTGGTAACCGGGGTTCTAATGTATATTTACCGATTATTGCAAAGATGGACGAAGATGTTCAACTTGTGGCAATATGTGATGAAAACAAAGAACGAGCAGAACAATATGCTAATAACTATAAAGTGCCATATTTTACGAATGTTGAGGATATGGTTAAGTCAACCAAGCCAGATGTAGCAGCAGTTGTCATAAGTCCAAACCGTAACCATGAAGTTGGGATTCCTCTTTCACAGTTGGGAGTAAGCTATTGTACTGAAACACCAATAGATACAGATCTTTATTGGGCAGATAAGATGATAGAAGCAGCAAAAGAGAATAACACAAAGCTGGAAGTATGCGAGAACTATTATCGCGTCCCTGGTGAAAGAATTAAGCGAGCTCTTATATTAGAAGGTGTATTTGGAAAAGTTCTTGCTGCTTATAATGATTTCAATGGACATGGATATCATGGAGTAAGTCTGATAAGGAGCTATATAGGTTTTGATATCAAAATAACAAGGGTCATAGGTATATACAAAAATTTTGATGTTCAACAACATAATTATAGAGGAGGGACATACAACAGAGAGGATTGGCAACATGCAATACTAGAATTTGAAAATGGCTCAGTGGGAGTATTTAATTTTAGCGGATTGTCTTATGGTTCTCCGTTAAGATGGCATAATACCAGCAAATTTTATGCTGAACGTGGTATGTGTATTGGAGATGGACAGCGTAGTTATTCATATAAAGATCAGCTCGCTATATTGAATAAAGAAGCTAATGCGCGTTTGCCTATTGTTGTTGAAAAACGCACAACAAAAGCTAAAGACGGTCAAGAAACGCTCGATGTTCTAATCGCAAGGACAGAACCTGATACAGGATTAGAAGTCATTTGGAAAAACCCATTAAGCAAATATTCTTTCAGTGACGGACAACTTAGTGTCGCATCAGAGATTATGAGCATTGTAGAGGCACATAAAAATAACACTGAACCCGAATACGGAGCAATAAATGGCAGGATCGATCAAGAGATTTCCATAGCAATGGCAAAGTCATGGAGTAGTGGTAATGTTCCGGTTGAATTACCTTTGCCGGTTGAGAAAAGATAAAGGAATATGCACAACCAATATAGTGGCGAATAATTGTTCGCCACTATAAGGTAAATGTGTTTCGTGGTATTTTTGCTAAATCAAGAAATTTGGGCTACAACTTTAGAGCTTTTGCAGACAGTATGTTAGTTCTAAATGCTGAATCGGGTATATTTAAGAGCCTTGCAGCATTGTACCTTGCTATTGCGCTAAACTTTTCATCATCAAGTTCTTTAATGAAGCCAATTATTGATAAATCCTGATTTGCATGAAGGTAATCTGTAGCGAACAGAAGTTTTTTATAATTGCGTTCAAGGAATCCGGGCGTATAATCAGGGTCTCTAGTCAAAGCGTTATATGCAGAACCCGCTGAAAGGTCAGCATATAGATTGGGATATTCTTGTAAAAGCCTATCAACACTTCCACCTGGTTGAATCTTTCCTTGTGGGTATCCTCCCCTTTCAATGTTACCACCGGAGATTTCTGTCCACCATCCTGGTCCGTGCATAATGAATTTTGTATCAGGCATCTCTTTTAATAAATTCTCAAGTCTTGGTAGACCTGGTTCATCAATATTCAGGCCGGGATCAAGGTGCATAAGTACAGGTAGATTTTTTTCTCCACAGATTCTATATATATTTTTACATCTATCATCATCTATATAAAGCCCAACCTTATGCTCACCAAAACCCACGCATCCCATCTTTACATAGGCATCGATCTGGGCAGATACGTTATCTCGCCTCGGATCCACACAGCAAAATGGGATTAAACGTTCCGGATATTTTTTCCATGCTTCCAAAGCTTCAATTGTCGTAAAGTAGGAGTTAGAAGCTTCTGGACTATCCAATGGCAGTAATACAGACTTTGAGATGCCAAGTCTGTTCATCGTATCAATTAGTTGATCAACACTTAAAGGTCTGATAACTGTGGACGGGAAATATAAATCTCCTAGATGTGTGTGAAAATCTATCATCAATTTCCTCCATTTTTATTCAATTGGTTTTAGATTAATACGAGCATACCGAAGTGAATTGCCAGAACCTGATCCAAAAATATCAATAATGTTTGATGGAAGTGTTCCGCTACGTTCAATGGCAGTAAAAAACATCCCAAATGGCTCCTTAAAGTTGATTTTTTGCGATTTTTCACTTAGTTTCGGTAATATTTGCATTAACCTATTCTCACTTATTTTGTTCCCACTGGAATCTTTATCGTTACAGCAGTATAAAACAAGAAGTTTACCGTTCTTTGTGACGTGAAACCTAGCATAACCGGGTATCTCACTAGAACTATCTTCGCCACCTTTTTATTAATGTTATTTTATCTGTTATTTTGCCTTTGTCAATTATCACATATTCTAATGATACATTTATCGGTACATCAGGAAAGAACTTATCTCTCATAAGACTTGATTGGACAGTTCTTCTTAAATAGAGTATATGAGCTTTACCATCGCCATCTATCCATAGATCTAAATTTGCGATGTGACCTGCGGTCTTTTCTAGATTATCAACTTCAATTGGTTCCATAAAGTCAGATTTCTTCATATCAGGTGTCCATGTATAAAAAAGCCTTCGGAAAACATAGTCCCATCCTGAGCCAGTTTTTTCAAATTTGTAATTTCGCCATTCGTCAACAGGTTCTACTATATCACCGATCGCCAATACATGTGCAGAACGGTCCTTTAGTGCAACCTGTGGATAACAAGCCCTTATTGGGAAACTTATACGCCCATATTGAGTCCAATTTCCATTCTCATAAAAGCTCCAGAACTGTTCACTTGTTTGAGCATTTATATTAAGGAGCAGAATTTCTTTCCTTATTCCATCTGCAGCAATACCGCGATAGGAATGGTCTGTGAAAAATGTTCCCTCATCCCATATTGGATTTATTTGTTTCATCTCAAATAAAGAGTCATTTATGATAAACTCAATCAGGTGAGGGCTACAATTCCCGTATTTAGTTCCGGGAGGTTGTGTTGAGGGATTAACTGAAAGAAATACTTTTTCATCAGGGAAACAAACAAGAGGACATGGCTCACGTTCATTGAATTTATCCGATGCTTGAATCATTTCCCAATTATTAACATTGCGTTTTCTGAAAAGCCTCCATCGTGTATTGCATAATAGAGGTATATTTTCTCCGGTTTCCATAGCACTTACAAAAACTTCATCCCCTAACCTTACTATTAGAGGTGAACCATAACACCAAAACGGACCGGCACCATTCCCCGGAGGTTCACAGGTAGTAATAATTTCCTCTACTTCTACTATAGGTAAAAAATCCATTCTTCCCCCCTGATTTTAAGATGACAACTATTCAGGAAAAATCCCATGTATTATATCAAACAGGTATTTCCCTATCCTTTTTATCTCTTTGCCACATCTAGTAGTTTTTCATTATAATAAGCCATAGCCTTCACTTTAACAATTTCTGCCAAATGGCTAAGTCCTGCCCTTTCATAATGACAGACAGTCTCGGCAAGAGCATAGCAAAATCCTTCAAGTGCAACTTCGTTTTCCCTATCGATCTTTAATGCTTCCTCAAAGTTTCTTAAGGCATCATGGTACTTCATCGCTAGAAGTTCATACATATGAACCTCAAATACTTCGTTCATGGTTTCTGTAATTGTTGCCTTTGATGCTTCACTTAAAGTATTTTCCCCTTGCTGGATAAGATAGTCCAGAGTGCTTTTAGCATTTTGCACGTTTCACCACCCCCAGACAAAACATTTACATGATGAGATATTCGGCTATCTCTGTCAAAACTATAAAGCTTTTTTTATGTTTTGTCAAGAAACTTAGAATTTGCTCAAAAATTCTCCAGGCATATCAACTGACAGATAAAGATATATTAATACCAATTGCTAATTGATATATTACATGAGGTAATCATTAACTACGAGTTTATATAAGAGTTCTCATAAATGTGCAACTAATAATGTCATGTT
>VSSL01000545.1_pt1 | contig 11351 bp, 13 predicted proteins | sample 4557531 | NCBI WGS metagenome assembly VSSL01 (sample SAMN10986726, study PRJNA523729) | hot springs metagenome | isolation source: hot springs | place: India:Timba, Gujarat | collected 2018-05-31 | reverse complement strand
CCCTCGCGCAGGTGCTCCTGCATGAAGAGGTGCAGGAGCTGCTCGGTGCCGCGACAGGAAAAACGCGACAGTTGCTGGAGCTGTTGCTGCGCGGTTACGAGGTCAACGAAGCAGCCGAAGTCATCGGCACCAGCACAAACAGCGCATACGTCCTCCTTTACAAGTTCCGAGAAAAAATCGCAAAAAAATCCCCCGGCGTCGGTTAAGATTCCGCCCGTCTCACCTCCTACCTTATGGAGGTGAACGGAATGTTGGGTTTCTACCTTACTCGCTACGGCGCAACGGAGGGAACCCCCCCTCTTCGCGAGCTCGCACCCCGACCTTGTGACGGCGGTGCTGACCGCGTTGATTGAACACTTGGAACGGTTGCGCAGAGAAGCAGCTTCCCCAGAAGAAGCCCGTCGGTTCCGTCGTCTACTGGACACCCTGCGGGTGGAGGACGCCGATGATGAGTGACCTGCTGGACGTTGCTCTTCGCTACCAACGGGCGGGGTTGTCGGTGCTCCCCATTCGCGCCGACGGGAGCAAAGCGCCAGCGCTGTCTGGTTGGAAAGAGTTACAATCGCGGTTGCCGACCGAAGAGGAATTGCGCCAGTGGTTCGGCGGTGCGCTGCGCGGTGTCGGTGTGGTAGCGGGCGCGGTGAGCGGGAATCTTGCCGTCATAGACTTCGATGATGATTCGGCGTGGTTCGCGTTCATGGACGCCTGCAACGAGTACGGCTACACGGGGTGGACGTATGACCTACCGTGCGCTAAGACACCCTGCGGGCATCATCTATACTTCCGTGCACCCGAACCGTTGCCGACGCAGGTGCTGGCGCGTGCAGAGGACGGTAGCACTCTCGTTGAGCTTCGCGGTGAAGGCGCGTATGCGATTGTCCCCCCGTCGCCTGCAGAGGTGCACCCCGATGGTAAACCGTACCAGATGATTCGCGGTAGCCTCGAGAACGTCCCGACGCTGGCTGCCGAGCAGGTGGAAGACCTGTTGGCGGTAGCGCGTGAGTTGAACCGCAAACAAGAACCAGCACCCCTGCGGGTGTCGGGTGACGCGCAACGGGTTGGCGATTTGTACAACCAGAAAGCCGACGTGCTGTCGCTGTTGCAGCAGCACGGTTGGGCAATCGTTGGACGGCGCGGCGCGAACATCTACCTGCGTAGACCTGGCAAAACGCGCGGTGTTAGCGCAACGTTTCACGAACAGCTGCGCACCTTCTTCTGCTTCAGCTGCAACGCGATGCCGTTTGAGAGTGGACGCGCGTACTCACCGTTCGCCGTGTATGCGCTGTTGGAGCACAACGCTGACTTCGCAAAAGCAGCGCACAGACTGGGTGAAGAGTTTGGCGTCCAACCCAAACGCAACGGGAAGGAAGCAGATTCTCCCGTCGTTCCGCAACCTGCCCCCCGTCGGGCGATTAGCCTGCGCGAACTCATGCAGCAGCAGTTTGCACCCCTCACCTACCTCGTACCCGACGTGCTACCCGAAGGCGGTTTGACCTTGCTGGTTGGGCGTCCAAAGGTGGGGAAATCGTGGTTCGCCTTGCAGGTTGCCTGCGCGTTGTCGGCTGGGGGGTTCGCGCTAGGGTTGGACACCCCTCTGCCGAAACGGAGCGTGCTGTATTGCGCGTTAGAGGACGGACTGCGCCGATTACAGCGACGCATCCAGTTGTTGGCAACGGGGTATGACCCCGACGCCTTCCATGTGGTGACCGAACTCTCGCCGTTGGACAGGGGCGGCTTGGAGGAACTGCGTGAGCTCATTCGTAGCACTCAGGCGCAGGTGGTGTTCGTGGACGTGGTTGCACGCATCCTACCGCGCCGACGCCGAAACGATGGAGTTTACCAGAGCGACTACGACGCTTTCGCGTTGCTCAAAGACCTTGCCGTAGCGGAAGGTGTAAGCATCGTAGCGGTGCACCACGAGAGCAAAGCCCCCAACGAAGACCCGTTAATGCGCGTGAGCGGAAGCACTGGGCTGACGGGTGCAGTGGACGCGGTGCTGACCCTGAGTAAACCTCGCGGCGAACAGATGGGGACACTCTTTGTGACCGGGCGCGACGTGGAGAAGGAAGGGGAATACGCCATCTCGTTCACCGCAGGCAAGTGGTATTTAGAGGGTGACGCGCGTGAGGTGCAGATGACGGAACAGCAGCGGCGCATCATGGAAGCTTTGCGCGAACTGGGTGAAGCGTCGCCAAAGGAGATTGCTGACTACTGCGGTGTTCCTCATGGGAACGTCAAGGTAATGCTGCGCCGAATGACCGAAAAGGGACTGGTGCACGCCGAACGCGGTAAATACAAAACCCCTGTTACCGCTGTTACCGCTGTTACCCTGTCACCAACGCAAGACGGTGCTAATACAACACCCCCTGTTACCGCTGTTACCCTGTTACCCAAAGAGGACGGTAACACGGTAACAACGGTAACACCGGTAACAACGGTAACAACGGTAACACGTTACCAACAGGAGAGAGGGGATGATGAGTTCTCCTTTGGTGGCTAATGGACAGCACTATGTGTTGTATGTGGACGGTTCGGTGCGTTCTGGCGGACGCGCGGGCATCGGGGTGGTGTTGGCGACCGAAGACGGTTACCCCGTGCGTCGGTTGGGTGAGCCGTTACCGCACCCCGTTACCAGCACCACTGAGGCTGAATACATCGCGTTGCTGAAGGGGTTGGAGGAAGCTCTGCGGTTGGGCGCCGAGAGCATAGAGATTTACACCGACTCCAGCATAGTGCACGGACAGTTGTGTCTGGGTTGGGCATGTAACTCAGCGCGGTTGCAACCGCTGAAGGAACAGGCGGAGCAGCTGCTCAGTAGTTTTCGGCACTGGGAACTACATCGCATCCCGTCTGAACGAAACCAGTTGGTGCACGCATACGCAGCGCTTGCGAGCGACAAGAACAGGAAACGCTTCTGGCAACGACCGCGAAAGCGGAACAGCATAAACACTCAAGAGGAGGTACGAAACACCATGAAATGGGTAGTAACGACACCGACACAGACGCTACCTGATGACGTGTACGTTGTTGAACTGTTGGACGTGCAGCAGCAGACCGGCGCATACGGTGAGCAGTTCCTGTGGAAGTTGCGCGTCGCGGAAGGCGAGTTCGCAGGCACGGAATTGCGAGCGTGGGCGAACGCTAGCACGGCAGTCAACAGCAAGGCGGTGCGGTGGGCGTCGGCGTTCGCGGCGCAACCGTTCACGGCAGGCGACACCATCGACTTGAACGGGTTGCGTGGACGGCGAGCACGCGCGATTGTGCAAGCCAAACAGACGAGCGACGGGCGCGAATTCGCACGGGTGAGCGACATCCTACCACTGCGCAAACAGCAGCAGCAGGAAGAAGACGACCCATTCCTCGAGGAAGACTAACACACACGAAGCGGGCAGGCAGGCGTCTGACTGCGCCTGCTTGCCCAACACACGAAAAACAACCGAAAGAGGTGATTCTTATGCAAACACTACTTTCGCGTTCCGAGCGCGTTCACCTGCTCACCAGCGACGGGCGACCTTCGGGGTGCACGTTGGAGGGTTGGAAGCTGGTGCGACTCGCACGCGGTTCGGTGCACATGCTGCGCTACCCGCCTGCGTGGAGTTTTGAGCGCACGATTTTGGAGCAGGCGCACGAGCAGGGTGTGTCGGTGGTGGAGGTGCAGGACGCGGAGACGGGCGTCACCTACAGCACCCCGTTGGCGACCTTCTGGCAGAAGGGTATTCGGCTCAATCGCGGTGCTGGCGAGCAGATTGCTCTGCCGTTGAATCTCTGGCGCAAGGAAGACCCGAAGCAGCCGACGCTGTTCTAAGATTTGTGCAAATCTGCGCAAGGAGGTGACAACACATGAAGACCCCAGCCGAGCGAATCGCTGCAGCTTACCTCACCATGCGCAGCACGGAGGAGGCTGCGCGTTCATTAGGACGTTCGCGTCGCTGGTTCTGCTACCAGTTACAACGTGAGGACGTGCAACAGGCGATTGACGGCCTGAGGCGCGAAATGTTACGACGTGCTGCCGACTTGCTGGCAGCGAACATCGTGCTTGCGTCGCAGACGATGACGTCGTTACTTCGGTGTGGTAACGAGCGCGTGGAACTCGAGGCTGCGAAGTGGATTTTGGAGACCGTGTTGCTACGTGCTCACACGCCGGACACGGTGGAGGTTACGGATTAGCGTGCTTAGATTGCGATTGTCGCGTTAGGTGTTCGGAAACGAACACCTGAAGCGATTATTGCAAGACAATCTCTCTGCACGCTTGCATAACGCGCCGGAACCAAAGGTGTCCGTGTCGAAGCTGCTTGCAGGCGTTCCAGGCGCTTTCACCCAGCATCACGAGTTGCAGCCAGCGCAAACCGTCTGGAATGCGCGCAAGCTCTTGCTCCAGCGCGACAATGAGCAGGCGGTAGTCTATGCGTTCGCTGCTCAGCACGTCACCCCAGAACGGGCGACCGCACTCAAACGCATATTCGCGTTCGCGTTCTTCTGCTTCCACCATTGACTTTTTTCTGCGAACCTGTTATGATGAAGTGCCTGCGGTAGTGCGAGCTACCGCAGGCGTGGCGTCCAGCAGGTAGGGTGCTGAACGCAGGTACATCATACCTCTGTAGTTCACCTGCGTCAAGACCCCTGTGAAAACCGCTAGGCACGCCGATTTTGTCAAGACGAAGAAGATTCTGCGGACACAAGATGTAGTGGTGTTATGCGCGTGATGGGGCAAGATGTAGTAGTGGTGCCGACGGGGGGACTCGAACCCCCAAGCCCGTTCGGGCACTAGACCCTGAACCTAGCGTGTTTACCAATTTCACCACGTCGGCATCCACCCTTATATATACACCGAATGCCCTGCGTTTGTCAAGCGTTTGTCCCGCCTCTCAACGCAAATTTCGCTTTATTCCAGCGGCACGACTTTGCGCGCTATCACTCCGTCCTCCCGAGCCAACACTGTGACCGAGGAGACGCCGTTACGCAGTAGATGTTCCCTTGCCAGAACGATGCCGAAGCCTACCTGCTCCACACAGTGGCTGTCGTCGCCAAAGCAGAAGCCGATGCCCATGCGATGCGCTGTCTGCACCAGCCAGGAAGCAGGGTAGGGTTCCCCAAGACCTTTGCGGTATCCCGCTGTGTTGACCTCCAGAATGCCGCCCGTCTGGCGAACCGCTTCCAGAGCCTCTTCCGCCGCGCGACGTATCGCAGGCGTATCACACGAGCCGAACCTGTTCCCGTGCAGCTTAATCAAGTCCAGATGCGCGATGACCTCCGGGCGCAACGCCTCCACCATTTGCGCAACAGTGCGGTAGTACCGTATCGCCAGCGGTTCCAGACCACCGCAAGCATCCATTGCTCGCTGAAAGTCATCCACACTGCCGTCAATGGAGATTTCGTCCACGTAGTGCACCGAACCGACGATGTATTCAAACTGATAGCGACCGCGATAGTCTCGCATCAGCTGCACATAGGAGGCGGCGGGCACGACTTCAATCTCAAAGCCTCTTAGCACCACCAGACGGTCGGCGAACTGTTCTACCAGTATGGGGAGTGTCTGAGCGTAACGTTCGAAATCGGCGACAATCTTGGGCACATCCCAGCCCAGCGCGACCTCGTTCGGGTAGAGGAAACGCGCCTCTACACGAGGGGCGTGTTCCGTCACCCCGAAGGTGTGGTAACCAGCCCTCACCGCCGCTTCTAACATCTCCCGCAGGGGCGACCGCGCATGGTCGCAGAACTCGCTGCTATGCCCGCCGTGCAGGGAGACCATCCATTCGGGCGCGCTTACCGGCATAACTCCTGCCACAGTGCACGGTAGTAGCGCATGAACCGCTCGGTGTCTGCGACGCTGGTGGTCTCCAATCCCGGGATTTCGGCGAGGGTGTAGCGGTCGTAGCCGATGCTCTTCAACAGACCGAACAGCTCACGCCACGGGTAGTTGCTGGTCAGTTCGGTGATATGGCACGAGCGGATGTATGCCTTGAGCAGGTCAAAGTTTTCGCGCACACTGCCGTTCTTCACATCGGTGGGGTTGGAGTTCCAGGTGATTCCCACGCTGGGATGTCCGCAGTGTTGCATGATGCGGGCGATATTGGGCGGTTCCTGCGTGCCCTGACCGTGCACCTCCAGCCAGATTTCCACACCGTTGTCGGCTCCTGCCTTACCGCACTCTATCAGCGCCTTGCCGATTTGCTCCAGCGTTTTCTCCACTGGCACGCCTTCGGGCAGGGCGTTCGGGCGTGCCTTCACACCCTTCGCGCCTACGTCCCGCGCCAGCTCGCAGAAGCGTTTACAGGTCTCGATGTTCTCGCGCACCACGGCGGGATCGGGTGAATGAAACTCGCACACGGTACCCAGTCCCCACAGCACGATACCCGAATCCTCGAACTGCTGGCGCACTTCCTTGCGTCGGGCAGGGCTGATGTCAGGTTCCACGCCGTGCGCATGGGTAGTGCGCAGTTCCACCGCAGCAAATCCGGTGGCTTTACAGCGGGCGATAAGGGTGGGCACATCCCACGCGCGGGCTAGGTTGTAGGTTACCAGCCCCAACCCGAAAGCGGGCGGGCGCGGCGCAGGCTGTGCGGAAGAAGCGGAAGCGAACGCAGCGGCTCCAAACATCATTATGCTCCCCTGAATAAACTCTCTTCGGTTCATAGTGGCTTCTCGCGTCTGTACGTGTTATGATTCATTTGGCAAGGCAGAAGATAACCTCCTGCATTTTACCGTGTGAGGAACGGAATGGACGAACAATTTGCCCTCTTTCACGAAGAGCAGCGGTTCACGCAATGGTGGTTCTGGCTGCTCATTCTGGTGTGTATCTCGCCCACGTGGTACATCTGGTGGAGACATTTGATGATGCGCGGGGCACTCGAAGCAAATGATGTTCCTGACTGGGTGATATGGCTTCTGTGGTTGGGAGTGGGGATATTGCTGCCGGTGGTTTTCGCCTCCATGCGTCTCATCACCGTTGTCCGGCATGACGGGGTATATCTGCGGTTCGTGCCCTTCCACTGGCGCTGGGTCCAAATCCCTGTGGAGCAGATTCGGTCGGTTCAGGCTCGGCGTTACAACCCTGTGCTGGAGTACGGCGGCTGGGGCATCCGCTACGGAGCGCGAGGGAAGGCGTACAACGTGTCAGGTAATTGGGGCGTAGAGCTGGAACTTGCCAACGGGCGCACGCTGTTGATTGGCTCGCAAAAGGCGGAGGAGCTGGAGAGAGCTATACAAGGCATTCTATAAGCGATAAAGCGCCGGTTGGGGCGAACCGGCGCTTCGTTTTCAGGGATGAGAGCCGCCTACAGTGCTGTCACGTTCGCGGCTTGCGGACCTTTCGCGCCTTCCACGATTTCAAACTGCACGCGCTGCCCCTCGGTGAGGGTCTTGTGCCCGCGCATCTGAATCGCCGTGTAGTGCACGAACACGTCCTTGTCGCTGTCGTCTGGCTTAATGAAGCCGTAGCCCTTGGCGTCATTAAACCATTTTACGGTGCCGGTTTGCATTGCAACTTCCTCCTGTTTCGTACCTCGCCCGGTGCTACGCTTCCCCAACCTCAGTCGGCGCGGGCGGCGAACACGGGCAAAACCTGCGGCTTGCGCCGCATGACTTCCATCCTGTAGTTACTGCAAGAATCGTGCCAGAATCCTGCTTTTTGAGGATTTCACCTCGAAAAAACCGTACGTTCGTTGCTATTCTCGTGCTGTCAGTCTCCCTCGAGGCTCACCCGTCTGAAGGGCGAGGCTCCTGCCGAGCCGCGTCCGTGTCATGGCGAGCGTCAGCGAGGCAATCCCCTTCGCTCACGGCAGAGGTTGCATCGCCGCTTCGCGGCTCGCAGTGACACCTTTCCTGCGGGTTGAAACTTAACCCCACTACTCCGCCTCCGGGTAAGAACCGAGCACGGTCACGAAAAGGCTCCTCTCGCGCAACGCCGCCAGCGCCTTAGCGACCGGCGCATCCTTGATATGCCCTTGCACGTCCACGTAAAAGATGTACTCCCCCGGCACCAGCTTGGTCGGACGGCTTTCGATCATGGTCATGTTGACGTTGTACATCTCGAACGCCGCCATCGCGCGGAAAAGCGCGCCCGGACGGTTATGCACCGAGAACATGAGCGAGGTCTTGTCCCTGCCGGTCGGCTCCGGCTCGTTGTAACCGATGACGAGGAAGCGCGTGCGGTTGTGCGGGTTGTCCTCGATGTGCTCGCAGATGACCGGCACGTCGTACATCTGCGCCGCCAGAGCGTTGGTCACCGCGGCGGAGTCGGGGTCTTCTTTCGCCATTTCCGCGGCGCGGGCGGTAGTGGAGACCTCCACAATCTGGACGCCAGGCAGATGCTGACGCAGCCACTGTTTGCACTGTTCGCGCGGCTGTGCGCCCGTGTAAATGCGCTTCACGTTTTCCAGTGTGGTCAGCGAGACCAGATAATAGGTAATCGGCACATAGAGCTCCGAACAGATTTTCAGGTTCGTGTGCATAAACTGGTCCAGCGTTTCGGGAATAACGCCCGCCGTCGAGTTCTCTACCGGAACCACGCCGTAGTCCGCGCTGGAACGCTCCACCTCGTGGAAGACATCCTGTATCGAGTCCACTGGCACGAACTCACTGCTGGTGCCGAACTTGGTGACACCAGCCTGATGGCTGAACGTGCCCGGTGGTCCCCAATAGGCGATGACCAGCGGTTTTTCCAGTGCGCGCGCCGCAGAGATAATCTCCCGAAAGATTGCCTTCAGCTGTTCGTTGGACAGTGGTCCCCTGTTCAGCTGGGTCAGACGGCGGTATATCTGTTGCTCACGCTCGGGCGTGAAAAACTGCGTACGCGAGCGCATCTTCACTTTACCAATCTGCTGTGCCAGTTCCGCCCGGCGATTCAACAGTTGCAGGATTTGTTCATCTATCTGGTCAATCTCTTTACGGAGGTCGTGTAAGGTCACAGGCGTATCACCCCTGCGCAGAAGTTTGTCGGGGCAGATTTCTGCTTGAGGTGGGACTAATCCTGCCTTGTCAGGGAGGAGCAATATGCACAAGGGATGGTTCACACGGCGAAGCCCAGCTGAAAGGTTGCCAATAGACGAGATGAACGATGCATGGGTGAAATGTAACGGGTGTCAGCAGATTCTGTTCGCCCGCGATTTCGAGAGAAACCTGAAGGTGTGTCCACGCTGTGGGCATCACCATCGGCTTTCTGCGCGCGAACGCATTGCCATGCTGGCGGACCCGGATACTTTTGTGGAGCGAGATGCCGAGGTGGTCTCCGCTGACCCGCTGGGCTTTCCCGAATATGCAGATAAGCTGAGCAAGGGCAGGGCGAACTCCGGGCTACCGGAGGCGATGGTGAGCGGAACCTGCACCCTGTCGGGCATTCCTATTGTGCTGGCGGTAGCGGATTTTGCTTTCATGGGCGGTAGTATGGGCAGCGCGGTGGGCGAGAAGATTGCGCGGGCGATGGAGTATGCACTGGAACAACGCCTGCCGATAGTCACCTGCTCCACATCGGGCGGAGCACGAATGCAGGAAGGTTTGCTTTCGCTGATGCAGATGGCGAAGACCTGTGCAGCGGCGGCGAGATTGCATGAAGCAGGGGTGCCCTTTATCAGTGTACTCACCGACCCGACAATGGCGGGCGTTCTTGCCAGCTACGCTTCGGTAGGCGATGTGGTGATTGCCGAGCCGGGCGCATTGATAGGTTTCGCGGGGCAGCGCGTGGCACAGCAAGCGCAGGTGGTAAAACCGCCGCCCAATTTCCAGACCGCCGAGTTCCAGCTGGAGCACGGTATGGTAGACATCGTGGTGCCGCGCAAAGAACTGAAACACACGCTTTATCGGGTACTCCGTTTTTTCACGGGGGGATAGACGAGGTGCGAACCGTTCTGGACTTCGAAAAACCGATCGCCGAGCTCGACGCCAATATCGAGGCGTTGAAGCGTATTACGGCAGAGCAGGGGATAGACAAGAGTGAAGAGATTGCCGCACTGGAGCGGGACCGTGAACGTCTGTTGCGCGAGATTTTTCGCAACCTGACGCCGTGGGACCGTACCCTGCTGGCGCGTCACCCCCAGCGTCCTTATACACTGGACTATATCCGTGCCATTTTCGATGACTTCGTTGAGTTGCATGGCGACCGGCAGTTCGGCGATGATGGTGCTGTCATCGGAGGCATGGCGTGGCTCAACGATAAGCCGGTGATGGTGATTGGACAGCAGAAAGGACGCGACCTGAAGGAGCGCCAGCGGCGTAATTTCGGCATGGCGAAACCCGAAGGCTATCGCAAAGCGCTGCGGTTGATGCATCTGGCACAGAAGTTTGGACGACCGGTGATTACCTTTGTGGATACGCCCGCCGCCGACCCGGGTGTGGAATCGGAGAGCCGGGGTATCAGCGAAGCCATTGCTCGTAACCTGCGCGAGATGATTACGCTGAAGGTTCCTATTGTTTCTGTGGTCATCGGGGAAGGGGGCAGCGGCGGCGCGCTGGGCATTGCGGTCGCGGACAGGGTGCTGATGCAGGAATACGCTATCTATTCGGTGATTCCGCCCGAAGGATGTGCGGCGATTCTGTGGCGTGACCCCAAGCGCGCCCCGGAAGCGGCAGAGGCACTGAAGCTGACCGCTCACGATGCGTTGCGCTTCGGGATAGTGGATGAAGTGATTGAGGAGCCCCTCGGGGGGGCGCACCGTGACCCTTTGACGGCGGCGCAGATCGTCAAAGAAGCGCTGCTGAGGCATTTACCCCCATTGCAGAAGATGGCTGCAGGCAAACTGCGCGAAAGCCGCTACGAGCGGTACCGTCATCTGGGGGTATGGCGAATCGCCACCGAGTAGCAAAAGAGCCGACGGTTTTCACCCGTCGGCTCCACTATCTGTGACCCTTTCTCTACGTGTGCATCGCCTGAATCTGCGACCATAAGTTCTGGATACGCACATAACAAGCAACGTGTCCATCGCAGCTCGCAGGCAGAATGTCTTCCTTCTCCAACCGTATCACCCTGTCACTGCCTACCTGTCGGTACACGCCTGGAGCAACTCGCTCTCCCGCCAGGAAGAGCTCCTCCGCAAACTGGTCATTTTCCGGTCGCTGCCACATAGCTGGTGTCCCCCCTCGAATACAGTCACGATGCAGCATGACCAGCAACTGGGAACGCGCTGCAGGACTGTTCCCATGTTTCGTCTGCAGTTGGTCCCTTTCTGTAGCGAACCGGAAAGCAACCAAAAAAGAGAACGCCGAATAGCGTTCTTGCTAATCGTCTGATATTGTAACAAACTTTAGGGCGAAAGTCAACCTGTCGTTTTGCCTCACGTAAAATCTTGCTGAAAACCATTCGTTGCCTCACCTAAGAACCTTTTCAACACCCATTACCCGTATGCTCCTACAACACCCTT
>VSSL01000544.1_pt1 | contig 11359 bp, 10 predicted proteins | sample 4557531 | NCBI WGS metagenome assembly VSSL01 (sample SAMN10986726, study PRJNA523729) | hot springs metagenome | isolation source: hot springs | place: India:Timba, Gujarat | collected 2018-05-31 | reverse complement strand
CTGGCTGCGGGATCTTCTTCATCTGAAATCGATGCCAGACGATTCGGCCGTCACGAACAGGGATTTTATCTCTGTTTTGAGGCGGCAAGCAGACGCTCTAGACGCGCCGCCGATTTTGCGTTGCTATGACGAGGTAGTACGCGCCTTGGAACTCATTGAATCTGATATGAACGTGAACCGCAATTTGGTCGCGGACGTGATGCTTGCTCGTATCACACGCATCTTAAGCGGCCGCAGCGCAGCGGCGTAAGCGAAGGGCAATGACCTAGCATGGCGAATGACAAAAAAAAACAGCGAAACTAGCTTGTTGCCAAAAACGTGGTCAAAAAAAGGGGCCAAGCGTCGCCGCAAAAAGACTGAAGAGCGATCTGTACGGCCCTGCGAGACCGTGGAATCCTTGGACGCCTCGTCAGTCGATGAGGGATTCGGCAAGCCTTGCCCCTGCGAAACCTGCCTCCAGAGTGGTCACCTAAGCCCGCCCCCTGTTCCCCATCGTGAAAATAAAGATCAGCCCGAGTCCTTGGCCTCAGACGCCTCCATTCCCCGAGACGACCAGCCTCAAGACCGTAACCTCGGTCTGCCCGCGGAAGAGAAGATATCCGTCAATGTGTGCGGGATTCGTTTTAGTCGCGCCAGTAGAATTTATCACTTTGATACAGGTGGATTGGACTTGCATCACGGGGACTGGGTCATCGTGAAGACTGAAAAAGGAACTGGGCTCGGTCATGTCGCGCTGCCGCCTTTTGATATGGAGCTGGAACCAAGCCAATTGGAAGGTCTTCGGAGGGTTTTGCGCAAAGCGGGCCGCGCCGATTTTGATCAATTGGAACGATGCCGGCAGAGAGAAAAAGAAGCCTTCGCTTATTGTCTCGAGAGGATCGAGGCGCTCGGTTTGTCGATGAAGCTGGTCGCAGTGGAATGTTTTTTCGATTCTTCCAAGTACGTCTTTTATTTCACCGCAGAGGGCCGCGTCGATTTCAGAGAACTTGTGAAGCAACTTGTGGCCAGATTTCCGGTGAGGATTGAAATGCGGCAGATCGGCGTACGCCACGAGGCCAAGATGATCGGAGGACTAGGGACTTGCGGTCAAGAGCTTTGTTGTTCTCGCTTTCTTACGGATTTCCGACCGGTGTCTGTCCGCATGGCCAAGACTCAGAACCTGTCCTTGAATCCTGCCAAGATCTCGGGCGTATGCGGAAGACTGATGTGCTGCCTGGGATATGAACACGACATATACGAAGAATTCAAGAAGGGTTTACCCAAGATAGGGAAACGAGTAAAGACCGCCAAAGGGGAAGGCGTGGTCATTAAACAGAATCCCCTCACCGAAACCGTCGTACTCCAAGTGGACCAAGAGACGACGCTGGAAGTCCGACGTGAAGATGTTGTTGACGGTTTGAGCGGCTATTGGGGCTGTGAAGACGATGATCCGGAGATCGACGACTCGTTGGATGACGAAGACCCATTCAAGGGAGAATCTTAGGAGAAAAACTTTGTCTCGTCCAAGCGTCATTTTGTGGCTGTGTGGTGGGTTTTGCCTGTGCATTTCTCTTAACGCTGCTTATGCCGGCCCGGTGTACGATCGCGTGACAAACGCAGGCGTCGTTCGCCTGGGCGTGCCTTATAATCTTGTTCCTCAAGGATTCCTTCAAAATGGCCAATGGGTGGGGTTCGAAGTCGATATGGCCGTGGAACTGGCAAAACACCTCAAGGTAAAGCCTCAACTGGTTCGGGTGAACGACAAGACATGGCGGTCTCTCCTGGCCCAAGGATTGCTGGACGGCGCATTTTGTCGAATTCGTCACACAAGGGGTGTAGAAAAAGAATTCGACCTGTCCGAAGCATTTTTCTACGATGCGCAACAAGTGCTGGCCCTGAAAGGTAGCTTTCGTTCGGCGCACGACCTCAAAGGGCAAAAGCTTGCTGCCATTCAGGGAACCACCTCCGAGAAGCTTGCCATGAGTCTCTTGAAAGCCCTTAAAGATGATCAGGCCGAAGCTCATGTGGTGTCGTATCCTGACGCGGCCTCGTGCTTCATGGCATTGACCAAGGCCAAGGTGGCCGGCTGGATCGACTGGGGACTGACCTTGCTCGAATACGCCTCGCGAAATCAAGGCAAGTTTGACCTTATTGACGTCTCTGACGAGGCCCAGGGGATTGCCATGGCGCTTCCGCAGGATGATTCCGCATGGCGCGACGCAGTGAATTTTGCCTTGCAAGACATGGCCCTCGATGGGTCTCTTGATAAGACCTATGAGAAATGGTTCGGCGCTCAGACTCCATACGCGTTCTCCAAGAAGCGCGCTATGGAGATTTGGCCCGAATGAAAAGGACTTGCCCCAGAACCATTGCGGGCAGCATCTTCAAACGAAGTGAAGAGATGAACACATGAAGCGGGTGATTCTCGGTACCGCGGGACACATCGACCACGGCAAGACCGAATTGGTAAAGGCCCTCACCGGTATAGACACTGATCGCCTCAAAGAAGAGAAACAACGGGGGATAAGCATCGAACTCGGTTTTGCGTTTCTCGATCTGGGCGACGATATTCGCATGGGCATTGTGGATGTGCCGGGACACGAAAAATTTGTCCGTCAGATGGTTGCCGGCGCTGGCGGCATTGATATCGCCGCGCTCGTGATAGCCTTGGATGAGGGCGTCATGCCTCAGACGGTAGAGCATTTCGACATATTGACCTTGCTGGGCATACCGCACGGGCTCGTAGTGCTCACCAAGCTGGACCTCGTGGACCACGAATTGGCCATGCTGGCAGAAGAGGACGCGAAGGACCTTGTAAAGGGGACTTTCTTGGCCGACGCGCCCATGGTCAAAGTATCGTCACGGACAGGAGAGGGCATCGAGCGCTTGAAAGAAGTGCTCGCTGACCTGGCAAGGAAAGTGACCGCCAGACCCGTCCATGGTCTCCTCAGGCTCCCCGTTGACCGAGTGTTTACCCTCAAGGGCCACGGCACCATTGTCGCCGGAACCTTGATTTCCGGAACCATTGCCGTAGGCGACGAGATAGAAATTCTTCCGGCAGGGTTGAAGACCTCAGTGCGGTCCCTCGAGTCGCACAATCGCTTTGAGGAAAAGGCGTTTCCCGGGGAACGCGTGGCCGTCAATCTCAGGGGCGTTGAGCAGGCCCAAGTTCACCGGGGAGACGTACTGACCCACACGGGTCAATTTAAACCTTCGTACATGATCGACGTGAAATTGACCGCAATCCCGAGAACTACGGGCGGCCTGACAAATAGGAAGAAGGTGCGGCTCCACCATTTCACCTCCGAAGTGGAAGGGGTTGTTGTGCTTCCGGATCTGGCCTCGCTCTTGCCGGGCCAGCAAAGCCTTGCCCAAATCCGCACTGCCTCGGAGACTCGTTGCAGCCGCGGGGGACAGGTTTGTCTTGCGCTCTTTGTCGCCCTCCATAACCCTCGGCGGCGGGGTCATCCTAAACCCCAGAGGTATGAAACTCAAAGCGCGCACCATCAAATCTTTCAAAGAATCATACACCGAGGACGACAGCAGCATCATCAGCTCCCTCATACGGAGAGCGGCCCCGCTGGTATAACCCGTCAGGAGCTTCTAGGCCTGTCCGGTCTCTCAGCGAAACGGCTGGACGGTATATTGGAAGGGCTGAAAGCCGAAAGCGCAATTCTGAAGGTCGATGCTGCTGAAAATCGGCTCGTCCATGGCAATTTTGCGGATCGAATCCGCATGCGGGTTTTGAGGCGGCTCGCCGAGTATCACACGGAGCATCCTCTCAAGCAGGGTATATCCAAACAAGAGCTTCGCACCGTCTCGCTGGGATCGGATAAACTTTTCAAGACGGTTTTGGACCGCCTCGTACGCTCCGGCGACATCGCCGTCGATGGAGATGTCGTGCGCCTGTCGTCTCATCAAATCAGACTCGGGGATGCGGACAAGGACGTGAAAGAACGGCTCGTGAGGATGCTCATGGACGGCGGAAATACTCCTCCCACCATGAAAGAAATCTTGAACAAAACTGGTTGGGACCAGAAACAGATACGGACGCTTCTTGGCATATTAGAAAAAGAGAACAAGGTGGTTCGTGTATCTGAGGAACTTTACTACGCGCGAGAATTCATAGATCAAATCAAATCCAAATTGAGAGATTTCTTTTCGAAAGAGGCTTACCTGACGCCTTCCCGATTTGCCGAGATTACCGGCGCTTCGAGGAAATTCAATATCCCTCTTCTTGAATACCTCGACAGAGAACGATTTACTGTCCGAGTGGGAGATCAGCGGGTGCTCAGAGGCTCAGGAAGCTTTGGCGCTGGCGGTAAACCCGCATAAAACGAGGAGACCCTTTGAATCCGTTCGAGGCACTCCGTGCGCTGCCCTTCGAATCGTTTTGCCGAGGCGGGCGTGTTGTCCTTGAGGAAGGTGAGCAACGCCCATGCCTGTTGATCGAGACACGCATACGAACGATCCAAAAGTGAGAGCAGTTGCTTTTCCGAAAGGCCGACTCGTGTAAGCTGCACCGCCTTGATCTTGGCGCGTACGATGCGCAGACGCTTCTGGACATTGGCAATTGTTTCAGCCGCGGCCTCGGCAGACAGATGCTCAGTCATGACAGCGTCTGACACGGCGCCCATGAGGAGAAAGGCATCGTTAAGATAGGCTGATGAGGTCTCGAGGAATGCGTTCAAATAGATATTGTTGCTGTCAGCCGCATCTGCCCCTGATGCAAAAAACATGCAGAGGCAAACGGCTGCGCAACACAGCATCTTCTTGACTTCCATAACATGCTCTTTCATAAATGATTTACAGAGATTGGCAACATTTCATGTGTAAGCATATCACGACCATTGGCAAGGGACAACGTTTTTCATGAAAATACTTCTCCACACCTGCTGCGCTCCGTGTCTCGTTGCGCCGTGGACCGACCTGACGTCGGAAGGCCACGAGGTAACGCCTTTTTTTTACAACCCTAATATACATCCATATTCTGAGTATCTCCGCCGCCTGGATGCTCTCGAATCCTTCACCAAGGAAATGGGGATTGCCGTCCTGAAAAGCGATGACGCTCACGATATGGAAGAGTGGTTCCGCCGCGTCACCTTCAGAGAGCGCCATCGCTGCGCTGCGTGCTTTGATCTGCGGATCAGAAAGACTATCGAAACGGCTCGATCCAAAGGGTATGACGCATTTTCCACTACCCTCTTTTACAGTAGATTCCAGAAACATGACTTGCTGAGGGACGTCTGTGAAACGCTCGCAGCGGAAATGGGAACGCCCCTCTTTTACCGCGATTGGCGAGTGAAGTGGAACGAAGGCGTGAAGCGCTATCGCGCCACGGGATTGTACCGCCAGAAGTACTGCGGCTGCATTTACAGCGAGAAGGAACGCCTGGCAAAGATTCTCTGAATTTCGAGTTGCATAAGTCTTCTCATAAAGTGTATAAAGGAACATTCTTGATTCCTTTTGCGAAGAGACCCCTTTATGAGAAGCGCTTTCTATGGACGCGTGTTGAGGGCCGCGTCGTTGGGTATCGTACTCGTTGCGTTGTGCTGCGCGGCGGCGCATGCAGAAACTCCCGGCGGCCGCGCCGTGGATACGGAGATGGCGACTCATCACCCGTGGATAATGGTGGCATTGACGCCAGATGGTTGCGCCGGTGGGTGCAGGAGGCTGCACTCGGTGGTGAGAGAGCTGTCTGGGAATCCTCGAGGACTTATCTATCACTTTAGTGAGGTTACTCTCGACCTCATCGCCGAGATACAGCCGGAGTTTATCATTCTCAGCCCGCAGGGGACGCCGTGGTGCCGCTACACCGGGCGCAGAGCCGTCGAACTTCAAAATTTCCTGTGGACACTGGTCGCAGCCGTCGAGCAGATGCACGTGCCGGTTCTCGGGGTTTGCGGAGGACACCAAGCGCTGAGTCTCGCATTTGGCGGCAAGGTTGGACCCATTAGAGCAGGCGAGGACGATTGCATGCCCTACACGCGGGATCGCCAAAGCGGCGCTGTGACATTGACACAAACGACTCCGGACCCTATCTTCAGCGGAATCGAGGACCATTTCCGCATCGTACAAAGTCATTACGATGAAGTAAAAGCTTTGCCCACCAATTTCACGCTGCTGGCAGAGGACAAAGTCAGTCCTAATCAGATCATGCGTCACAGGGAGCGTCCCGTGTACGGCATACAGGGACACCCTGAGTCCTCGCGTAGCAGCGACAGTCCAGGGACGAAGCTGATCCGGAAACTTTCTCGATATAGCAGCAGGCTACAACAAGGTTGTGAGAGCTATTATGGTCGAAAAACCGAGGCTCTTGTCATTTCAGAAGGGCGCACACTGAGCAGCACGACTCTCTTAGTCGCGCTATGCGCCTGAGACAAGGCCTTACTCGTGTACTTATTCAAATGAGGAGTGGAGGTAATCCATGACAGATGAAGCTGAGAAAATTCTCGTAGTAGGAGGTGGAATCAGTGGGATGACCGCCGCAATAGAGGCTGCTGAGGCTGGCGCGGATGTTGTCCTTGTGGAAAAAAACCCTTATCTCGGAGGCAGAGTTGCAGGACTCAACCAATATTTCCCGAAATTGTGCCCTCCCTTTTGCGGCCTAGAGATAAACTTTCGACGGATAAAGCAAAATTCCAAGATCACATATTATACCATGGCTCGGGTCGAGTCTATTTCGGGGACGCCGGGCAACTATGAGGCGACCGTGGTGGTGGAGCCCCGTTATGTCAACGACAACTGCACGGCCTGCGGCAAATGCGCTGAAGTTTGCGAAACTGAGATACCGAATCCCGTCAACTTTGGCATGGACAAGGTCAAAGGGGCATATCTTCCTCATCCCATGGCCTTCCCCTTTCGGTATGTGCTGGCCCCAGAAATTCTTGGGACTCCGGACGCGAAAAGATGTCAGGATGCGTGTCCTTATGGAGCCATAGACCTGGATATGCAGGCTAAGACCATCAACCTCAAAGCAGCGGCCGTGGTCTGGGCCACTGGTTGGGATCCTTATGAGGTGGAAAAGGTGGATTACCTGGGCCTCGGGAAGATTCCCAACGTCATGACCAGCCTCATGTTTGAGCGTCTTGCATCCCACAACGGCCCCACGGGCGGTAAATTATTGCGGCCGTCGGACGGGAAAGAGGTGAAGAGCGTCGCATTCATCCAGTGCGCCGGTTCCCGGGATGAGAATCACCTGCCGTATTGCTCGGGCGTGTGTTGCCTGGCGTCTCTCAAACAGGCCACCTACCTGAGGGAGAAGGCGCCTGACAGCACGGCGTATATCTACTATATCGACGTCAGGGCTATGGGCAAATACGAGGACTTTTATACCCGGGTGCAGCAGGACGAAAATATTGTGTTGACGAAAAGCAAGATCGCAAGAATCTCTTTAGACAAGGACTCTGGCGGGCTGCTGATCGAAGGCGAGGATGTCGGTCAAACAGGCAAGGTGCGACAAGTGGTGGACCTCGCGGTGTTGGCCGTGGGCATGGTCCCATGCACGGCCAAAGAAAAGCCTACCCTCCCTATGGAGTTCGACGATTTTGGCTTTGTAACGTCCTCAGGGGGCTCGGGGATCATACCGGCTGGTTGCGTCAAAGCGCCGATGGAAGTAGCGGCTTCTCTGCAGGATGCAACCGCCGCCGCGCTCAAAGCGATTCAGTTAACCGCAGGGAGGTAGTAGTTCAATGGATCAAAAGATTGGCGTGTATTTATGCTCAGGATGCGGGATTGGGGACTCTCTGGATATGGAGGCCCTGAAGACCGTGGCCGAAGAGTTCAATATAGCAAAGTGCGAAATCCATCCTCAGCTCTGTTCGCCTGACTGCGTGAAAGGTCTGAATGCCGATGTGGCGTCCGGCGAAGCGAACTGCTTAGTTCTGGGGGCCTGTTCAGGCCGCGTCAAAACAGACGAGTTTTCCTTTGATCCCATGACCACGATCGTGGAACGTCTGAATTTGAGGGAACATGTGGCGTGGTGTCAGCCTTCTGGCGCGGTGGATACCCAGATGATGGCCGAGGACTACCTACGCATGGCCGTCACTAGGGTAGAAAAAACCACCCTTCCCTCCCCTTATGTTGAAGCAACCGACAAGACGATTCTAGTCATCGGCGCGGCGTCGCCGGCCTCCAAGCCGCGCTTGACGCCGCGAAAGCGAACTATCAAGTGGTATTGATCGAGAAAGAGCCCCAGCTCGGAGGATACCTAGCCAAATGCCACAAAAACACTCCGACCAAGCCGCCTTATCAAGACCTCGAGGAGGTAACGGTCCAAGAGTTGATCGACCAAGCCACGGCGCATCCCGGCATCAAAGTCTTGACGAACACGACTATCCAGAAGATCGCTGGCGCCCCGGGAATGCTCGATGTGACGACGAATAACGGCGCAGGGGCCTTTAGGGTAGGGTCCATTGTACTAGCCGCCGGTTGGAAACCGTACGACGCCAATAAACTTGAGCATCTGTCTTACGGAAAATTTCCTGACGTCATCACCAACGTGCAAATGGAAGAAATGGCCAAGGCCGGCAAAATAGCATGTCCGTCGGACGGCTCGGCCCCTGGCGTGACTGCGTTTATCCAGTGCGCCGGTTCCCGTGACCCCAATCATCTTCCCTATTGCAGCGCTGTGTGTTGCCGAGTCTCCCTGAAACAGGCCCTTTACGTTAAGGAGCAAGACCCGGAAGCGAAGGTGTTCGTCTTTTACAAGGACATGCGGACGCCTGAACAACATGAGGAATTTTACAAGAAAGTGCAGAAGGACGGAGTCGTGTTCGTGAAGACCGACACCGCGCAGATAACCATCACCGAAGGCTCTGAACGCAAACTTTGTATCGAGGCAACCGATGAACTCCTTGGGGAACCAGTCATGGTCGAAGCAGACCTTGTGGTTCTGGCCACGGGAATGCAGCCAGCGGTTCTGGACGATCCCATACTGAACCTCGAATATCGCCAAGGCCCGGCCCTGCCGGAATTGAAGTATGGTTTCCCGGATTCACATTTCGTGTGTTTTCCCTACGAAACACGGCGTACGGGGATTTACGCGGCAGGCTGTGTGCGGCAACCAATGACCGCGACGAGAGCTGGAGGCGACGGCGCGGGCGCTGCCCTCAAGGCCATTCAGTGTGTCGAACTGACCTCCCAAGGGAAGGCTGTTCATCCCCGGGCGGGTGACTTGTCGTACCCTGATTTGTTCATCCAGCGGTGCACCCAGTGCAAACGATGCACCGAAGAATGCCCCTTTGGCATGTATAACGAAGACGTCAAGGGAACCCCGCTGCCCCATCCCACGAGGTGCAGACGCTGCGCTATCTGTATGGGGTCCTGTCCAGAGCGCATCATTTCATTCAACAATTATTCGGTTGACATGATCGGCTCCATGATCAAATCCATTGGTGTGCCGGAAGAGTATGAGGAGAAGCCCCGGATTGTCGGACTCATTTGCGAAAATGATGCATTCCCTGCCTTGGATATGGTGGGTATCCATCGACTGCAGTATCCGCCTTGGGTGCGCTTTATTCCACTTCGATGCCTAGGGTCGTTGAATTTGGTCTGGATTGCCGACGCCCTCTCCAAAGGGATCGACGGAATCATTCTGTTCGGCTGCAAGCACGGCGACGACTACCAATGCCATTTCATAAAGGGCAGCGAATTGGCCAACACGAGGATGGAAAAGATCAAGGAGACCCTTGACAGACTGGTATTGGAGTCCGACCGGATACGCCTGGAACAGATTTCCATTGACGATTATTATAGGATCCCACAGATCCTGGAAGAATTCACGGCGAAGCTCGAGGAACTAGGGCCGAATCCGTACAAGGGATTCTAGCATTTTACCGATGCAATTGTAACGCGCTTCGGTCGGCAGAGATCCTGGCTGCGCTCGCGCATTATGTGCCACGAACAGCGAGCGCCCAGCGTCGAGCCGATGCAGGAAGTTGTGGCAGAGAATTCCACTGAATAAAGGACGAATCATGGAAGCGAGAATACCTTTTTTGGAAGTCAGCGACGCAATCGTCGCGTCCGGCGCTGAGACGCTTTATTGGTGCATGCAATGCGGTTTGTGCACAGGCACCTGTCCGTGGCGGCTCGTACCAGGGGAGGCGTCTGAACAGTTCAATATACGCCTGGTGCAACGCATGGGCCAGCTCGGACTCGAAGGATTCGAATCTGAGAATTGCCTGTTCGCCTGCACGACCTGCCGCGCATGCGTGGACAGGTGTCCACGTGGGGTGGATATCATCGGCAACGTGCGAGGTATGAGAAGTATGCTCGCAGAAGTCGGCACCATTCCCCCAAGCCTCAAGCCCATTGCAGGGAGCCTCCATTCCCAAGGGAACCCATGGTCTGGAGACCGCTCGAAGCGCACGGATTGGGCAAAAGACATGGATATACCCAGATTTTCGGAGGACACCGAGTATTTTCTCTTTGTCTGTTGCACCAGTTGCTTCGATATTCGGAGTCAGAAGATAGCAAAGGCTGCGGCGACCGTACTCAAAGCGGCGGGCGTCAGTTTCGGGATTATCGGCGAGGAAGAGAGCTGCTGCGGCGAATCGATTCGCAAGATAGGGGATGAGCAGCTTTTCATGAAACTCGCCCAATCCAATATCGAACTTTTCAATGGCAAAGGCGTCAAGAAGATTATCGTCACCTCGCCTCACTGTCTTTATACCCTGGAGAACGAATATCCTGAATTGGGTGGGGAATGGGAGGTTTACCATTACAGCGAAGTGGTTGCGGACGCAGTGCAAAGCGGCAAACTAAAGATAAACGCCAATGGAGGCGCCATTGCGTTGCACGATCCCTGCTACCTCGGACGTCACAACAACATCTACGACCAACCAAGGTCCCTCGTCAATTCCCTTGGCGAACTCAAGGAAATGTCTCGATCCGGTAAAAACAGCCTTTGTTGCGGCGGGGGCGGCGGTCGTGTCTGGATGGAAACCAAAGCTGGCGAACGTTTTGCCGAACTGCGCATTTCCGAAGCCTTGGAGGCCGGAGCAAGCTCGCTGGCGACATGCTGTCCCTACTGCGTCACCATGCTCGAAGATTCCTGCAATGTGATGGGGAAACAGGGCGAGCTCAGAGTAGTGGACCTCATCGAGTTGGTCGCGGAAAACCTGTGATTGGCGGCCCAGCGCTGGGATAGTTGCCTGGCGCTGGGAAGCGTCACTCATGAGACGCGACGGCCCTCCTGGTTGGACGGGAGCGTCCCGTCGGCCCCGATGGCAAAACGTGGGGCGGGGGATCTGTACCAACGAGCAAACGTGAGTGGTTCACCTCGCTCGCAACGACGCGGCCATGCCCTTCTCTTGTCGTTGGGAAGGGCCGTACAGCCATTCTCTAAAATAATCGAGGATTCCGCCGTGGACCCGCTGCG
>VSSL01000543.1_pt1 | contig 11365 bp, 8 predicted proteins | sample 4557531 | NCBI WGS metagenome assembly VSSL01 (sample SAMN10986726, study PRJNA523729) | hot springs metagenome | isolation source: hot springs | place: India:Timba, Gujarat | collected 2018-05-31 | reverse complement strand
ATAGAATCAGTATATAATATTACTGGGTTTGGGTTAGGATTACCCGCTCCAAAATTAGTCCCAAATCCATAAAATTTAATATTAAATCCATTACCATTCTTTTCTTGAAACACGATACCTGCATCACCATGTGGAGTCGACGAACCTATAAATTTTGGTCTGTAATCAATCGATGGAAGTTTTGAATCTTGTTCAGACAGGGGTCTTCCATTATTCATTATTTCCCAAGTTTGGCCGTTATTCGTACTTCTTTCATACCAAACTCTATTCATACTCTCGTAAACGATGTGGAGATGACCATCTAATGTTCTTACAAATTTTCGCTGGCTGTTGTTGGAATAGGCACTTGGGTCATTTGATTTTTGAGACATCTTATATAGTGCGGTATAAGTTTGGTTATCATCGGGCCAAATTGTGCGGGGATTATCGCCATTGCCATCTGACCAACCCGCGAAGTTATAAGTGCGTCCATCTATTGTTTGCTGTACTGGGGCTGAGATTTGGCCGCTATTTTGCTCTACAATTTGAGCAATTACTCCCGCAGAAATTGTTCCGTCAAATTCGGTTTGGTCTGTTCGATTAACAGAAAATAATTTTCTTAATTAAGCGATTAACTTAGTACTTTTATCATTGGATTGTACTGTGTAATTGGTGTTTTGATCGTAAGAATAGTTGTATTCCGAACCATTGGCAGTTCTTCTTTTCCACTTACTATTATTCACTCCAGAAGTATTCCAAATCCAATTATAATCTCCATAGTTTTGGTCAATTGCTCCTATTAAATAAGTGTCATTTGGACTTGAGGTTCGATCATAAGGTGAAATCTTTGGTATCGTATAATTATCAATATAAATTGTCCCATAAGTAAAAATGTTTTCGTGCCTTATCTTAAAATTTACAGTAACCGTAAACTGGTATACTTTATGAATTATAGTATTATAACAATTCAAGGTATTGCAATTAATACTTAGAAGTGAAAATTTCACAGTATGAGTTCCTTCAGTAAAATTTATTGTATATGAACTTGGTGTTGATGGATTATTGCATAAATCATTATTTATAACTTTACCATTTACTGGAATTATGAGTCCTGGATAGCATAGTCCACTTAAATTATTATATGTAAAATAGTAAGTGGCAGGGGCATTGGTTTGGCTTTAATCAATTGTAAGATTCGTTGGTCCAGACCAAGAGAAAGTTTGAGCTACAATAGCTGAAGAAAAGCAAAATGTTATAATTGCTATAAGCAAAAGTTTTTTATTTGATAACATATCTTAATTCCTTTAATTGATAGTTATTAAGCCAACCATTAAATTGCAAAAGCAAATAAAAAGGTTATATCTCAACAGATGAGCAGTCTGTTTTTTTTATTTGCAATTGTGGATAGTGGTGTGGCATCACCACTATCCTTCTTTTTTGCTTTATTTGCTCGCTCCTCCGTTTAATTATTTAACTTTCCGTGTACGATAAAAGTATTATATGAATCATCCCAAATGAAAAAAACATCTTTCTCGAAAACAATTCCACCACCAGGATACCATTCTATATTTGCTTTGTAAAAATTGTAATTAAATCTATTCCATTGTAATGGCCAATTCCATCATAGTTAACTGTAAAAATATCTTTTTCATTTCTTCCCCAAGCATTACCTATGTATTTATCAGAATTAATTTCTATGACAGTTTCAAAACTACTTCCATTATATTTTAAAATTTTGTTTTTAGTTTGCAAATAAGTTTTACCCCCAATAGTTACTAAATTCAAAAAATCTTGTGCCGAATAAATTTGATTTAAATTTTGTCCATCAAATAAATAAATGTATTCATTTGGTGTGTTAAAAACCCATGCAGATATTAAAAATTTTCCTGTCCATTCGTCATAGAGTATTTTCTTAAATGAATTTTTAATGATTGGAATATTAACCAAACTCCATTTTAATCCATCGAACTTCATAATGACAGCTTTATATGTGCTGCCATCAATACTGTCTGCATAACCAACTGCATAAATTTCCTTGGGACTTTTACCAAATATGTTTTGAACTATGAATGATCTATAGTTGGGTATTTCAGTCTGTTGAAATTTATTCCATTTTTTTCCATTATAATGCCAGAATGCACCATCTGTACTTCCTATCCAGATGTTATCACTACTTGTACCCCATATTCCATAAGGTTCAATATATTTATCGGGGTCGTAGTTTTTCCAATTTATTCCATCAAAATGCCAGATACAATATGCATTAAGATAAGCTATACCTATTGCCCAAACATCTTTTGCATTTGCACCCCACATTCGGGAAGGTAAAGAACGTCCCTCAGGTACTTTAAGTGTATCTACCGTCCACACATAATCTCTCCTGCCAGATTTTAATTCATCAATCAACGGTTCTGTTGAATTGCACCGTACAGTGATTGAGACAAAGATTAAAAGTATTGTTGTAATGATGCATCGGTTTCGTTCCATTGCTTTTTTTCTTCTAATTCGTTGTTTACCAAGTATTATTATCAACTTACAATGAAATGCATTTATATGTGTTGGGGGGGAGATATTGAGATTTTTTAGAAAAAATATTAAAGACCAAATGTTTGATTTTTTGATAGTCATTTCGTCTTCAAAATTTTCTGTGAGCAGTTTAGGAAATAAAATTTTGTTTGTAAAGAGAATGTTTTGGGTACAATAAATTTATTTTGTGTGTTTATTTTGAAAAATGTTTCTTGTATTAGCTTTATTGTTTTTAGTTTATGTATCATTATTTGGAGTGAAGATTTTTACTTTCTGTGGAATTTTGTTCAGATAAAGATAAAGTGGAGTTTCCCAATTGCAAAGGTGCTGTTGTCGCAAAGAAAAACGCAAAAGTAAATAAATAGTCATTTCGAGTCCGCCAAAGGCAGATAAAACAATCTTTTTCATCAGGGAAGGATTGCTTCACCTAGTCACAATGATTAATTTCTGGCAAGTCATTGCGAGCGACAAAGTCGCGAAGCAATCTTTTCCAATGAGAACAGATTATTTCGCTGCGATAGTTGTGACAGACTAAAAAGAAACAGTCATTGCGAGGAGCGAAGCGACGAAGCAATCTTTACTTTCAACAGATTACTTCGCTTCGCTCGTAATGACTATTTAAAGAGAAAAGATTGCTTCACTTCTTTCGCAGTAACAATCTAATCTGAACAGTCATTATGAATCCGGAAAAGGTGGACCAAGCAATCTGATTATTTTGTGAATATTATTTACTTCGCAATCTCGACTATGCTATTTACAGGTCGTGGCAATGAAAACTAATAGAAGCTTTTTAGACGACTTCGATGCTTAGAATATTTTCGATAATTCAATGATAAATTTATTTCAACAAACAATTTTATTTTTATGAAATGTCTCTTATTTTCGCTTATGAAAATACTAAGGTAAAACAAACTGAGGGAAGAATATTGATGAGAGAATATCTACTAAGAACCAAATACTTTAAAAGTGCAAATCAAAAACAAATTAAAAGGTGATGAAATGAAAAAAGTAATTCTCTCATCAATCCTTCTCTCATCGTTAATTTTCACATCAAATCTATTTTCACAATCAGCATTCGAATTTTTAAAATTAGATGCAAGCGCTCGTTCTGCATCTATTGGTGGAGCCTTTGTTAGTAATACCGATGACCCAAATGTTATCTTCTATAATCCAGCATCTGTGAAATTTGTTGAACCAAACTCAATCTCATTTGGATTTCTGAAACATCTTCTTGATGTAAACTCCGGTTATTTGAGTTATACACCTCATATTAATGGAATTGGAAAATTTGGGATTGGATTAATTTATACAAACTATGGTGATTTTAATGTTCTTGATGAATTCGGGTATTCACAAGGGCAATTCACTGCAAATGATTTAGGATTAATTTTAAATTATTCAGATTTAGTGAGAGAAAATTTAAGCTACGGTGCAAATGTTAGACTTATTTATTCATCGATTTACAATCTAAATTCATTTGCAATTGCCGGTGATTTTGGCTTCTTATATTTTGTGCCTGAAAAAAATTTTAGTGTCGGTTTATCAGTTTTAAACCTCGGTAAACAACTTGATGCATACTACAGCGTTAAAGAAAAATTACCTCTCGATGTTAGAGTTGGGCTAAGCAAAAAACTGGAACATACACCTTTTCGAATTTATCTCGAATTCGTAAAACTAAACGAAGCTAATAATGGTCTTTTTTCAAAGTTTAACAATTTTATAGTTGGTGGAGAAGTTTTTGTATCTAATGCATTAACATTCAGATTTGGTTTCAATAATGAAAAGCGGAAAGAAATGAAAGTAGGTACTACTACAGGAACAGAAGGATTTAATATTGGATTAGGGCTGAAGGTTAGTGGTTATAGATTTGATTATGGATTATCATCTTTTGGAAAAATTGGCTCACTTCACAGAATAAACATCACCACAAGTTTATAATAAAAAAGCTGCCGATGAAAACAATCATCGACAGCTTTTTGTTTTCTTAATAATTTTCTGTTTCACTTGGTAGTTTCGTTAGCTTCAACGACTGCAATTGCTGCCATATTCACAATATCATTCACATCACATCCTCTTTGCAAAACATGAATTGGTTTCCCCATTCCCATCAAAATTGGACCGATTGCATCAGCATTACCAATTCTCCACAACAATTTGTAAGCAATATTTCCTGAATCAAGATTCGGGAAAATCAAAACATTGGCTTTATCTTTAATTCTTGCAAATGGAAAATCTTGTTGAAGAATTGGAGGATAAACTGCAGTATCTGCTTGCATTTCACCATCAACAATTAAATCGGGGTCTTTCTCCCGAATAATCTCAACTGCCCTTGCAACTTTTTCACTTTCTGGATAAGGTGCATTACCAAAGTTACTGAATGAAAGCATTGCAACTCTTGGTTCAATATTAAATCTTCTCGCGGTCTTTGCAGCAAGTAAGGCAATCTCTGCTAAATCTTCTGCAGATGGGTCAACATTTACAGTTGTATCAGCAAAGAAGAATGCTTCATTCTTAACAAGCATAATATAAAGACCAGAGACTTTCTTTACCCCTGGTGCAGTTTTGATAATTTGTAATGCGGGACGAATTGTATCAGGATAATGAGAAGTCAAACCAGAAATCATTCCATCGGCATGTCCCATTTTCACCATCATCGCACCAAAGTAATTTGGGATTTTCATATACTTTTCTGCTTCGTTTCTTGTAATGCCTTTACGCTGTCTTAATTTATAAAATTCTTCGACATATTGATTGTAATATTGGCAATTCTCAGGGTCAATAATTTCAAATTCGGTTGAGTTAATTTTATGCTTCTCAATAAGAGCTTTGATTTCAGATTCTTTTCCAAGTAAAATTGGTTTAGCTATTTTATCATCAACTAAAATTTCAGCAGCTTTAAGAATCTTGAATTGATTTCCCTCAGGAAATACTATTCGCTTCATACTTCCTTTAGCTTTTTCAATTGCTACCCTTACAATCTGCTTTGAAATTCCAAGTCTCTCAAGTAATTGATGCTCATACTCATCCCAATCAGTGATTGGTTTTCTTGCGACACCTGTTTCTATTGCAGCTTTTGCAACTGCTGGTGCAACATAAGTTAATACTCTTGGGTCAAATGGTTTAGGAATTATATATTCTTTACCAAATTTTAATTCAACTCCACCATAAGCTCGAATAACTGATTCAGGGACTTCTTCCTTTGCAAGTTTTGCGAGTGCATAAGAAGCAGCAAGTTTCATTTCATCGTTAATTTGTCTTGCACGAACATCAAGAGCACCACGGAAAATAAATGGAAATCCAAGAACATTATTAACTTGATTTGGATAATCACTTCTACCAGTTGCCATAATTATATCTTTTCGAGCATCGGTTGCATCTTCATAAGTAATTTCTGGATACGGATTTGCCATCGCAAAAACAATTGGATTTTTTGCCATTGAGCGGACCATATCTTTAGTAACTACATTGCCAACTGAAAGTCCAACGAATACATCAGCATCAACAAGAGCATCGGCAAGAGTTCGAGCATCAGTTTCAATAGCAAAATATTCTTTAAATTCATTCATATGTTCAGTGCGACCTTTGTAAATCACACCTTTAGTATCGCACATAATGATATTTTCTTTTTTAACTCCAAGTCTGATATAATGCTTTGCACAAGCATAAGCAGAAGCACCAGCACCATTGAACACAATTTTTACTTTGTCAATTTCTTTATCAGCAAGCTCAAGAGCATTAAGAAGTGCTGCACCACTTATGATAGCTGTTCCGTGTTGGTCGTCGTGAAAGACAGGTATGTTCATTGTTCTTTTCAATTCTTCTTCAATATAAAAACACTCTGGTGCTTTTACATCTTCGAGATTAATACCGCCAAAAGTCGGCTCAAGCATTTGAACACAACGAATAAATTCATTCACATCTTTTGTGTTGATTTCAATATCAAAAACATCAATATCAGCAAATCTTTTGAATAAAACTCCTTTACCTTCCATAACTGGTTTACCTGCAGCTGGACCAATATCGCCAAGTCCAAGAACTGCTGTTCCATTACTAATGACGGCAACAAGATTTCCTTTAGCAGTGTATTCATAAACAAGTTCTTCATCCCTTGCTATCTCGAGGCAGGGTTCAGCAACACCTGGAGTATATGCCAGGGATAAATCCCACTGAGTTTGACAGGGCTTTGTAGGAACAACTTCTATTTTTCCCTTTCTACCCAGTGCGTGATAATTAAGTGCATCTTCTTTGTGGATTTTCATTCTTCTCTCCTAAAATTTTGTTTTATTTTAAATAAACCATTTTTTTAGTCTCATTAATTTCTTGACTATTCAATCTATAGAAAAAAACTGACGAAGCCTGACTGCAATTTAATTGATTTGAATGGAAAATAATTTCATTCAAACCAGGATTCAATAGACCCGATTCAAAAATTTTCTGACCAAGAGCATTATATACTTCAAGTCGCAAATTATCCTTAAACTTTTTATCAGGGATAAAAATCTTTATGACTGCTTCTGAATTAAAAGGATTTGGATAATTCTGGGAAACTGTTATTTGATTTTCTGAAAGTAAATTTTCTTCAACTAAAGTTGCTTGGTCTGCATTAACCACTTGATTTGGTTGAACCGTTACAACTCGACGATATAATCCATTTAGAGCAGTAATTGTATAAGTTCCTGGTTTTACATCCCCTATCGCATAATTTTCTTGATAAACATCATCGCTTCCAATGTAAGGGTCATTAAAGTTATATGTTAAAGCATAAGAAAAAGTTGTGTAAGGCGGTCGTGGTTTAGGATCGGGATAAATATCAACTCTGGTATTATTGCTTGCGCTCGGCACTTTCCCATAAATTGCCCCCATACCACTAATTGCACACCAGAGTTCTGGATTTCGTCGAGAGCGTGGAGTACTGTAACTCACAGAACCAAGTCTTAATTCAAAATGCAAATGTGGACCTGTGGAATTACCGGTATTTCCACTAATTGCAATAGGTTGATTTCGAAAAACTTGTTGCCCTTGCGCGACGAGTGGTCTTTGTAAGTGCATATATAATAGAAACAAATATTTGTTATTCCAGATTGATTGAACAATAATGTAATTCCCTGCTCCTCCTGGTTCATATCCATTGATAGTATCATTAGGATTGTAACCAACAAAGTAAACTATTCCATCAGAAGCTGAATAAACTGTATCGTAACGAATTGAATAATCTATTCCTAAGTGAGCATAAGAGGGATTACTGAGATTTGGTTCACCATAAAGATAAGAACCATTGGCTTGAATATTATCTTTAACTGGTCGACTTAATCGAAAACTCTGTGAATAAGTAATTCTAAAATCAATGAGGGAAATAATTGCATATAATGTTAAAATGATATTAGTAAAGGTCGAAAAAGTATTCATACTAAATTTTTGTGAAGAATAATTTCAAATTAAAAGTTAAGCTTCAATCTTGAATGTTTACAATCAATTTACACACAACAATTTTTATAAAAAATAAAAAGGGACTTAAAAAAGTCCCTCGCTTGTTCAAATATTTCTTTTATAAAATTAATCTTCAATTTTAACTTGACTTAATCTTTTTGGACCAGCTTCAATCACTTCTTTAGAACAATGTTTAGCATAAAGCTTAAAGTTTTCAATAAATCTTGCAGCAAGTGCATCATATTTACGCCAATATTCTTTCTTATCTCCCCAGGAACTTGCTGGGTCTAAAACTTCTGGTGGAACTCCAGGACAACTCATCGGGACTTCGAAGCCAAACAATTTATCTTTTCTATAAGGAACATTATCAAGTTTTCCTTCAAGAGCGGCATTTAATAAATTTCTTGTGTGACGGATGCTTATTCTTTTTCCAACACCAAATTTTCCACCAACCCATCCAGTATTGATTAACCAGACTTTAACATTATGCTTTAACATTCTTTGCTTCAACATTTCTGCATATTCAAATGGATGTCGAACCATAAATGGCGCACCAAAACAAGCACTAAAAGTAATTTCTGGTTCGATACCAAGTCCAATCTCAGTTCCAGCAATTTTTGAAGTGTATCCACTAATAAAATGATATTGAGCTTGTTCAGGATTCAATCTCGCAATTGGAGGCATTACACCTTGCGCATCACAAGTTAAGAAAATTATATTTTTTGGATGCGAATGAACATATCCCTCGGTGACAATGTTCGGAATAAATTCAAGTGGATAAGATGCTCGAGTATTTTCTGTAATTTTATCATCATCAAGATCAATATGACGAGAAACAGGGTCGTAAACTACATTTTCCAGAATTGTTCCAAACCTTTTTGTGCAAGCATAAATCTCAGGTTCATTCTCGGGTGAAAGTCTAATTACCTTAGCGTAACAACCAGCCTCAAAATTAAATACTCCTTTTGAACTCCAACCATGTTCATCATCACCAATTAATTTTCTTTTTGGATCGGCAGAAAGAGTTGTTTTACCTGTTCCACTCAAACCAAAGAACAAAGCAACATCACCTTGCTCACCAACATTAGCTGAGCAATGCATTGGAAGAACATCTTGAAAAGTTAAAAGATAATTCAAAACAGTAAAAACAGATTTTTTAATTTCCCCCCCATAAAGTGTATTAGCAATAATAGCCATTCGAGCGCCGAAATTTATAATAATTGCTGTATCCGTTCGTGTTCCATCAATCACTGGATCAACTTTAAATCCTGGGACAGCAATTATTGTAAATTCAGGAACAAATTTTTTTAATTCATCTTTATTGTCAATTGTCACAAACATATTTCTTGCGAACAGACTATGCCAGGCTTTTTCGGTGATTATTCTCACTGGCATTCTGTATTCTGGATCAGCACAAGCATAAACATCTTGAACGAATAATTCCTCACCTTGTGCCCAAGCTTGAAGTCTTGCAAAAAGAGCATTAAACTTTTCTGAACTATAAGGTCTATTATAAATTCCCCACCAGATATTTTTTTCTGTTGATTCTTCTTTAACAATAAACTTATCTGCAGCAGCTCGAGCAGTATGTTTCCCGGTGTAGACAAGGAGTGGTCCACCTTTTACAAGTTTTCCTTCATTTCTGAAAATTGCTTCTTCAATTAAAGCTTCATCAGGTAAATTCCAGTAAACACGGTCAAGATAAGTTAATCCTTGATGCTTTAATCTAAAATCGGAAGCAAGCTCCATTGCTTCTTTAGATGCGGGAGTGTTGAATTCTAAATATTTACTCATGCCCAATCCCTCACAAGTTTTCTATCTCCAATATAAAGTTCATTAGGTGCATTTGGATCAACAGCCCATTTAATTCTCTCAATTCCTTCTTGAATTTCTTTCATCGTTCCAGCAAAACTTAATCTGATATAACCTTCCATACCAAACTCAACGCCAGGAACGGTGAGCACCATAACTTTATCAATCAAAAGTTGTGATAATTTATGAGAACTTTTTTCATAGGCGCTAAAATCTGCAAAGCAATAGAATGTACCATCAGGAACATTAAATTTTACTCCATCAATTGTGCGAAGTAAATCGCACATCACATTTCTATTATTCTCAAGAGTTATTCTCAAATTTTCAACACTTGATTGAATACCATTAATGCACCAACAGCAGCAAGTTGTAAAACTACAGAAGGACCACCAGTTTGATGTCCTTGAATGTTTGTCATAGCTTCAATTATTCTTTTACTTGCAACTGCCCAACCAATTCTGAAACCAGTCATTGCATATTGTTTAGATACTCCATTGATGATGATTAATTTCGAATTCTCATCTTTCTTTTTTGCGAATTCCCAGCAATTGATTGGCTTCCTTCCATCAAAAATGAGACGATGATAAATATCATCCATAATTAAGTACAAATCTCTTCTTTCACAGAAATCAACAATATCAGCAATAAATTCTTCAGAATACATTGCACCAGATGGATTATTTGGTGAATTGATAATCACAGCTTTTGTGTAACTACCAACTCGCTGCTCAATATCTTGAATTCTTGGATAAAATGAACCATCTTCCGGATAAGCCGGCACTCCAATAGCTCCACACAACTTAGCCATCTCAGGATAACTTACCCAATATGGAGCTGGATAAATCACTTCTTCTTGCGGATTTAGTATTGCTTGCAGTGCAACCATTATCGCTTGCTTTGCACCACTCGATGCAATTACATTTTCTGGTGCGACTTTTCTATTATAAAATTCTTCAGTATATCTAATGATTGCTTTTTTGAGAGCAGGTATTCCATCAGGTGGGACATATCGAACCTCGCCTGTATTTAAATTTTGAACAGCTGCAAGAATTGCATCAATTGGTGCTCTGCTTTTTGGTTCACCAACGCTGAAATTTATTACTGGCTCACCTTTTTCTCTTAATATTTGTGCTTTTTCATTTAAAGCAAGTGTAGGTGAGGCTTGAATATTTTTAGCTATATAACTTAAACTCATAATTACACCATTAAAATGTTTTTTTGGTGGGAAAATTGAATTGATTCTGAAGTCAATATCATATTAATTGAAACTATAATTCCGAAAGTTTTGATACAAAAATAAGGAAAAATCTTAAAGTGAGCACATCCATAAAATTTGTCGACTCTGACAATTTTGTAGTTTACTGATCCAATTGAATTGATTTATTAATTTTTTAGTATACAAGTTAAATCTATGAGGTCTTTATTATGTAAAGATGAACTCTACTCTGATTAATTCTAATACTATCCCTGAGTAAAATCTTTAACTTGTTACAACAAGTGGGATGTGACTAAAGTCTTTTAGAGTTCTTAACTTCTCATTCATCACTTGATTAAAATCAAGTGCAATTTTTCTTTCACAATTCTCTTAGCACTTTCTCATTTCATTTAGATTTATCCAACT
>VSSL01000542.1_pt1 | contig 11369 bp, 10 predicted proteins | sample 4557531 | NCBI WGS metagenome assembly VSSL01 (sample SAMN10986726, study PRJNA523729) | hot springs metagenome | isolation source: hot springs | place: India:Timba, Gujarat | collected 2018-05-31 | reverse complement strand
TTTTTTGGTGTGCTCCGCTTACAAGTTCTTCGGGCCACACGCCGGCATCCTTTGGGGTCGGTACGAACTGCTCGATGAACTGATGGCCTACAAGGTGCGCCCAGCCCCCACGCATCCGCCCGGCAAGTTCGAGACCGGCACCCAAAATCACGAGGGGATCGCCGGCGTTTTGGGCGCCATCGAATACCTGGAATGGTTGGGCAGCACCTTTGGCGAGGAGTACGGGGAAAGCCTTGGGGAGCGCTATCGCGGGCGCCGTCGGCGCCTAAAGCAAGCCATGTTTGCTATCCGCGCCTACGAATTCGAACTCAGCCGCTTGGCCTTGGAGATTCTCGAAGAGATCCCCGGGTTGCACCTCTACGGTTTGCGCGATCCACGCCGTCTGGAAGAGCGGGTGCCCACCTTCTCGTTCACCCTACAAGGATGGCACCCGCGCCGCCTGGCAGAGAGCCTCGCGCAGCGCGGCTTCTATGTTTGGGATGGCCACTTCTACGCCCTAGCGGTCACCGAACGGCTAGGCTTGGAAGGGAAGGGCGGCTTGCTGCGCCTCGGTATGGTTCATTACAACACCCTGGAGGAAGTGCAGGCCTTTGGCGAAGCGCTGCGCCAGATTGTGGTCCAGAACCCCGCTGGCTGAGTTAGGCAGCCCCCTCCATCGCCTTAAGCAGGGGCAGAATCTCTCGCTCGATGGCATCGCGAACATTGCGGAAATCTTCCATGGCCTCTGTCTTCGCCGGGTCGGGGAAACTGCGGTGGACGCGATGACCTTTCCCAAGCCATAACGGACACTCCTCGGCTGCCGAATCGCACACGGTTACCACCAAGTCAAAATCCACATGGCGGAATTCATCGGCGAGTTTCGAGCGCCCCTCATGACGGATTCCGATCTCCGCCAGGGCGGCCAGTGCCTTGGGGTGCACGTAACCGGCCGGCTTGGTGCCGGCGCTGTAGGCCTCCCACGAATCGCCCAGACGGGCATTCACAATGGCCTCCGCCATTTGCGAACGGCAGGAATTGCCCGTGCACAAGAAGAGCACTTTGCGTTTCATTCTCTACCCTCTAAAAAACCAGCCCAAACAACCACCCAACTCACCGTGATAACCGCGGTTTACCACGAACAAGTGAGGGGAAAAATTACCCCACAGGCGCGCCCAAGAAACGAGCGAGGCGCCTTTCGCCTGGAACAACTCTCACGAAAATCCCTCTAAAGGGAGACCAATGCCCCTTCAAGAGGTGTGATCGAGCGCGGCGCGGTACCAGTCTAGGATTTCATCCTTCTTAGGGACACGTCCGGCACACACCACTTGCTCATTAATCACCAAAGCCGGGGTGAAGAGCACCGGGTATTGCTCAATGGCCAGCACGTCCTGAATGTGCTCAAGCGAAACTTGCAGATCCGGGTGCTCCCGGAGAAGGGCCTCCAGAGCAGCCGCCGCGTTTCGCTCCAGCGAGTAACATTTTGCGCAACCGGGACCAAGCACTTTGACACTCAACATCTGTGAACCTATTCCTTTCAGCGAGAACTCATCCTTCCAATAGAACCGCTCAACCGTCAAAGCGAGGCGGCGGTCTTCTTCTCACAGGTGGCGCACAGGTCCGTTGGGCGATTTGTCCAATGGGTCAGACCACAGCAAGGGCAGGCCACTTTGCGCAGGCCGACCTTCTTTTGCGCCGGGGTGGGTCGCAATTCCGGTGGTAATTCCGCAAAGGGGTCTGGAACGCAAGTGCAAATGGGCTTTGGTTTCTTCCCTGTGCTCATGTCTCTCTCATCGAAGCGGTTGGTCGTACCCCTATCTTTGAGGGTGCAACCACCAAGCCACACCCAACAACCCCGGCCCGGCGTGAGCGCCGATCACCGGGGTCATCTCGGCCAGGAAGTGCTCTTCGGGGTGCACCGAGCTCATCACCTGTTGGTAGAGGTCTTCTGCCTCCTCAAAGGCGTCGGTGTGCACCACGGCCAACGAGAGGCCTTGTGCGGGGAGTTTGTCTTTCAACCACTCCAGCATATGGTCAATAGCCTTATGTTTGGTGCGGGCGGCACCGAGCAAGTTGATCCGCCCATCGTGAATGTAGAGCACAGGGTAAATGCGCAGGGCGGAGTTCAACCACTGGCGCACCTCTCCTCCTCGCCCGCCCTCCACCAGGTATTTCAGGCTGTCCAAAACCCCGACGAAGCCCACTTGCTTTTGGGCAAATTGTACCACCTCCAGGACTTCATTCAGGTCCAGCCCGGCAGCAGCCGCCCGCGCTGCGGCCAGGGCGATGAACCCTTGCGCCGGGCCGGCGGTGCGGCTATCCACCACGGCCACTTTGAGGGGGTTGCCCTCCATTTGGGCTGCCAAAGAAGCCGATTCCCAGGTGCGGGTGAGTTCCTTCGGCGGGGTGATCACTACCGCATAACGGTAAGCGCCGGCCACTTCTTGGAAAGCGCTGAGGAACTCGCCTGGCGAAGGAGCCGACGTTTTGGGAATGAGATGACCCTCACGCAAGCGTTGGTAATACTGGCGCGGCTCGAGGTCGAGGCCATCTCGAGCGGGGCCTTCTGGCAGGATAACGGTCATCGGGATGACGCGGATGCCCTCCCGCTGCGCCCACTCCGCCGGCAGAGAGGCCACGCTATCGGTGATAACGGCCACCTGAGGGCGGTGCTTCGTCTCCCCTTGGGGGGAAAACCAAGAGACGAGCACGGCGCGTTTATCTTTGCGCTCCCGCCACTCACTCATGGCGCGGGGCAGCACACAAATCCCCATGGTCGCCAGCAGGATTAGCGGTGCGAACACAATGATGAGAGGATAGCCGCGCCAGAAGTTTAACCCCATAAGCAAGAGCAGGGCCACCAGGGCGCCGCTCACCGCGCTACCGGTGATAACCAGGTAGAGCGTGGCCAAAACGGGCAGGGCGAGCAGGGTTTCCAACGGCGTGAGCGCCAAAAGTGCCCCCAGCGAAGCAGCCAGCCCCTGCCCACCGCGAAAGCGGAAGAAGAGCGGGTAGCTGTGACCAATCACCGCGGCCACTGCTCCGCTCAGGCCGCACACCTCACCCCAGCCAAAGGCGCGCGCCGCCAGGATGGGGATGGCCCCCTTAGCAAGGTCGAGCAGCACCACAATTGCTGCTGGCAGCAAGCCCACGCTGCGGGCGACGTTGGCCGCGCCGGCGTTGCGGTTGCCCAAAGTGCGGATATCCTTCCCGGTCCAGAGGCGCGTTACCAGGATGGCCGAGGAGAGCGAACCAAGCAGATAACTGAAGGCGATGAGCAGGAGACAGAGCGGCAAATTGGTCATCTCACCAGAAAGCAGCTCTCACTAGGAGGGCCTCGTTCGCTGGCCGGTTCCATCGTATTAGAGAATGCTCACGGGCCAATGGCCGGCGCCTCAATGACGATCGCCTCTAGTTCGGCGAGGTTCGATGCATAAGCCGGCTCTCTCAGCGGTGGACAATCGCTCAGCCGTCGCTGAGAGGCGGCCAACTTCAGAGCAAAGGCATAGCAGGTCGGTTCGCCGCAGGCTTGGCAGTTCGTGCGCGGCAGGAGTTTATAAATAGCCATTGGCGTAGGGCGCTGGCGGGTAGTGTAATCCGGGGTGATCTCGCGCGCCGTTCCCAGGTGCGGTTCACCAGCTCAATCAAGCCGCGCAGCTCCTTCTCCGCCGCAGCGCGCTCTTCAACGTTGCTGGTGGCGACTTCATAGGCGTGAAAGGCGATGTAGTGTCCCCCCTTCTCCAGGTGAGGGCCTTAGCCTCGGGGTAGTAGATCGCCCCACGCAGCGTTGCGTTAAGGTAGGGCAAAACTGGGGAAATATCCACACTCAGACGCGCCCGCGCTGCAAAGCGTTCCGCCCCAGGCTCGCAGGGCGGGGTGAACACTTCCACTTCGTAGCTCTCAATAAGCATAAAACAACCCTCCATATCGCAGCGGGCAAGGCCCAAAGCACCCTAGCCAATGATACCACGCCAAAGACGGCCAAACTGCCCAAGGGGGGGTGCAGCATGGAAAGGGCGCCTCTCGGTCAGAGGTGCCCGCCTCCCTGGCCCCATGGCTCACCAAATGCGGATGCCGAAGAAAGCGGTGATGAACTTGACCGCCACGTAAAGGAAATACAGGCCGAAGATCAATTTTAGCGTCGCCGGCTTGATGCGCTTGATGATGGCCGCACCGACTTGGGCGCCGATAATCGTGCCAGCAGCAAGAACCAAACCACTGGGTAAATCCACAAACCCTTGGGCTAACTTGATCCCGCCGCCAACCGCCGCCAGGGGGATCATGGTGGCCAAAGAGGTTCCCATGGTTATGTAGACCGGCGCTCCAAAGAGGTAGATCAACCCGGGCACCAGGGCATACCCCCCACCAACACCCGCCAAGCCGGTGGCGATGCCGACAATAAAGCCGAAAATACCCATCCCCCAGCCGGCGCCCTCGATGACACTCCCCTCGCGCTTGGGCATAGATTGTTGGATCACTCCCTCATAGATCATGCGCACCGCCGGCCAAAGGAAGATCAGACCGAGGATCAGCCCAAGCAACGGCGCATGAGGCGATACTAGGGTGAACAACCAGGAGCCGACCAGCACTCCTAGGATACCGCCGCCACCCAACCAGAGGAAGGCGCGCACATCCACATTGCGGCGCACCAGGTGACCATACCCGCCGGAGAGAGCGGTAAAGATGACCGCAAAGAGCGTCGTGCCTACCGCAATGGGGGCAGGGTACCCCATCCAGAAGTGAATGACCGGCAACATCACGCTGCAGCCACCGGTGCCGATCAACCCACCCAGTAACCCAGCCAGGAAGCCGATCACCGTCAACCCCAAACCTTTGAGGGCGGTCATCGCCGAAACGCCTTGCGCCATACCCACACCGGCGCTCACCGCCCAAACGGCTAGGATAAGGATAACGAGCAACAAGGTTGCGGTTGGAATCTGATCACGCCACCAGGGGGTGGCTTTCATTTGAGTCGTCATTTCACACCTCCGCCAAAAAGGATTTTGAGAAGCGAAGAACACAGCCGAATCAAACGCTTCAAGGTGGCGGTGGGCGTGATTCCCAAGGAGTGCATCCACCCATGCACAAGCAGCGAGCCTTCGAGCAACGACAGGCTTTCATCGTACAAGGACAGAGCCTTTGTTCCCTTAGCGCCTAAATATATTCATCATTCTGAATATATTTTCCCCCTAACAACGCCTCTTGGCAATATGCCTAATGTACTTAGTTTGTGGTGATACCCGTCATAACAATTTTGGGCCTTTCCCCCTACCCGACTTGGGCTTTCCATGTGGCAAGGCTTTCACCCTGCCCACAGGCCAGGCACTCCAACTGAATGGTGGTATGTTCGATACCAAAACGCCGCAAACGATCCTTGATTTGCTCCATAATGCCGTTTCCGGCGGCCAGGGTTTGGTCGGCAACCACCACATGGGCACTGAGAGCCACATGCCCCGAACAGATGCTCCACACGTGCAGATCGTGGACATCCAAAACGCCGGGAACGGTCGCCATGCTTTGGCCGATCTGCTCCAGCGAGAGGTGTTCCGGCACCCCCTCAGCTAGGATGTGCAGCGAGCCCCGCAACACACGCCACGAACTGACGATGATGAGCACCCCGATGAAGGCACTGGTCAGGGGATCGAGCCACAGCCAACCACTCCATGACATCAGCGCCGCGGCAACGATCACACCCACAGAAGAAAGGGCGTCTCCTAGCACATGCAAGTAAGCGCTGCGCAGGTTGAGGTCCTCGGCGTGCCACGCCCCCTCGACCTCAGGAGTGAGGTGCGGCCGCAAACCGTGTCCTCCCCGCAAAATAAACACAACCACTAGATTGATCACCAGGCCGATAACGGCGATGATCAGCATCTCCCGGCTGCGGATGGGAGGAGGGGCGAGCCAACGCTGCCAAGCCTCGTTGAAGATTCCCAAAGCCACCGCCCCTAGCGTGACGCCGTTGATGAGCGCAGCGAACACCTCCAGGCGATGGTAGCCATAGGTATGGCGGTCATCGGGGGGCAACGCCGAGAGGCGCAGGGCTAGGTAACTCAACCCCAGAGCGAAGACATCCATGAACACGTGGGCGGCATCCGAGAGCAACGCCAGGCTGCCGGTCCAAAGGCCACCGAGAACCTCTCCCACAAAGACCAGCGTGGTGAGCACAATCGCCCAAACGAAGCGCTTTTCCAGGTTTTGACTTGGATGTGGGTTCATCGGCTCAGAGTATAACAAAATGTGGCCTGCCGGGAGAATTTTCCCGCCGCTCTCTCGCCCCACAGGGTTGCTTTGCTCTCAATCGTTCCTCTTAATAGACGCGCTCCCCGCGGCGGACATCTCCGAACCAATGCTCAAATGCCGTGTTGTAAAACAGCAAGATGGCCAGGTTGCCCAGCCTCCAATCGGCTGTGAAAGCCTCTTGCGGGCAACCGCTTAGGCAACGGTAGCAGCGAATGCAGCCGATGCCCAGTCGTGGATAGGGTTGCATGGTGATGTTGTGCACCGGGCACTCCAAGGCGCACCAGCGACATTGGGTGCAGCGCGCGGCAATGAGACGGGGTTCGGGTAACACGAACCTCAGGAAGCTATCGGTGCTCACTCGCGCCACCATAGCGTAGAAGCCCGCTGTGGGGTGTAAGGCATCGGGGCGACTTTCAGGGAGGACACCGCTCTTCCCTTCAAGCACGTGTACCAGCACCGCTTCGGCGAAGTGTTGGGCGCCGGCCAGGTCCTCTGTATTGGGGCGATGCGGAAAACGGCCTTTTAAGCAAGGCGCTGGATGGTGGAGCTCCCCTCGCGCGAGGAAGCCGCCCACTACGGCAGCCCCTTTCTTCCTCAAGAGGCTGGTCAAATCGTAAAGCACACGGCCAGGGGCCCCTCCAGAGGTAGCGAAAACGAAGGCCGGCTTCCGTTCCAGGGAGGGCAGAGTGCCTAGAAAAACCTTAATCGGCGTAGGGGCCTGGCTAGAGAAACACGGTGCGCCCACCCCAAGCACATCACAATCGGCCGTCTCCTCTGGGGTCGCTTTCTTGAGCGAAATTGGCCGGGCAGTATGCCCAGCCTGACGGAAAACGCCTGCCATCGCCTCGGCTACGCGGCGGGTGTTCCCCGTTTGAGAAAAATAGAGCAGATTGATTTTCATGGCGCTCCTTTGTATCTTGCGACAGCAAAACCTACCTGCACTTTCAAGCGCGCGCTTGGCGGGGCAAGTGGCGCTCGTAAACCCAATCTTCCCATTGCAGGTAGCCGCGCAAAGCGTAAGCGATCAGGCTGCGCAACGGTTCGGGGGGCCAGGGAAGCACCCATCGCCGTACGAAGGGGCTCTCGCTCAAATCGCTGGGGCGTTCCAGCAGCAGATCGCGCAGGGTTTGAGCGTTCAGGTGGCTCATCGAGACCCCATGTCCGATACACCCCAGGCTGTATACTGCCCGCCGATCACCCACATAGCCCATGGCTGGGGTGAGATCCACCGTCACCGAGAAGGGACCGCCCCAGCGATGGGTGAATCGCACCTGGCTTAGCGAAGGAAAGAGGAAACGGATATGCTCCTCCAAGTGTCGCCAGGCGGCTTGGTTGACATCGCCGTATAAATCGTTGGCAAAGGTCAACCCGACCGGCCCCCCGCCCATCACCAGGCGGTTATCCGGGGTTAGGCGGTAGTAGTGGATCAGGTTGCGGGCGTCTTCAATGCCCTCCCGCCCTTGCCAACCGATGGGCTGCAGCTGGGAATCGCTCAGCGGTTCGGTGGCGACCATATAGGTGAAAGCCGGAATTTGTTTGCGGCGCAGGGGGGCAAAGAGGTGCGAATAGGCGTTGGTAGCGAAAGCCAGTTTCTCGCAGCGTAGAGCACCTTGGGGTGTGTTCAGTTGGAACCCTGCGTTATGGCGCTGAACGGTAAGCACGGGGGAGTTTTCGTAGACCTCTACCCCCAAGCGCAAGGCGAGATCGCGTTCGGCGCGCACCAGTTTCGCCGGATGGATGAGCACCAAACGCGGCTCCCACAGCGCCCCTAGGTAGCGCGGTGAATTAACCCGCTGGCGCACCTCCTCGGCGCTGAGCCAATAGATATCTTCAAAACCGAAGCGGTTCATCTGCTCCACATCGTGTTGCAGGCGGCGCACATAGCCGGGAGTGGTCGCCACCCGTAGAAACCCCGGCCGCAGTCGCTCGCAATCCAAGTTCTCCCGCTGGATGAAGGCATCCAATTCATCTACCGCCCGCATCATATAGCGGTGGGCCGCCTTGAAGCGCTCCACCCCCATCAGCAACGGCGCCACGCCGAAGCCCAGTCCAACCACCGTCATGGCAAAGGAACCGTTGCGCCCGCTTGCGCCATAGCCGATGGTTTTGGCCTCCAGCACGGCCACCCGCAGGGATGGCTCGGCGCGTTTGAGCTCGTAGGCGGTCATCAGGCCGGTGAATCCACCCCCAATCACGGCGATATCTACCTTCTGCTCGCCTTGCAAAGGCGGCTGGGGGGTATAGTCGCCGCAGGTATCCAACCACAACGAGAGGGGAGCTTCGGGCAAGGGTTTCATGCTGTCTCCTTCCTTTCCATCCCTATTATACGCCCACGGTATTCCCCGGTAAGCTACTCTATGGACTAGCTAAGCCTGTCCTGTAAACCTCGAGCGCGAACCGGGCTGGATGCCTCTGGTTTCGAGTATACTGGAAGCCATGAGCAGCGACTCTCCACGTTCTCCGGCCATGGTCTTCGATTTGGGCAATGTGCTCATCCCCTGGGACCCGCGCCGGCTCTACCTCAAACTGTTCCATGGCGACGCTCAAGCCGTGGAGCACTTCCTTAAAGAGATTGAATTTTTCGCATGGAACCGTCACCATGACGTGGGTCGCTCCTTTGCCGAGGGGGTGGCCGAGTTGTGCCGCCGCTTCCCCCACTACTGCGACCTGATTCGCGCCTACGATGAACGCTACCCGGAATCGCTGGGCGAGGCGAACGAGGCCGTGGTGCAAATCGTCAAAGCGCTGAAGCAGGCCGGCTATCCCCTCTACGCTTTGAGCAACTGGCCGGCGGAGAAATATCATCAGGTGCGTCACCGCTTCCCCTTTCTGGAGTGGTTCGAAGCGGTGATCATCTCCGGCGAAGTGGGGCTGGCCAAGCCCGATCCGCGTATCTTCCACCTCGCCCTGCAGCGGATAGGTCGCCCAGCGGAGGAATGCCTCTTCATTGATGACTCGGCGGAGAACATTGCGGTGGCGCATTCGCTGGGATTCCGCACCGTTCACTTCACCGGCGCCGAGAGCCTGCGCCAGGCGCTGCGACCGTATTTGGAGTGAGGGTGGGAGATTGTTGAGGAGGCCTACCCCGAACAACAACTTTCATTGCTCTGTTGAACAATGGGTTTAGATATGAGAATTGCGGTGAGTAAGGGGGATCCTTGAAGAGTCCTAAAATAGGAAGACTTCAGCCTAGCACGATGATGCGGCCTGTGGTAAAATGCCCCTGCTGCCCAAGGCGAGGCGCATACCAGGGAAGGTGCCAGAGTGGTCGATTGGGCTCGCCTGCTAAGTGAGTGCTGGGGCTTGAACCTCAGCCGTGGGTTCGAATCCCACCCTTCCCGCCTGACCTAAATTGGCCGCTGCGGCGGCTTTTTTTATCTCCAGCCCCCTTTCAACACCAGGGAAACCCTAACCCTAGCGCTAAGCCCCAGCCGTCTATTCCCCTACCCCGGCGAAAAGATCGTGCTCACGGCGACGAGGCGGGGGCAAGGGATAAGCGCGCTGGTAATATTCCCGGCTGCCCAGGTTGTTCCATAAGCGGGCGAGCAGTCCTCCTTGCGGCGGCCCACCCGCCAATTGGCTGGCATGGCAGGCTGCGGCTTGCGCCCGTTTGGCGGCCACGGGGCGGAAATCTACCGCGGCGTGGATGGGGAAATCCCCTTCTTGGGTAAGGGCAACCAGGTCAATATCCCCGTTGCGCCCAAAGCGGCGCGGGTCGCGTCCGAAGAGCGGCAAAAGGCGCACCATTAAGCGCAGCGCCCTTTTAGGAAAGACATGGTAGTACAGTTTCTGAGGGGCGTAGGGCGGCAAGCTTTCCGAATCGCGGTAATCCGCTCGGCCGGCCAAATGGAAGGCCTGCACCGTGGCACGGTGTACAGCAATATGATCAGGGTGTTTGTAGCCACCCAAGGGGTCGAAGGTGATCACCACCTGGGGGCGCAGGCGACGCAGGTAGGAGACGATACGGCCGGCCACCTGGTCGAGAGGGGCGTTCACCAAAGCGTTCGGGTGATGGTTATCCGGCGCGCCGGGCATCCCGGAATCGCGGTAACCCAAGAAGTGCACCCCGCTCAGCCCCAGTATGCCGGCTGCGCAGCGCAATTCCGCTGCCCGTCGCTCGGCGATCGAAGGGTACCCTTCGAGCAGCGACTCATCCACCTCGCCCGCCTCCCCTTGTGTGGCACAGAGCAGATGAACCGCCACGCCGCGGCTCGCATAGAGGGCCAAAGTCCCACCGATGCCAAAGGTCTCGTCATCGGGATGGGCTAACACCGCTAAAAGCGTTCGTCCTTCCGACATGGTTTGTTACCAACAACTCCCTAACCGATATCTTAGATGATGCGCACCGCGCTCCCCAACTCTGTCTTCTCCACTTCGATGCGCACCGGAAAGGCATCCTTAAACTCGTCAATGTGGGTGATCACCAGGATTTTGGCGAAATCGGAGCGCACCAGGTTGATCGCCTCGATCAAACGCTGCCGGCCATGGGAATCTTGACTGCCAAACCCCTCGTCAATGACCAGGGTTTGCAGGCGTGCCCCGGCGCGTTGGGCAAGTACCTCTGCCAACGCCAAGCGGATAGCGAAATTGACGCGGAAGGCCTCCCCGCCGGAGAAGGTCTCGTAGTCGCGCAGGCCGTAGCCATCGCTCACTTGGATGTCGAGCGTCTCTCGCAGGTCTTCGCGAGTTTTATCTTTATAGGCCGATTGGGTGACAAAGCGCACCGACATCAGCCCTTCGGTCAGGCGCGCCAGGATTTCGTTGGCTTTGCTCTCCAGTTGAGGAAGGGTCTGTTCGATGAGCAGCGCCTGAACGCCATCCTTGCCAAAGGCGCGCTCCAATTGCCGGTAGTGCCCCACTCGGCGGGCGTATTCTTCGCGCCGGGCCTCGAGGGCTTTTTGACGGGTTCTCAATTCGTCGAGCACCAGCACCTTTTGGCGGGCAGCGCCCACCTCTTGCCGCAGGCGGTTTTCGCGCTCCTGCAGCTCGAAGTACACACCCTCGATTTCGGCCAAGTTGGGCGCTTGCCGGCGAGCCTCTTCCAGCCCCTGAAGCTCAGCTTGATGCACAAACGTAGACAGCACCTCATAGTAAGCCTGAGCATGCCCGCACGCAAAGTCACGACTGCTAGGCTTATCGGGTCTCTTCTGAGC
>VSSL01000539.1_pt1 | contig 11396 bp, 10 predicted proteins | sample 4557531 | NCBI WGS metagenome assembly VSSL01 (sample SAMN10986726, study PRJNA523729) | hot springs metagenome | isolation source: hot springs | place: India:Timba, Gujarat | collected 2018-05-31 | reverse complement strand
CGAGCCCAGCCAAATCCAGCACCAGGGCGGCCGTTCATCAAAATGCGCCAGGGCGGGCCGATAGGGGGCGGACACGCAGGTCGCCCACCCTAGGAAGGGCAGGGAGACGCGGGGAAGCAGGCCATGGGGGAGCAAGGGTTTGGGGGGCCGAAGGGCGATGAGGGCGGCGAGGCGGCTCGCGAAGCCCGGGCCCTCCGAGACGGCTGCACCGCGTGCGGCGCCTGCGTTCGTGAATGCGGCTTTTTAGAGCGTTCCGGAACGCCCGGGGACGTGGCGTCCCGGTTCCTGAGAGAACATGCCCCGCCGGGAGCGATCAATCCCTACGCCTGCAGTCTGTGCGGTTTATGCGGTGCGCTCTGCCCCGAAGGGCTTTCCCCGGGACGTTTCTTCCTCGCATTGCGCCGAGAGGCCGTCAGGCGGGGCGCCCTGGATTGGCGCCCCTATCGGCAACTCCTTGCCTATGAGGCTCGAGGGCTGTCTCCGTGGCTTGCGTGGCGCCATATCCCCCAAGGGTGCCGGACGGTCTTCTTTCCCGGCTGTGCGCTGCCCGGGACGCATCCCCGAACGGTGCGGCGCCTTGTTCAAGCCCTGCGGGACGCCGATCCGTCCCTGGGAATCGTTTTGGACTGCTGCACGAAACCCTCTCATGACCTCGGGCGCCAGGATTTTTTCGAAAGCGCTTTTCGGCCTCTTGCGGCTTTCCTCGAGAAACAAGGCGTCCGACGGGTGATTACGGCCTGCCCGAGTTGCCACATGATCTTTCGAACTTACGCCGCGCCCCTCGAGGTCGTCACCGTCTGGGAAACCGTCGATTCACGCCGGCTGTTCGCTGCGGGGTCCGTTCGGGGAGAGGTGCTCATTCACGACCCGTGTCCTTACCGGGATGTGCCCGAGGCCAGGGAAGCCGTCCGACGGATCGTGCGGCGCACGGGCTTAGCGATCCGGGAACCGAAACGGACGGGACACCGCACCCTGTGTTGCGGGGAAGGAGGTGCCGTCGCCTATGCCTACCCGGATCTCGCCCGGCGGTGGGCGGAGCGCCGGAAGGCTGAAGCCGGGCGGCACGTCATCGTCACTTCCTGCGCGGGGTGCACCGCGTTTTTTGCGGCGCAGCGGGCTGAAAGCCGTGCACCTGGCGGACTTCGTCGAAGAGCCGGAGCGTGCGGCGCACGGGCGGAGCTTTTCGGCCGGATCGCCCCGGGCTTACTGGAACCGGTGGCGCCTCAAACACAGCCTGAGAAAGCTTTACGGTGCGCCCTGATCCCTACGGCGGCCGTTCCAGAAGGTTTTGGCGTAGTGCTCGGAAAGGACTCTTCGATCGCCGACGCGCACCGTCATGCCGATGGAATCCAAGTAATCGAGGATGCTGATCCCTCGGGTGCGGCCGAACCCGAAAAGTTCCGCGCAGTCGGCCGGGGTCACCGCACCATCTCGAAGGATTTTGGTTCGGACCTTTTCTTTGACCTCTTCCAAGGCCTCCCGGGTCATGTACCGGCCGTCCCGCAGGCGCACCAGAGTTTTTTGGGCCGTGAGGTAATCCACGATCTTTTGGACTTCCGGGCGGGGATAGCGTTCCCCGTGATCGTCGCAGAACGTGCCCACGGCGAAGGTGCGCCGGCCCAATTCCTTGGCGTATTCCAAGATCTTCTGAACGATTTCCTGCTGACGCCGCGGCAGGACCGTGACACGGTCCGGGAGACGATACCCGGCGGGATCGCGGACGACCGCGCCGCGGGCCTCTAAGTCGTCCAAGATATGCTCGGCGACGGCCTCGCCCATCGGAGCATCGACCCGGTGTCGGATTTCCTGTGGGGTCACGGTGGTTTTTAGAGGATTTTCGGCCAGAATGGCCGAGAGCGCTTGAAAAACCTCCCGGGCGAGATGACTATAGGATGCCTTGGGCATTCGGAGGCCGTCGCCAATGCGGACATAACGCCCGTCTCGGCAGGCGCGTTCCGCGTATTCGGCGATGCTTCGGTGCGGGAGCCCCGTCGCCCGTGTGATCTCGGTCAAGCTCATGGCGCGATGGCCCATGCGTTCAAAGAGCATGTCCACGGCCCCCGGCACGTCGTCCTCCAGGAGACGTTGGAGAAACGGGATCACTTTGGGCGCCTTCCGTTCCCGATACTTCTGTGCGGAAACTTCCAGGACGATTCCTCCCCCCAGCACGGCCTCCAAGTCCACGGAGCACAGCACGAAAGGATCCCGGGCCAAAGCCGCGACGGGTTTTTCCAAGCGGAATTGCACCAGACTTGACTCGCCGGGGGCCAAGGCAGCCCGACCCATGAGAACGACCACGGCATTATGACAGCCCGTTCCCACATGGATTTTTACCCGCGTCCTGTCGGCCAGGGGCCTGGAAGCGTATCGGGACATGTCCAGCCGGGCGTTCACATAATAGGCAGGGGCAGCGTATCCGGGCGTCACGAGCGCCGTGCCGTGATCCAGCGCATCGGCGGCCACCCCGCGGAGGTTAATCCCTGCCCTCATGCCCGGTTCCACCCTGGAGACCCGCTCGTGATGCGTTTCGAGAAAGCGCACCGTGGCAGTCTGCCCTCCGGGAAGGATTTCCACGAGGTCGCCTTCGGCAAGGGTTCCCGAGAGAACCGTGCCCGAAACCACTGTTCCGAATCCGGCGGCGTGGATCACTCGATCGACCCACAGGCGAAAGACGGGATGCACAGCCTGCCGTTGGGATGCCGCAGCGATCCGTTCCATGGCATGCAGGATTGCCTCACGCCCCCGGCCGTCCACAGCCGAGAAGGCCAACACCGGGCAATCCTCGAGAAAAGTCCCCCGGACCAGCTCCCGCACATCCAGTTCGGCCAATTCCAGGGTTTCCGAATCCACCAGGTCGGCTTTACTAAGCACCACAAAACCGGTCTTTGCGCCCATGAAGCGCAGGATTTCCAGATGATCCAGGGTCTGGGGCATCACGCCGTCGTCGGCGGCGACCACCACAACCGCCGCCCCTACGGCACTCAGCCCCCGAATCGTGTTCTTTCGGAAATCCTTGTGCCCCGGAACGTCGATCAAGGCCGCGCGGCCTCCACCGGGCAAAACCACAGGAGCCACACCCGGTTCGATGGTCAGGCCCCGGCGTTTCTCTTCGTGCAGCCGGTCCGTGTCCCACCCGGTAAGAGCTTTCACCAGGGATGTCTTGCCATGATCCACATGGCCGGCGATCCCGATGGGGCAGGAATGGCTCATAGGCTTCCTTTCCACGGGTCAGCAGACGGTTTCAGGGGCCAAGGCCGCACGAAATCGGCGGATCGCCTCCGGAATCGCCTTGCGGACGAGCACGGCCCGTTCCATGCCCGTCCCCGCGCGATCCTGGCCGTATTCGGGATGGTCCGGACGAAGAGCCGGCGTTTCCACCAATGCCCCCGTTCCGTAGATGGAAGAATCGCATGCTATATCGATGAGCGGCCTTTGCGCAGCGGCGGATCGTTCCACCCATCCCAAGCGGGCCATGATTTCAAAGCGGGCTTGGTCGATAAGGTAAAAATAGCCGTCGAGGAGTCGACACAAGGTGTGCCAATCTTGAGACGGTAATGCTTGCCCATGCCCCAGGTTCTGACAGACCATGATGAAATCATGGAGCGCGGTTTGGGCGTCGTCGCTTTCCGAAGCGAAGGCGAGAAGCACCGTGTTGGGGAGATCCTTCCAGCTGGTGTTTTCGTTCCAAAGGCCTTGGGCGGGGAAGAATCGACGCCACAGCCGAAAGGCCCGCTCGGCCAGCCTTTGCCTCTTGATGTGCCGGAGAAAAACAATGTCGCCCATGGGTCTTTCGTTCTTCGGCAATAGGAAGCCGTCTCCGGAGGGGAAGCCCATGCCGGCGGATCAGGAACGGCTCATGAGGTTGCGGCTTCCTGTGCAACAGGGCCCGCTGTTTGACCCACGGCCGGGTACAAGGGGCCCATGGCTCGGATACGATCCGTAAGGTCACGGCAGCACTGGGCAAACTGCGGTCCCATGGAGGCGGAATTGTAGACCATGCCGATCCTTTCCGCTTCCACGCCAAGCGTTTCCAAGAGTTTTTGGGCTCGGGCCACGCGCTTGGCGGCTTTCAGATTGCCGGAGATATAATGGCACTCCCTGGGGAGGCACCCTGAAACATAGACGGCGTCGGCCCCCTCCTCCAAGGGCTTGAGCAGATGCAGAATATCCACGCGCCCCGTGCACGGCACGCGAACGATGTAGATGTTCGGGGGATAGGACAAGCGCATGGCGCCGGCCAGGTCCGCCGCCGTGTAGGAGCACCATTGGCAGCAATAGAGCAGGATTTTGGGCTCGAAATCTTCGGCCGTGAGCATGGAGAGACTCCCGATTGGAGGGGGCAAGGGGAATCGAACCTCCTCCCGGTTGATGAGACCGGGCCGACGGGTTTGCAGCCCGCGGGGCGCCCAGCGCCGTTGCCCCCGTAGAGCGAATACCGCATTCGAGGGACGGAATCCCGAAGTGGCGGTTGGCTCTTACGACCGCATCTTCCCATGTGTCAAATAGGTAATTTCGATGATCTTCGGGCATGCCCTTCGGTTTTCAGCCGTCCGGGTTTTTTCGATTCTTGCAGAGCGGCCGTCGGTGGCGTATGGTGGACATAAAAGGAGTCACAGAAAGGGACGGGTGGACGGAACATGAAAGAGGTGAGCTCGGCGGCGGAACCGGCCATGCCCATGATCCTTTTTCGGGGCGTGAACAAGTGGTTCGGCCCCTTGCATGTGCTGAAAGACCTCGATTTCACGGTGGATCCCGGGGAAGTGGTCGTGGTGTGCGGTCCCAGCGGGTCCGGCAAAACACCATGATCCGGTGCATCAACAAGCTGGAACCGATCCAGAAGGGAACCATCGTCGTGGACGGCATGGATCTCGCCGATCCCAGGACGGATATCACGAAGCTGCGGGCCGAGATCGGCTTTGTCTTCCAGCAGTTCAACCTGTACCCGCACATGACGGCCTTGGAAAACATCACCCTGGCGCCCATGAAGGTCCGTAAGATGTCCAGGAAGGAAGCCGAGGAGATCGCCCTCGAGATTTTGGACAAGGTGGGGATCCGCGAAAAGGCGCACCACTATCCGGCGCAGCTTTCCGGGGGCCAGCAGCAGCGCGTCGCCATCGCCCGGGGTTTGGCCATGCGACCGAAGATCATGCTCTTCGATGAGCCTACCTCGGCCCTGGATCCGGAGATGATCAACGAAGTTTTGGATGTCATGAAGAATTTGGCCAAGGAAGGCATGACCATGGTGGTCGTCACCCATGAAATGGGCTTTGCCCGTGAGGTGGCCCACCGGGTGGTGTTCATGGACGAGGGGCGCCTCATCGAGAGCGCGCCCCCGCGGGAGTTCTTTTCCAATCCGCAAAACGAGCGGACGCGGTTGTTCTTGAGCAAGATTCTGACCCATTAGAGAGGTTCGGCTTTCGGGCGCGGGGCCCGAGGCTTCAGGATGGCAGCGGTTCTTGAGGCAATGTGGGGGAGGGATTCGATGGAGATCGCCATTCATGCGGTGGCGCCGGGAAACAGGAAGGCACGGCCGGCGGATGCGGGGTTGGTTTTCGGCAAGGTTTTTACCGATCACATGTTCGTCATGGATTACCAGACGGGAGACGGCTGGGGGAACGCCCGCATCGTCCCCTACGGTCCGTTGTCCTTGGATCCCGCGGCCATGGTGCTCCACTACGGGCAGGGCATCTTCGAGGGCCTCAAGGCCTATCGGTGCCCCGACGGCCGCATCCATTTGTTTCGTCCTTTGGAGAACATGAAGCGTTTCAACCGGTCTGCGCGGCGGATGTGCATGCCGGAGGTGGACGTTCACTTTCATTTGCAGGCCATTGAAACGCTGGTGCGGCTGGATGTGGAGTGGGTGCCGCGCAGCAAGGGGGCCTCGCTGTACATCCGCCCGACGATGATCGCCTCCGAACCCCACCTGGGGGTGCGGCCGGCGACGGAATACATCCATTACGTGATCACCGGCCCGGTGGGGGCCTACTATCCGGAAGGGTTCAACCCGGTCAGGATTTACGTCACGGACGAGTACGTGCGAGCCGTGCGGGGCGGCGTCGGGGAAGCCAAGACCATGGCCAACTATGCCGCGAGCCTCTACGCCCAGGAGGTGGCCAAGAAAAAGGGCTACACCCAGGTGCTGTGGCTGGATGCCGTGGAACGGCGCTACGTGGAAGAAGTGGGCACCATGAACATCTTCTTCCTGATCAAAGATGAACTGGTCACCCCGCCTCTCGCGGGATCCATCCTGCCGGGCGTGACGCGCGATTCGGTCATTCATCTGGCGAAACATTGGGGCCTGACGGTGCATGAGCGGCCCATCACGATCGACGAAGTCATTGACACTGTCGCCTCCGGCGCCATGAAGGAAATCTTCGGCACGGGGACGGCGGCCGTCATCTCGCCGGTGGGCGAGGTCTGTTATAAAGACAGGACCTACAAGGTGGCCGACGGCGGCGTGGGGGAGTGGTCGCGGCGCTTCTACGACGAGATCACCGGGATTCAATACGGCGAAAAGGACGACCCCTTCGGCTGGGTTCACCGCGTGGATCTCTGACGGCCGAAAAGAAAATGTCACAGAAGATGTGAAGGGAGGGGGTTGAATTCGATTCAGGGCGTCGTTATCATCTTCCCAGGTTGGCTGACGCGATGTCGCCTTCTCCTAACCCCTCCTTGGCCTGCCCGGCTACCCCCTCCGGCCGGGCAGGTTCTTTTTTGCCCTGTTACAGCCGAACCTGTTCCACGGAGAGAATGGCGGGATGAGCCCGAAGGGCGTTCAAGGCCTCTTCGGGTGCTTCGGTGTCCACGCGGATGATGGCCACGGCCTTGTCCCGTTCCGGCGTGCGGCTCAGGTGCATGTTGGCGATGTTCACGTTGAAATTGCCGAGGGTGGTGCCGATGAAGCCGATCACGCCGGGAACGTCCTTGTTCTGCACGATGAGATTGATGCCTTCCAGTTCGGCTTCCAACCGGTACGTGTGCAGGCGGATGAGGCGGATTTCGTTTCCGGGAAAGACGGCGCCCGTGGCGGATTTCTTTTGGCCTTTGCTTTCCACGGTGACCCGGATGAGGCCCGTGTAGCCGCGAGATTCGGAGGTTCGGGTGGCCGTGAGCCGAATCTTGCGTTCCTGGAGGAGCATGGGGGCGTTCACGAGATTGACCTTTTCGGCCAGAATGGGATCCAAAAGCCCCTTGGCGATGCTCTGGGTCAAGGGATCCAGGGGCAGTTCCTGGAGTTCCGGGCCGCTGTATTCGATTTCCACCCGCTCAATGGGGGTGCTCAGCTGGCCGTGCAGGTGCCCGAGCCGTTCGGCCAGGATCATGTACGGCCGGATCCGGTCGTATTCCCGGGCGCTGATGGACGGGAAGTTCACGGCGTTTCGAATGATGCCCCTTTTGAGGTAGTCCAGGATTTGCGAGGCGATGGCCTTGGAGACGTTTTCCTGGGCCTGGTAGCTGGAGGCCCCCAGGTGCGGGGTGAAGATCACGTTGGGGAGGGACAGCAGAGGGCTCCCTTCAGGGGGTTCCTTGGCGAAGACGTCCAGGGCCGCACCCGCCACCTGCCCCGAGACGAGCGCTTCATACAGGGCCTCTTCGTCAATGAGACCGCCGCGGGCGCAGTTGATGATGCGAACGCCGCGTTTCATTTTCGCGATCGTTTCCCGATTGATGAGGTTTCGCGTCTCCGCGGTCAGCGGCGTGTGCAGGGTGATGAAATCCGACCGTTGCCACAATTCCTCCAGAGGGACCCATTCGGTGCCGAGGATGGCGGCCGTCTCCGGGGTGATGTGCGGATCGTGGGCGAGGACGTTCATCTTGAACCCCAAGGCCCGGTCGGCCACGATGGAACCGATTTTCCCCAAACCCACGACCCCCAGCGTTTGTTCGTAGAGCTCGGTTCCCATGAACCGTTTCTTGTCCCAGCGGCCTTCGCGCATGGACTGGGTCGCCTGCGGCACATGACGCGCCAGGGCGAGCATCAGGGCCATGGTGTGTTCGGCGGCCGCCATGGCGTTGGCCCCGGGTGTGTTCATCACGAGGATGCCCCCGGGCGCTGGCCGCCGCCACGTCAATGTTGTCCACCCCGGTGCCGGCTCGGCCGATGACTTTCAATCGAGGGGCGTTGTCCAGGAGGCGCTCGGTGACCTTGGTGCGGCTGCGCACTACCATGGCGTCGCAGTCGCTCAGGAGTTCGCGGATTTCCTCGGGGCCGGGCTGATCCGGCGCCATTACGGCGATGTCGGGGTCGGCACGCAGGATGTCCAACCCCTTGGCATGCATCCCGTCACAGATGAGGATCTTCATCGGTCACCTCCCCCCGTTTCATCCCAGATAGGCTTTCTTGATTTGGGGATCTTGGGCCAGTTCGTGAGCCGCTCCCTCCATGACGATCCGTCCCGTCTCCAGGACATAAGCCCGATGAGCATAGCGCAGAGCCAGATGGGCGTTTTGTTCCACGACAAGAATGGTGGTGCCCGACTCGTTGAGTTCCTTGAGCACCCGAAACAGTTCCTGCATAAGCAGCGGCGAAAGCCCCATGGACGGCTCGTCCAAAAGAATCCAGCGCACCCCGCTCATGAACGCCCGGCCCATGGCCAGCATCTGCTGTTCCCCGCCGCTCAGCGTGTCCGCTCTTTGGTTCTTGCGGTCGGCCAGGCGGGGGAACAGGGCGAAGACCCGATCCAAATCCTGCTTGATGGCCGCCGTGTCCTTTCGGGCATAGGTAGCGATGTGCAGGTTTTCCATCACGGTGAGGTTTCCGAAGATGTGGCGCCCTTCCGGAACGAGGCCGATGCCGTGCTTGGCCACCACCTCATGGGGCGGCACCTGGAGCAAATCGATCCCGTGGAAACGCAGGCTTCCTTTCGTCACCACGGGGCCGTCCGGGGGCGGCAGCCGCATGATGCTGCAGAGGGTCGTGGTTTTTCCGGCGCCGTTGGCTCCCAGCAAGGCCACCATCTCCCCTTCCCGCACCGTGAAGGAGATGCCGTGGAGGGCTTCGATGCTCCCATAGCGCACATGCAGGTCGGTCACTTCAAGCATGGCTGAGTTCTTCGCTCCCCAGATAAGCCTGGATCACCCGCGGGTCCTGCTTGATGGCTTCGGGCGATCCGTCGGCGATGGTTTCCCCGAAGTCCAAGACCTGCACCCGTTCGCACACGCTCATCACCACCCGCATGTGGTGCTCGATCAGCCAAACGGTCAGCTTGAACGAGTCCCGGATCCAGCGGATCGTTTCCACGAGTTGGTCGATTTCTCCGGGGTTCATCCCGGCCGCCGGCTCGTCCAGCAGCAGGAGCTTGGGCTGGGTGGCCAGGGCCCGGGCGATTTCCAGGCGGCGTTGCAGACCGTAAGGAAGATTGTTGGGCCGTTCCTGGGCGTAATGGCGCAAACCCATAATTTCCAGGAGTTCATCGGCGGTGCGGCGCACCTGCCGTTCCCGCGCGACGAAGCGCGCCGTGCGCAGAACGACGTCGCCTAGGCCGTAGCCCAGCCGAAAATGCTGGGCGATGCACAGATTGTCGAAAACGCTCAGGGTGTTCCACAGGCGGATATTTTGAAAGGTGCGGGCGACCCCCATGGCCGTGACCGCATGGGGCCGCAGGCCGGCGATGTCTTTGTCGAGGAAGAAGATTTCCCCTTCCGTGGGCTTGTAAAAGCCGCACACCAGGTTGAACACGGTGGTTTTGCCGGCGCCGTTGGGGCCGATCAAACCGAGCAGTTCGCCGCCGTCCAGCCTGAGGTTGAAATTGGCCACCGCCCGGAGGCCGCCGAAGAAGTGGGTGAGTTTTCGGATTTCAAGGAGCGCCATGGACGCCCCTTTCTTCCGCCGAAAACCAGCGGCGCAGTGCGGGAAAAACGTCGGTCAATTCCCGGTTGCCCATGATGCCTTCCGGCCGCAGGAGCATGAGCAGGATGAGCAAAAGAGGGATCACGACCCATTTGATCACCTGCAAAGGCCGCAAGACCTCCAAGATCAGCGTGAACACCACGGCGCTCAGCACGGAACCGCTCAGGGATCCCATGCCGCCCAGATACACCATGACCATGACTTCCGTGGATTTCATGATGGTGAAGGTTCCGGGGTTGATGTAGCCGAGAATGTGGGCGAAGAGGCCTCCGGCCAGACCGGCCAGGCCGGAAGAGAGCATGAAGGCGGCGACCTTCATGCGCCGGGTGTCTACGCCCATGATTTCCGCCGCGATCTCGTCGTCCCGGATGGCCACGATCCCCTTGCCGTAGGACGAGGACACGAACCGGTGCAGCACCCAGACACTCAGGCCCGTAAAGACGAGAATCCACAGCATGATCCACGGGATGCGCCACACCGCCTCCATCTCTTCGATGACCTTTCGCATTCCCATGAAGCCTCGAGCGCCACCGATGGCCTGGATGTTTTCCACGGAACTCTTGACGATGTAGTTCACGGCCAAGGTGATGATGGCCAAATAGTCCCCCCGGGTGCGAAAGGACGGGAAGGCCACGAGCAATCCCGCCACGGCGGCTGCGAAAGCTCCGGCCAGGAGTGTGACCGGGAAGAGATAGACGGTCCAAGACGGGGAAAGCAACGGCGGGCCGAACACCTTGTGGGTCGTGAAAAGCCAGACGTTCAAAATGGAGGACACATACGCCCCCACGGCCATGAAGCCGGCATGCCCGCAGGAGAACTCCCCCATGTAGCCGTTGATGAGGTTCAGGGAACTGGACAGAATGACGTTGATCCCGATGAACATGAGGACCAACTGGGCGTAGGCCGTGAGCATGTCGTAGCGGCACACCCACAGGAGCCCGATGGAAAACGCGAGGTAAAGCCACAGCGCGGAGTAACGTCGCATGCTCGAGTCCTGCCGCTAAATCTTCGTGGCACGGGCGACGCCGAAAAAGCCCGTGGGACGGAAGCTCAAGAAGACCAAAAGAATGCTGAAGGCGATCAAATCGCGCAACGTGGAAGGGAAGAACGCGGCGACGAAGATTTCCACAAACCCCAAAAGGAAACCGCCCACGAAGGCTCCGCGGATTTCGCCGATGCCGCCGATGACGGCGGCGATGAAGGCCTTCCAGCCGATCAGGGCGCCCATGTAGGGTTCCAGCACAGGGTAGGCCGAAGCGAAAAGGACGCCGCCCAAGGCGGCCATGGACGAGCCCAAGACGAACGTGAAGACGATGACCCGGTCGACGGGAATGCCCATGAGCGGGACGGCCATGCGATCGTAGGAGATGGCGCGCATGGCCATGCCCAGCTTGGTTTTGCGCACGATGGTTTCCAAGAAGAAAAAGACCGCCACCGTGGCGATGATGACGAGCAGTTTCACGTTGGTGACCAGGACGCCGCCGAGGTCGTAAACCGCGGGAGGAATGAGGGTGGGAAAGCTCCGGCGGCTGGCGCCCAAGGAGGG
>VSSL01000538.1_pt1 | contig 11429 bp, 9 predicted proteins | sample 4557531 | NCBI WGS metagenome assembly VSSL01 (sample SAMN10986726, study PRJNA523729) | hot springs metagenome | isolation source: hot springs | place: India:Timba, Gujarat | collected 2018-05-31 | reverse complement strand
TACCGATTTTATGGCACCTACGAACAAATATCTACCCAGATAGGCAATGCTGTACCGGTCGCACTGGCGAGGATATTTGCGAAACATTTATATCAGCAATGGAATAATTCTTCGATGAGAAGAGAAATTTAATCAGCATACCTGCCCTCTCAAATTGTTTTCTTAGGCCCTATTGTACCAACCGAAGTAGGCAAGATTGCAGCTTTCAGTCAGAATCCATCTTCTCCTCCAGCTCCTCCCTCCTCTGCGGGCAGAGCGCAGCGCAGGTTTGCACCAAAGCCCCCACCACAGCGGCATCCACCGCTTGCAGAAACCCCTGCGGCGAGAGCGAGCCGGCGAACATGGCCTGCGCCGCCTGCCAGGCCCGCTCGTAAGCCTCCGCCGTCAGCGCACCCCGTAAGTAACGCAACAAGGGCAGCAAACGGCGCTCCAGCGGGGGGAAGTCCGGGTCGGTTGTTGGATTTACATCCTCCCAGGGAAGTGCCTTACGATCCACTGTGGCCGCCCCAACGGGGGCAAGGATTTCGACCTCCCGACCTCCTTGGCTTTCATCGCCCAAAAAGGTTGCCAGGGGCAGGTCTCCACCGCTTTCCAAGGCGAGCGCCTCGAAGAGGGCCTGCAAGAGCAAACGCAAGCGAAAATACTCCCTCCCTGCAGCGATGTTACGTCGCGCCCCGGCCAAACGTCGCTCGTGCTCCTCCAAAGGGGGGTCATCGGCATAGCGGTGGAAGACCTGCTCGGCCTGTAAAGAGGCAAAAAAGGACTCCATATCCTGCAAGGCATAGCGGTATTGGCGTACCGTGCCGCTAAAGGGTTGCTGCAAGGCGACATGGCTTTCCACCAGCAAGCGCCAAGAAGTGGCCAAGAATTCCCCCACCGGTTGATCACTGAAGCCGGCCACATCGCGGTTGGCCACGCGCACCGCGGAGCGCATGCTCTCTTGGACCTCGGCCTCGCTTAGCCCCAACCCCCAACGCCGGTTGGCGTTCCACAGACGCTCTTCTAAGATAGTGAAGCGATCTCTCCCATGTGGCGCCCCGCTGCGGAAGGGGATGGTAGCCTCGATACACACATCCAAAACCACCAGATGACGCTCGCTCAGCAGTCTGGCCAAACAGACGTTCATCGCCAGGGCGCTGAGGAACTCGTTCATTCCCTCTTCCTCGGAGAGAGGAACCCCACGCGCCAAACCGAACACTTCTAAGGCCAGCTCAAAGAAACGATGGGGCGGAGCATCCACAGCTATGGAAAACCGCCCTTGCTCCTGTCGCACATAAGGAGCTAGGAGAGGGACCAGCGCCGGCGGTAGACGGGCATCCACGCTGTAATACACCAGGTCATGGAATAGGCCGGCCAGGGTTTGGAACGGCTGATGCTCTTCGACAAAGCCCAGGACGTGATCCAAGGTATGGTAGCGGCGGTGTGGCTCACCCATCGCCTGTTCGATAAGGGTAGCCAGGGCTTCTACTTGCTCCGCCTCGGCTTGACTACCCAAGCGGCGCAACGCTTCACGCAATGCTTGGCGCAGCCTTTGGCCTTTCTTAGCACCGTCCCCAGGCGTGCTCATCATACCCAATGCCACCGATTATATCCGCAATCCCCTCGGCGAGAGCGAGCGAGGAAGGACAACCGCCTTATAAAACGACAGCGGGGCCAAGCGACCCCGCCGTCTCATCCCACTAAGGCATTTTACAACCATTCACGAGCGCTGCACGGAGGCGCTCAATCGCGGCTGCGACCGATGCCGGCCACCACCGAAACCCAATAGAGCAGCTGCAAAACCGCGGTGACCAACGCCGCCACGTAGGTGAGCGCGGCCGCGTTGAGCACATTGTTGACGCCGCTCATCTCGTCCTCCCCGACGATCAAGCCGGCGTTGAGCAGCAGCTCCCGCGCTCGCGCCGAGGCGTTCAATTCTACCGGCAACGTAGCCAGGGCGAACAGGGCACCACCGGAAAAGACCATCACCCCTAACCAGGCGATGCCGGCCACCTGCAACACCAGCCCAATTACAATGAGAATCCATCCCAAATACGAGCCGATGTTCACCGCAGGCACGAGCACACTCCGCAGGCGCAGGGGGAAGTATCCTTCATGGTCTTGCAACGCGTGGCCGAGCTCATGGGCCGCGATCGCCAAAGCGGCCACAGAATTGCTCTCAAACACACCGCGCGAGAGGCGCAAGGTCTTATCGCGCGGATCGTAGTGGTCGGTCAGTTCGCCGGGCACCCGCTCCAAGCGCACATCGTAGAGGCCGCCGGCCTGGATCAGGCGCTGCACGGCTTGAGCGCCACTTAAGCGGCTGCGCGCCGGCACCTGGCTCCACTTGCTGTAGGCGGAACGCACGTAAAACTGTACCGCCAACATGAGTAGGAAAGCCGGCAACATAAAGAGCATGTACATGGGATCCAGAAACATCGTTCTACCTCCTATCAGACAAGGACAAAACGAACATATCTCCTTCCAAGCAGCCACCCTTCGCTAAGGGGTAGGAGAAGGCGTCACTGGGCCAGGTGTGGGAGTAGGTGGTGGCACCAAGTTGTTGAGCAGGACGGCGATTGCCTGCTCCAACTGAGGGTCACGATCGGCCAGCAAATCTTCTTCGCTCATCTCCACTACAAAATCGGGCTGCAAGCCAACCCGGTTAATCTGACGGCCGTTAGGGGTAAGCCAGCGCGCCACGGTGACGCGCACCGCCCCCTGACCATTATCCAACTCCACGAAATTCTGCACCGAACCTTTGCCAAAAGTGGTTACGCCGACGAGATAACCGCGACCGCGATCCTGAATGGCGCCGGCCACAATCTCCGAGGCCGAGGCCGATCCTTCATTGACCAAAACGACCAGCGGGATTTCGGTGGCTTTACCACCGCGCCGTGCTTCATAGACATCGCGACGGCCATCGCCATATTCTTCAATCATTACCGTGCCATCGGCGATAAACTGGGAGACCACATCAATAGCGCTGATCAAGTAGCCACCGCCGTTGTTGCGCAAGTCTACAATCAACCCTTTAGGCTTCTGGGCAAGCAGTTCGTCCAATGTTTTGCGCAGTTCGGGAGCGGTGTTATCCCCAAAGGTGTAAATGCGCACGTAGGCGATGTTCTCCTCCAGCATTTTTCCAGAGACCATAGGAACGGTAATCGAGGCACGGGTGATGGCCACATCAAAGGGTTGCTCGACACCGCGACGTAGAATGGTGAGAATCACAGTGGTACCCTTCGGGCCGAGCACTTTCTGACGGGCATACTCGCCGTCCTTGCCGGTCATATCCTCGCCATCCACGGCAATGACCTTATCGCCCGGTTGCAGGCCGGCTTTCTCCGCCGGTGAGCCGGGCATGGGGCTGATGATGGTGAGGTAGTCCTTGGTCACATCCACCCAGGCGCCGATCCCTTCGTACTGTTGACCCTCAAGGTGAGAGCGGGTCTCCTCAAACATCTTGGGGTCGAGATAGGAACTGTGCTCATCGCCCAAAGCCTCGATCATGCCCTTGATGGCCCCGCGCATGAGCAGCACCTGATCCACCGGTTGTTCCACATAGGATTCGTTCACAATGTCCCAGGCCTGCCAAAAAGGCCGGAACAGCACCCGTAAATCCTGGGGGGTGCCTCCGCGCTCGCTGGGGGCAGAGGTCTGGGCAGCGGTGGCCGTCGGGCGCTCAAAGAAGAGCGAGCTGCCAAGCGGTACTCTCCCCGGGGCATTACTGAAGCGACCAGCCACAAAGCCGGCTGAGAACACCCCAGCCAATAGGATCAGGGCCAGCAGGGAGGCCAATGCAATAGTAAAGGGTTTCGGTTTCATGTAACCGCTCTCCGTAACAACATGCTCTATCAAACGGTTCGGTGAAGACTCGGCTTCAAAGAAGCCTTCACCACCGTTTGGCTCAAGGTATAAGAGTATCACAAATTAGTTAGATAAAAATAAACACTGCGCAAGAATTTGGCTAACATCACTCCCCTTTACGAGAGACGAAAGGGGTTGAAGTCGGTGTGTCGGTCGAAGTAATCCACGCCCTCCGCCCGCTTGAGACCGTTGACCACTTGGTAGGTGAGTGGGGTCATGAGTGCCTCCACACCCACCTTGAAAAGGTAGTTCGTGAGCACGAGCGAGAGCCAAATGGCCGGCACAAAACCCGACACTCCCAAAAGCGTAGCCAACGAAACGAAGACCAGCGTATCCACACCTTGACCTACCAGTGTGCTGCCGATGGTGCGTGTCCATAGCCAGCGCCCGCCAGTGAGGACCTTCATCTTGGCCAACACATAGGAGTTCGAGAATTCGCCCATCCAATAGGCCAATAAACTGGCCAAGACAATTGCCCCGCTGCTCACCCCACCCAGAACAGCGTTGTAGGCGCGCTGCCCCACGTTGGACTCCCAGGTGGGTTCGCCCGGCAGCCATGCCACCAAGCGCAGCACCAAGCTCATCAGCAGAGAGCAGAAAAAGCCGCTCCAGATCACCCGCCGCCCGAAACGATAACCGTACACCTCCGTGAGCACATCGCCAAAGATGTAACTAAGAGGAAAGAGCACAGTGCCGGCATCGAAAGCCAGGGGCACTCCTCCCAGGGCAACACCCCAATCCACAATTTTGGCCGAAGAGGCGATATTGCTCACCAGGAGTATGGTGACGAACAACGCCATCACAAAATCGGCGTAGCGGTATCGCATGTTGGCCTAAGCTCCTTCGAGCCAAGAGTCGAGGAAAGCCTCGAACGAAGCCGGATCGCTGACCTTCTCCACATAGGCCAGCAGCGCCTCGCCATCCACAGGGTAGAGTGGGTGACACGAAGTGGGGCGCGCCCCTCCCGGCGCCAGGCATAGCCGATGCACCAGCGGAGCAATCAGATCGGCACGCTTCAGCTCAGGGACGACCGCCTCGCTGGTGACGATGACTTTAGCAGCCGTCAACATCAGCTCTTCGTCCACGCCTTTATTGCCCCCAATCTCGGCATTGCCGTCTTCATCGGCGCGTAGGGCGTGGATCACCGCCACATCCGGGCGAATGGCGGGGAAAGCCATCAATTCCTCTCCGCTATAGGGATCGGTAACTGTGCGCACATCCGGTCGCAGGCGCGGCAGATCGGTGCCCAGCCAGGCGCGTCCGGGCATAAAGCCGATGCCGGCCATGGCGGCCCGCAGCCCAAGCGCCAAACTTGCCTCGGTCTCCTCAATGATTTCTAACTCACCCCGGTTGGCATAGTAGGTGAACATTGGGGCCAAGCCAAAGATTTCCAGGCCGAAGTAGCAAGTGCGCACCCGCTGCACCATCCCTGCCCCCACCAACAAATCGCTTTCTAAGGATGCCGTGAACGCCAGCAGGGTGAGATCGCGCGGCTCGCCGCATTGGTGGAAGCGCCGAATCAGGGCGCGCACAAAGGCCAGTGGCCGCCGGTAGAGCGTCATCCCTCCTAAGGCGAGGCAACTTCCCGAAGGCACTTCTGCTGCGGCTTGCTCCAAACTTACCCACTTGGTCGAGGGTGGATCCAGCTCGTCCATCTCCTTACTTAGTGAAGGGTCTCATGCGCGCCCATCCTTCCATAGGATGGGCATCACCCGTGGCAGAAAGGCCAGATCCTCTAACGTATAATCGGCTGCCGGATGCGCTTCGGCCTGAGTCGTAACCCACACGGTAGTAAACCCCAGCGGGCGAGCCGCTTCCAGGTTAGCCAGCGAGTCATCCACCAATACACATCTCTTGGCATCGGTCGCACCAGCCAAGCGCAGCGCCCGCAGATAAGCCTCCTCTTGAGGCTTACAGACGAAATCTAGGGCGTAAATATCAATGATGCCTTCAAAACAATCGCTCAGTCCCAGGATGGTCAACACCCGCCGGGCGTGGTTGACATCGGCGTTGGTGAAAATCCACCGCCGTTGGGGCAACCCCATCAGCAGTGGGCGCAACTCTGGGCGTGGTTGCAGGTATTGCTCTAAGGGCAGGTCGTGGACGTAATCCAGATACTCTTGGGGATTCACCCTGAAGTGGAGTTGTAACCCGCGTAGGGTCGTGCCATAGGTGCGGTAGTAATGCTCGCGCAAGGTGGGCACCCGCTCAGGAGGAATGCCCATGCGCTCGGCCATATAAAGCCCCATGCGCTCGCGGATAGCAGCCCACAGGCCATTGGCGTGGGAGTAGAGGGTATCGTCCAAATCAAAAAAGAGCGTGGTATAACGCATAGGAGGTATTATACCCATTGCACCACGGCGCCTCAGGGAGATTAAGGGGGGAAACCTTTGTATCCCTGCTTGGCAGATAACCTCATAATATAATAGAGCTTGTCGTGAGTATCCGTATTCTCCCCCCCGAAGTAGCCTCACAAATCGCCGCCGGCGAGGTCGTTGAACGCCCTGCCTCGGTGGTCAAAGAGCTCATCGAAAACGCTTTAGATGCCGGCGCCACCCAAATCTCCATCAAGGTCGAAGGCGCCGGAAGGCGGTTGGTGGAAGTGGCGGACAACGGTTGCGGCATTCCCGCCGAGGAGTTGCCCCTGGCTGTGGAGCGCCACGCTACGAGCAAATTAGTGAGTGCCGCCGATCTCTGGCGTATTCAAACTCTCGGTTTCCGCGGCGAGGCACTGGCCTCTATTGCCTCGGTCTCCCTTCTCACCTTGACCTCGCGCACCGCCAAGGCGACGCTAGGGGCTCGGTTGCGGGTCGAGGGGGGCAAAATTCACCCTCCAGAACCGGTGGGCTCGCCGCCAGGAACGGTGGTGCGAGTGGAGAACCTATTCTACAATGTGCCCGCCCGCCTGAAATTCCTCAAAAGAGAGGCTACCGAGCGGCGCTGGATTGATCATTTAGTGGTGCGCTACGCCCTGGCCTACCCTCAAGTGCGCTTCCACCTGATCCAGGATAAATATCCCAGCCTGCAAACGAGCGGCCTCGGCGAGCGGCGCGAGGTATTGGGCGCCCTCTACGGGGCCGAGGCCGCCCGCCAAATGCTCACCGTGTTCTGGGAAGAGGATAACTTGCGCATTTCGGGGTTCATCAGCCCCCTTTTCCTCACCCGCAGCCATCGCCGGGATATGTTCTTCTACGTAAACGGCCGGCCGGTGCAGGATACCGCCCTCAGCGCTGCATTGCTCAAGGGATACCACACTTTCTTAATGGTGGGGCGTTTTCCCCTAGCGGCTCTCTTTATAGAATTGCCGCCCGAAGCCGTAGACGTCAACGTCCACCCCACCAAAGCCGAAGTCCGCTTCCGCCAGCCAGATCGTCTCTTCGCCGCTGTGCAATCGGCGGTGCGTCGGGCGCTGTTGGCCAACCAACCGGTAGCGCTCTCGACCTCTCTGCCGGCAAGCGACGCTCCTTCGGGAAAGGATGTCCCACCCCCTCTCCCCTGGCCAGGTTGGCCGCCTATGCCTACCCCTCAAACGCCAGAGCCTTCCCCCTCCATTTCCGTCCCTAATGAAAGCCAACCCCTCACCGCCCCCACCCAAAGCGCTCTGCCCGGCGAGCGCTTGCCTCTGCTGCGTCCCGTAGGGCAGGTGGCCGCGACCTATTTGGTCGCCGAAGGGCCCGACGGCCTTTACCTCATTGACCAACACGCCGCTCACGAACGCATTCTGTTTGAACGCTTCCTCGAGCAACACCAAAAAGGGGTGGTTTCTCAAAACTTGCTCCAGCCACTCGTGGTGCATGTATCTGCGCCGGCGGCGCGCCTCCTGAACGAATACCTCCCATTGCTCAATGAATGGGGATTCCAAGTAGAACCCTTTGGCAGCACTTATTTTGTGGTGCGCAGCATCCCCGCTATTTTGGGGAACAGCGACCCTGGTCAAGCACTCCAAGCGCTTATCGAGGACTCTGAGGAAGACGAAGCCCCCCTGCAAGCCTTGCAAGAGCAGCGTTTAATCGCCCGCATATGCAAGCGGGTGGCCATCAAGGGTGGAACGCGCCTTTCTCCTGAGGAGCAACGCGCCCTGCTTGCCGACCTGGAAGCCTGTCAGATGCCGCGCACCTGCCCCCATGGCCGCCCGACGATGATTCACCTCTCGGTAGACTTATTAGAAAGGCAATTTGGCCGCCGCGGGGCGCGTTAAGCGCTTATTCCCCCAAAACCTCCGCCGCAAGACGAGGGATGATCGTAGCCACATCATCGTAAAGAACGACATCGGCGCGCACGTCCACATAGGTGGGCGAGTAGTTGATCACAATCAAATGCGCTCCACTCTCCAAAGCGCGCATGGGCAAGCCCGCTACCGGCAGCACTTCCAGCGACGAGCCGGCCACCAGCATGACTTCGCATTCGCGGCTGGCCCGTTGCGCCTCCAGCCATACCCGCGCCGGCAATTGCTCGCCCATCAAGATCAGGTCCGGTTTGAGGATGCCCCCACATTGGGTGCAATAGGGTGCCTCCCCGCGCTCCAAATACGCCTCCAGATAATCCTCGGTAGGAAAGGTGCGGTAACAGCGGGTGCAGGTAAGTGTGTTGATCGTGCCATGCACTTCCAGCACGCGGCGAGAGCCGGCACGTTGATGCAAGGCGTCAATGTTCTGGGTGATGACGGTGTGCACATAGCCCGCCTCTTCCAAGCGGGCTAGGGCGTAATGGGCAGGGTTCGGCGTTGCGCGATAAATCTCTCTGGCTAGGCCGCGCAACCAATTGTAGAAGCGCAGCGGATCGTAGCGGAAGGCGTTGAGCGAAGCCACCTCCAAGGGGTCGAAGCGTTCCCACAAACCGCTATCTTTGGAGCGAAAATCCGGCACCCCCGAAGGGGTAGAGATCCCTGCCCCGGTCAACACCACTGTGCGCCGGCTGCCGCGCAGGATATCCGCTGCGCAGCGGATGCCCATCACGGTGGCTTCAGAGAATCCATCCCAAACGCCCATCGCCGCTCCCATGGCCCGCTTGTCGTTTTTGCGGAGGCCTCGCCGGCTTGTAAAAAGCAAACCCAGCCAAGAGCACTCCCTAGGGGCAATCCAATTATAATCGTGACCATGCTATTGAAGCAACTGGAAGCAATTTTGCGAGATACCTGCCAACTGGAACGCCGCCTGCTGGTGGTGGGGGTTTCCGGCGGCGCCGATAGCCTATGCCTGATGCACGCCCTGAGCCAATTGGGCTACCCTCTCCTGGTAGGGCATCTCGATCATAGCCTACGCCCCGAATCGGCCGATGAAGCGCGGACGGTGGAACGGCTCGCCCGCCAAATGGGAGCCGCTTTTGCCACCACCCGCCAGGATGTTGCAGAATACGCCCGCCAACACAAGCAATCCATCGAAGAGGCGGCGCGCGCGGTGCGTTACCGTTTTCTATTCGACCTCGCGGAGCAACACCAGGCTCAGGCGGTGGCCGTGGCGCACACCGCCGACGACCAAGCCGAAACGGTGCTGATGCACCTTCTGCGTGGGGCAGCGCTGAGCGGTTTGGGCGGCATGGCCTATCACAGCTTGCCCAACCCATGGAGCCAAACCATCCCTCTGGTGCGCCCCTTGCTCGGCTTCTGGCGGCAGGAGGTGTTGGCCTATCTCGCCACCCACAACCTGCAACCCCTCTGGGATGCCAGCAATCTCGATCGGACCTATTACCGCAACCGCCTGCGCCATGAGGTGCTCCCTTTCCTGGAGGAGCTCAACCCCGGTCTTCGGCGGCGTTTGGTGCAAATGGCCACGGTGCTGCGCGACGAGGAGGCGCTTATCGAATCGTGGGTGCAGCACTCGTGGGAGGAATGTGTCTCATATTGTCAGAAAGACGGGCTTGCCTTTAACCTGGAACGGCTGCAAACGCAACCGCTTGCCATCCAACGGCGCCTACTGCGACGAGGCATCACCTATTTGCGCCCCACCCTGCGCAACTTAGACTTCGCCGCCATCCAGCGCGCCTTGGAATTCGTCCAGGCACCCCCTCCGCATGGTACTCAAGACCTGGTGGCCGGTCTACACTTGGAACGTTTTGGTCATCAACTCTGGTTGCTGGAGTGGGGTGCTGAAATTCCTCGTTCCGCCTGGCCACAAATCCCGCCAGGGGTAACCCTGCAATTGACCTTACCCGGCGAAACCGCCCTGGAAGCCGGCTGGTTGCTGCGGGCAGAAGTGCGGGAGGCCAGCGTTGAAACCCTAAACTCGGCACGCCAAAACCGCGACCCGCAACGCGCCTGGTGCGATGCCGGCCGCTTACAAAGCCCCCTCCTGGTGCGAGCACGCCGCCCAGGCGATCGCTTACGTCCGCTGGGCATGGGAGGTCATTCGGTCAAAGTTTCCGACTTTATGATTAACATCGGCTTGCCCCGCCACCTACGCCCCGCTTGGCCTTTGGTAGTCTATGGTGAAGAGATCGTTTGGGTCGTCGGTCACCGCTTGGCCGAACCGTTCGCTGTGCGCGAGAGTAGCACTCACCTTATCCTGTTGAGCCTTATCCCCCCTCGCTCTCAGAGACCCTTCCTGGACTCGGCGGTTGGTGCATGAAACCTTCTCGAACTTTGTGGCACTTTTCTCAAGGGCTTAATCTTTAGGGGTTCGATGGTATAATCCCTGGCGGCATACAACCCGCTTACCGTTTGGTGGGCGAGGAGAGTCTTTCGGTTTGACTCTTTCAGGAAGCCAAAACGCCGTGGGAGACATTCGCCACAAAACTGAGGAGTCAACTTGGCGTTCAGACCTTTCGATTGGCTGCTAGGGTTATTCTCCCTCGACATTGGAATAGACCTCGGCACGGCAAACACGTTAGTTAACGTACGAGGCAAAGGGATTGTGATTAACGAACCCTCCTGGGTAGCCATCAACAAGCGCACACGTGAACCCTTAGCCATCGGCGCCGAAGCCCGCGAGATGGTGGGGCGCACCCCCGCCAATGTCATCGCTATCCGTCCCTTGCGCGACGGGGTCATCGCCGAGTTCGAGATCACCCAGGCTATGCTTGAGTACTTCATCGGCAAGGCTCACGAGCAGAGCATTGTTCCGGTACCCCGGCCGCGCGTGATCATTGGCATCCCCTCCGGGGTGACAGAAGTGGAGAAACGGGCCGTCTATGACGCGGCGATGGCCGCCGGGGCACGCGAAGTTGGGCTAATCGAAGAACCGATTGCCGCGGCCTTGGGAGCCGGCCTGCCGATCAACGAGGTGCGCGGCAACATGGTGGTAGATATCGGTGGGGGTACCTCGGAGGTAGCCATACTCTCTATGGGTGGTGTGGTTATTTCGCGCTCCCTGCGTGTGGCCGGCGATGAGATGGACCAAGACATCGTCCAATACATCCGTAACAAGTACAACCTGCTCATCGGCGAGCGCATGGCCGAGCAAGTAAAAATTGCCATCGGTTCCGCTTACCACCTACCTGAAGAGAAAACCACCCTGGTGCGCGGACGCAACCTGATCACCGGCCTCCCCGAAACCGTCGAAATCTCCTCGGTAGAGGTGCGCGAGGCAATCTCCAATTCGTTGCAGATTATCATTGACATCATCCGCGATGCCCTCGATGAAGCCCCC
>VSSL01000537.1_pt1 | contig 11446 bp, 12 predicted proteins | sample 4557531 | NCBI WGS metagenome assembly VSSL01 (sample SAMN10986726, study PRJNA523729) | hot springs metagenome | isolation source: hot springs | place: India:Timba, Gujarat | collected 2018-05-31 | reverse complement strand
CTCCAGCGAGAGTTCAATGAGTTTGTTAACATAATCCCGCCGGGCATCGTCCAGCGACAGCCCGCAGCGGGGGCAGACAGCGTTCTCGACCCGGCTTTCCGCGCGGCACCCCGGGCAGAAGAAGGTCAGCATGCGGCGCGTCCGTTCCTAGAAGACATCGTCTCTCCCCGTGAGGAGCCGGACAGCTCGCCGCCAGGAGTCTGCCTCGGAGCCGAAGCCTTCGTGCCGGAAACGGTAGTCGTTCTTGCGGCGGAACTCGCCCAGTTCGGTCTTCAGGGATTCCAGACGGCGGCGCAGGAGATCTGTCAGGCGATCCCGGTCCACGGCCGGAGCCCGCTCCTGAAGGTAGCGCGTGTGCGGCACGCAGAAACCGCCCGAGCGCTCCAGCGCTTCCTGCACATCCGCATCATTCAACCACTCAAGCAACGTGGAGCAATACCGCGAACGGGCGTGGGCCTGCTTGCGGCAGGCGGGACAGATGGCGCCGCCGGCACGATGCTTTCCGGCCGCGCCACCATCCTGGTCCGAGAGTGCAAGCCGCACCTGATCCTCGTAAAGAATGGCAATGCCCAGGGCGTCGCCGTTGCGCAGCATCATCCGGGCGTGGCGGGGACAGTAGCCGCGGCTCTTCAACAGCTCTTCCCTCAGGCCCGGGTCATTCACGCTCTCGTGGAACACCGACGAGAAGTAGCGCTCGACGGATCTGTTCTCCAGATGGCACAGGGCGCAGAGATGCCCGCCCTGGAGGGCATCCAGAAGCTCATGAAAGACCAGATGCCGCGAGGCGCGCGAGGTTGACACGGATCACCCTTCGCCTCTCACCGGATTCGCGGCGGGACCGCCCCGCTCTGAGGCCCGGATGAACGGCAGCGCAAGAAGCTGCGCGACTACGGAAAAAGCCACCAGCAGCGCAGGGTGCCGGGTGTAGAGCAGACCCATGGTCGCGCTGCCGGCGAACCAGGCCGCCCCGTAGACGCTGTTGAACACGCCGTATGCCGTTCCCCTCCGGCCTGCCGGAGCCATGCGCGATATGGCGGCCCGCATGACCGACTCCTGAGCCCCCATCCCCGCTCCCCACGAGGGCCACTCCGGCGAGCGGCAGCCACCCTTTGCCCAGGAACGCCAGCGGCGCAAAGGCTGCGGAGAGCGCGACGGCAATGAGCATCGCCCGCAGCCCGGCCCGGTCGTACAACCTGCCCCAGATCAGAGCGGCAGCCGCGTCCACCGCCATCGCCATCGAGTACACCAGCGCGATGGTCTGAGGCGCAAAGGCGTCAGTCCGGGCGAAATGATAGGCCATCAGCGGAAAGTCCGCGAACCCCGCAGCAACCAGAGCGACACCCGCGAGATACAGACGGAACTGCGGCGGCAGACTTCCGCCTCTTTCCTCCCTGCCGCCGTCAGGAACCTCCATGGTCCTGGGCACGGGATACTGAAGGCGGGCCGCTATGACCAGCGAGATTCCCACAATGGCCGGGATTCCGAGAATGGCAAACGCCGTGCGATGAGTGCCCCCCACCATCAACACAGCGGTCACGATGAGCGGTCCGGTGACGGCGCCAACCTGATCCAGCGCCTCGTGCAGCCCGAAGGCGCGTCCCGCTCCGGTGCGGCTGGCGGCGTGGGACAGCATGGCATCGCGCGGAGGGGTGCGGACAGCCTTTCCGAAACGCTCCGCCACAATCAGTGCGACGGCCACCTCCCACCGGCCGGCCCAGGCCAGCAGCGGAACGGCCAGCAGATTCACGCAATATCCCACGATGGTCAGCGTCCAGTAGCGGCCCGTGCGGTCGCTCAGGTAGCCCGAGACCAACCGCACCGCGTAGCCCACCAGCTCGCCCAGTCCAGACACGAACCCCACCACGGCCGCGCTGGCGCCCAGGGTCGCCAGGAATGGTCCTGTGACGCTTCGGGCGCCTTCGTAGGTCATGTCAGCAAACAGGCTGACCACTCCCAGGAGCACCACGAAGCGCATCGCCCTGCCCGTATGTCTCGCCTCGGCCGTTACTTCCGTGGTCATTGTTCCTGCTCCAGTCCTGCGCGCAAAAGCGAGTCGCGGCTGACCATCCCACGGAAGACGCCGGATTCGTCCACCACCGGCAGCCGCTTTATGCCGTGCTCCGTCATCAGACGGATGGCATCCTCAATGCGCGTCTCTTCCGTCACCGTGATCAGGCCGGTCCTCATGATGTCGCCCGCCGTCCGTGCGGACCCGGCCTGCCGCCGTGCTGCCTCGGAAAGCCCCAGACGGGCCTTCAGCGACTCCCACAGCCCGCCCCTGTGCTCTGCTAAGACGGACAGCAGATCGGAATCCGATACAAGCCCCACCAACCGCCCTTCTGAGTCCACCACGGCGACGCGCTGGATGTCGCTGTCGTCAATCAGACGGGCCACCTCCTCCAGCGGAGTGTCCGGGGGTACGGTGTGCGCGTCGCGCCGCATGATGTCGGCGACAGTTCGCACGTTGGCCACCGAGACATACTGATCCCGGATCTTGCGCCAGTCCGGGGACTCCGTGGTGATGGTCTTGAAGACATCGAAGCGGGAGAGCATTCCTGTCAGGCGGCCATCCGCGTCTACCACGGGAAGCCTCTTCAGCCCTTTGCGCAGCATCAGGTCCGCCGCTTCGCCCAGACGCTGGTCCTCCCGCACCGTGACAACGGGAGCGCTCATCACATCGGCGGCCTTCCGGTCCTGAATGGAAGCCAGGAACTCATTGACCTGCTGCTCCCCGAACTGCGCCAGCAGTCCCAGCCGAACCGGCCATCCCGGCGCGCTGGATGAGATCCTTCTGCGTGATGATACCGGCGGGGCGGCCGTCTTCACCGGTCACCGGCACGCCGTTGAAGCGGTGGCGCAGCAACAGACGGACGACATCGGCCAGGGGCGTGGCGGGCGTGACGGCGTGCGGAGAGGGAGTCATGGCATCCTTCACCCGGAGCTGCCGGGGGATGAGGCGCTTCCGGGTCCGATGCGCCCGCACCTGCATCTCCTCGACGGCGACGATGCCATCGGTCACCATCTCCTCGATGCGGGGAAGCAGTTCATCCAGCTGGGCGGCCGGCAGGATGACCTCGATCTTCAGCGGCATATTGAACGACAGCACCTCCAGGCTGCCCGACGCCATCTCACCGTTCTCGTAACAACCGGCCATCGCCCGGCTCACGGTGCAGCGAGCCGCCAGGTCCGAGCGGCGCACGGCATCCAGAATGGCTTCCCACACAGGCCGCCCTTCCCAGCGGGCCTCCTCGCTTGTGAACACCTCGATTACGCGATATTCGACCGGCATTATCCGCTATCCCCCTAGATCAGCCTGCCCAGCATCAACCCCGCCTTCGCCAGCGCCAGCCCGCCCAGGTTGTTGGCCAGGATGTTAGCGGTCGCCAGCCCGGCTCTGCCGCCTTCGTGCGCCAGCACGCTCTCCACGGCAAATGTGGAGAACGTGGTGTAGGCGCCCAGGAAGCCCGTCATAAAGAACAGACGAAAGCCCGGGCTGACACCCCGCGCCTCCCCCAGCCCGAACATCAACCCCAGCAGGAAACAGCCGCTCAGGTTGACCAGAAACGTTCCAGCCGGCACCACCGCTCCGAAGAGCTTCGTGGAAGCCACGGAAACGCTGTAGCGGGCCAGGCGCCCAGGGCGCCGCCTAGCATCAGCAGGACGATCTTCACGGTGCTATTTGCCTCAAGAGAAGGTCAGTCTCAACGCACGATGGTGACAGTGCAGTGGGCGTAGCTGAGCACGCGCTTGGACACCGACCCCAGCAACCACCGGGCCATGAATGACTTCCCACGGTGCCCCATCACGATCATGTCCGCGCCCAGCTCATTCGCATAGTGGACAATCTGATCCGCGGGGTGCCCCACCCGGACTTCCAGATGGGGCTCGATACCGGCCTGACGGGCACTCTCCGCCAGCGCCTCGAAACCCTTCCGGTAGTATTCCGTAGCGCTTTCTATGACAGCCTCTGTCTCCACCGCTTCAGGCGGCTCAGGCGGACGCGCCACCGAAAGGACGAACAGCCCGGCATCGAAGCGGCGGGCGATCTCCAGCGCGAAATGGAACGCCTTCTCCGCCTGCTCAGAGCCATCGTAAGCGACGAGGATCCTCTCTATCATTTCCTGACCTCCGCAGTCTCCCTCTGTTGGGGCTCAATGGAAGCGGTCTCCTGCGGCGCCTGCAGAAGGTGGCGCGGCAGGTAGACCGCGTTGGCGATCAGTGTGGGCACCACCGCGCTTGCGATGACCGCCGCCACAAGATACGAATACTGCTCCCGCGTGATGATGCCATGGGTCAAGCCGAACAGCGCGGAGATGCTTCCGAACGTCAGGCCGGTGGACATCAGAAGGGTGGTGTAGATGCCTTCCCGGTGATCGCTGCCGAACGCGCGGGTGACCGGAAACACCGCAATGGATTTGGAGACCATCTTGGCCGCCAGCAACACCAGGAACACCAGGGGGGCGGATGCAAGGGCAGGCACGGACACGAAGGAGCCCGCCCGGATGAAATAGAACGGCGTCAGCAGACCGAACGTCAGCGTCCTGAGGCGCCGGATCAGCTGATGATCCTTCCCCACCGTCCCCGCCAGGACCATCCCCACGATGTAGGCGGGCAGAACGGCCTCGCTCTCTGCCCACGTGGCAAGCGCGCCCAGACCGAAAAGACAGAGGAGGAGGAACTTGGCCTCCAGCTCGGACGGTCTGCCGCCATAGCGCCTGAAGAACCGGGGAGTGAGCCAGGGCAGAACGGCAAAGGCCGCCACGCTGACCATCCCGAAGACCAGTGTCCGGGTTGTGAAGGGGGCGAAGATCAGCCCCAGAGCAAGCACCGTTCCCAGATCATTGATGAAGCAGGCTGCCAGAACAACCTTCCCGAAGTCGGTCCGGTTCAGCCCGAACTCCAGCATCACGGCGTAGACCACGGCTACCGACGTGGTGGAGAGCGCGACACCCGCCAGCCAGCTGGCCCGTGGCTCCCAGTGCAGCATATAGAACGCCACAGCCGTGCACCCCAGGAAGGGCGCAATAAATCCGGCCAGTCCGATACCGGTGGCCTCCTTCCAGCGCACCCGGAACACGGCGGGGTCCAGCTCCGCCCCGGCAAGAAATGTGAGCAGAATGGCCCCCGTGCCGGAGAGGAACTTCACCCAGGAATCGTCGGCTCCCAGCAACACCCCGCCCATCGCCGCTCCGATGGCAAGCTGCGCCACCGTTCCGACCACGATCTCGGAAAGAGCTGTGGCCACCCGAAGCCAGATGGAGAGCAGGGTGGCAAGAAGCGCAAGGCCCAGCCAGAGGGTCGCGAGGGTCCATGTCTCGGTCAACGGGTTGCCTCCTCCCGAAGCACCCTGACCAACTCCTCCAGCCGCCGGATCATCTCTTCCAGGGCGGCTCCCTCCTGCGTGGCTTTCTGCGACGCGTCCAGCCGGCGGCTACGGCCGGCCTCTATGGCCCCGATGGTGGCCCGGACCGCCTCCTCCAGGCGTCTGTCCAGCTCTTCGCCGAACTCCCGGATGCTGCGGTCCAGGTTCTGCAGGGTGGGCCAGCGGACGTTCTCCACATTTTCCGCCACCAGCACCTCCACCCTCTCCTTCATCCTGGCAAGAAGCCGTCTGCGGCGCATCGCGGCCGGCAGGAACCGGTCCCAGAACCCCTCCGGGAGCAGCCCCAGAGTGATCGGCCAGTAGTGGGTCACCCAGTAGGGCTCGCGTGTCACCTCGAACTCGCCGGTATCCGTTGAGGCGTGGTGCGGCAGGTCGAACAGCTCCGCGGCAGTTTGCCGGACCGCATCCACCAGCGCATCCACCTCGCGGCGGCGGAGATCCAGGGTCTGCCGGACGCGCGACTCGAACTCGGTGGACAGCTCACCCAGCTCGTTCTCGAAGAAGGCCGGAATGACTTCCGCGAGCGCCTCCTGCGGCGCGCCGGGACCCGCGCCGGGCTCGTCAATGGCGCACTCTACAGTCTTCATAAAGAGGTTGAACGCCTTCTTGCGGAGCTGCGCCGCCTGCTCCTCAAGCAGGGCGGCCAGACGTTTGCGGTCTCCGGCCAGTCCGTCGCGCACGGCAACCTGACGCAGCTGCACCTCGCGGAACCGCTCCTCCAGCAACCTGAGCCGCCGCTCGATCTCCTCGACGGGCAGCCGCATGGTCTCCAGCGACAACCGCTTCTCCAGAAGGACCTCTTCCAGAACCTCCACCGCACGAGCCGCGACCGTCCGGTGAAGCGCGGACTCCTTCTCCCGCACCAGAAAGCTCTGCAGATGCGACTCCAGCTCGCGCATCCCGCTGGAGTCCCACAGACGGGAGTCACCGGAGCGCCTTGCCTGGAGACCCTGCCGGGCAGAGATCATCAGAAGGCGCAGGTCGCCGTCCAGACCCGCGTGCTCCCGCAGCGCACGCTCCACGAAACGGAGCATCTCCTCCCGCTCCGGCCCCTCCAGATAGTCCGCCTTGTTCAGCACGAAGAAGATCCGCCCCACCCGGGAGCGCACCCTCTTCAAGAACTCGATCTCCACCTCCGTGACCGGAGGATCCGGCGACACGACGAACAGAGCCGCATCGCACTGGGGGAGAAAGTTCAGCGTGGCTTCCGTGTTGTGCCGGTGGGTGGAGCCGATGCCGGGAGTGTCTATAAGCACCACGCCCTGCGTCAGCAGAGGCGCAGGGTGGGTGACTTCGACAGTTGAGACGTTCAGACGGTTGCCGGGATTCTCTTCTTCCGTGACATACCGCGCCAGGAAGGCGCGCAGCTCTTCCGGATCCGCCGCCGTGGCCACATCGGGATCCCGGGAACCCTGGAACTCCACCCGCGCGCTGCGTTCGCTTCCACCGCGGATAAAGGTGGGAATGGCGGTGAGGGGCAGCACGGAGGAGGGAAGGACATCCTCTCCCAGCAAAGCGTTCAGCAGGGTGCTTTTTCCGCGCTTGAACTGGCCAAGCACGGCAAGGTGAAAGCGTCGCTCACTCAGGCGGCGGGCCAGCGCGGCCAGTTTGCCGGCAGCTGCGTCCGATGCGGCCGGGCCGGAACAGAGCGCAATGGCTTCCTGAAGAGCACGGAACAGGGGATCGCCGGGAGGCGACACCGTGGGTGGGGCGACGTCCGGCAGATGATCCTCGCGCAGGGCTTCTTGCATTGGACCGTTCCTCCTGCCACCGTCCGCGGCCTTTGCAGGCGAGGACGGCTATTGCTGGTAGGAGTCATCAGCCGGTTGCGACGATTGCGGGGGACTCCATCCCCTTGCATTCAAATATCTTTTACCACATCTGACAGGCAAAAGCAACCTCACCCCGGCCGCCACGCGGCCGCCTGAAGCTCCCCGCAAAGTCTCAGGACCGGCCAGGTCTGATGCCGCTCTTGCAGGCGGCGATCAGTTCGTCCACGTGGCCCGTGGCCAGCCCGATACAGGTATCGGCCGCCCCGTAGTAGACCTTCAGCTCTCCGTCCGGTTCCAGGATAGCGCCGTTCGCGAACACGCAGTTCGGCACCTCTCCACAACGCTCATAATCCTCGCGCGGGGTCAGGATGAACTCCGGACATTGCCCGATCACCCGGCACGGGTCTTCCAAATCCAGCAGGACGACGCCCAGCCGGTATACGTAGTTGCACGCCAGCCACACTCCGTGGATGATCAGCAGCCAACCCTCGTCCGTGCGGATGGGGGGCGGTCCGATGCCCCACTTCTCGCGCATCCACGTCTGCACTTCCAGATCCAGCGGTCGCGAGCGGCCCCAGAACACCAGGTCCGGAGAAAAAGTGATGAACGTGATAGCGTCGCTGCCGCTCATCGGGCGGTCCAGCCGCGCATATAGTCCGCCGATCTTCTCCGGGAACAGGGCGCAGTTGCGGCTCCAGGGCTGGGTGGCGAAGGGCAGACGCTCGAAGGTGCGGAAATCCTCCGTCCGGGCCAGCCCGATGCGTACCACCTCTCCCATAGTCTGCGCGCAGTAGGCGATGTAATACGCCCCGTCCAGAGGCGTGACCCGGGCGTCATACTGATGCTTCTCCCAGACCAGATCCTCCGGGCTGCCGGGCAGCGCAATCGGCTCGGGCTCCACCGTGAAGTGAATCCCGTCCCGGCTGCGCGCGATGTGAAGGCGGTTATCCCGGCGGCCGTCCTCCACCCTGGGCACCAGGATATACTCGTCGCCGTGCTTCACCGCCCCGGGATTGTAGACGGCGTTGACGTGATAGGGCAGGTCCTTCCACGTAAGGATAGGGTTGCCCGGATACCTTTTCAGCAGTTCACCCGCCAGCCGCATAGATCTCTCCCACCGATGGCCCCTCAAAACTAAAGAGGGATCTCAAAGCGCTCCCTTTGATGGAAGCGGAGCAGCCGATCGTAGCCGGACTCCCGCGCAAGCTCCCGGGCGCGGCCGAAGTGGCGCGTCAGATGGGCAGGAGAGTGCGCGTCCGCGCTGATGACGAGAGGGATATCCCTCTCCCGCGCCTTCCGCAGCAGCCGAAGGGAAGGATATGCCTCCGCGGCGGAGAGGCTCCAGCCCGCTGTGTTGATCTCGATGGCCAGATCGGCCGCCCGGATGGCGTCCAGAGCCTGATCCTCTTCCTCCGACAGGTCCTGCGTGGGACGGAAACCGTACTTCTTGGGAAGGTCCAGATGGGCCACGATGTCGCCGGTGCGCTCCAGGGCCATATCCCGCACCCGCAGCCAGTATTCCCGCCAGATCTCGTTGATGCGCTCCTGCAGCAGCGGATCCCAGTACTTGCGGTCCGCATCCACCGGGAACTCGTCCACATAGTGCACGGAGCAGATGATGAAATCGAAGGGGTGCTTCTCCAGTTCCCTTCTCAGCTGCTCTGCGGTGCCCGGCAGATAGTCCGCCTCCACGCCCAGCCGCAGCTGCATCCCGTCCAGACGCGAGGCTGTGTCCTGCAGCTCGGCGACGTATTCGCCCAGCCAGGTCGAGAGGCATGGACCAGTCCACCTCCCTGCGGTCCGGGAACAGCACAAAGTGATCCGAGATGCCCAGTTCGTCGAGTCCATGAGCCAGAGCGCCCTCCACCATCTCGGCGATGGTGGGAGATCCGTCGCTCCAGCGCGTATGGTTATGGTATGAGACCAGCATACGTGCGTCCTGCCCAGAGGGTTATAGCATAAAGCCAGCGTTTGACGCGCCGGCGCGCGCTCCTCTAGAATAGCCCTGACCGGCCGGCAGGCGGCAACAGCCCGCCTGGCTGGCTACCAGCGAGAAGGAGACTGCGGGGTGAACGACGGATGAAGGTGGCGCTCGTCTGCGAGAGGCTGAACGTGATGGCGGGCGCGGAGAAGCATCTGCTGGCGCTTGCGGAGGTGTATCCGGACGCGCCCATCTACACGGCGCTGTACACGCCGGAGACCATGCCGGAGGAGTTCCGCAGGAAGGACATCCGCGTCAGCTTCGCCCAGAAGGTCCCCGGAGCGGCGAAGTATCACCAGCGGTTCCTGCCCGTCTTCATGCTCGCCTTCGAGCAGTTCGACCTCTCCGAGTTCGACGTGGTCATCAGCATCAACCACGCCTGCGCAAAGAGCGTCATCACCCGCCCCAAGACGATGCACGTGTGCATCTGCTGCAGCCCGATGCGCTACGCCTGGGACCTCTACCACGACTACCTTCGCGAGTCCGGGAAGGGCAAGGTGTTCAATGCCATCGCTGCGCTTCTGATGTCATCGGCCCGGACGTGGGATCTGCGGACGTCCTTCGGGGTGGATCATTTCGTGGCCATCTCCCGGCACGTGGCCGCCCGCATCCGGAAATACTACCGCCGCGAGTCCACCGTCATCCATCCGCCTGTGGAGACGCACCGGTTCCGCATCTCCGATGAGCTGGACGACTATTTCCTGATGGTGGGACGCTTCGCTCCTTACAAAAAAGTGGGCCTCGCCATCGAGGCGTTCAACGAGCTCCGGCTGCCCCTGCTGATCATCGGGGAAGGGGAGCAGGAGAAGTATCTCAAGAGCATCGCCGGACCCACCATCACCTTCCGCAGCGGCCAGAGCGATGAGCAGGTGGCCGAGGCGTATGCACGCTGCCAGGCGTTCATCTTCCCCGGAGAGGAAGACTTCGGCATCACGCCGGTGGAAGCGCAGGCGGCCGGCCGTCCAGTGATCGCGTTCCGCCGCGGCGGGCGCTCGACACGGTCAAGGAAGGGCTTTCGGGCATCTTCTTCGACGAGCAGACCCCGCAGGCGCTGATGGAAGCCGTAAAGCGCTACCGCCCGGAGGACTTCGATCCGCAGGCCATCCGGCAGCACGCCCTTTCGTTCGATACAAAGGTGTTTCAGGAGGCCATCCGCAGCTTCGTGGAGGAGAAGTTCGCCGCGCACCGGGAGTCGCTTCCGTGAGCGGAGCCACGCGCGTTGCCGTCTTCCGGGCCCCGGACAGCGACAGTTACCGAATGGATTACTCCGATCCGCACCGGGAGCTGGAACCGGCCGCAAATGAAGAACGGGTGGTGGCCGATGCTTTACGGAGCCTGGTGGACGCGGGAATCCTGCCGCACGCGGAGTATGACCGCGGCAGGATGCTGGCGCACAGACGCGCCGTGCGGGAGCTCTTCGAGATCCCCTGGACGGCCATCACGCCCCGGATGCAGCGCCTTCTGTACGCCATCAACGCCATCGTCCAGCCCCCGGTGATGCTGGCGGCGGGCGTCTTCTGCGGGAACACCTTCATCTCGAACGCCGGGGCGGCGGTGGGTCCCGGAGCCTGCTACACCGCGGAGCATCTGGTGGGCATCGAGATCGTCCCTGAGGAAGCCGGGCGAGCGGAGCGGAACGTCCGGCGGATAGATGCTTCCGGCGTGGCGCGTGTGGTGGCTGCGGACGCCGTGACCTACGTCCGGGACTGGGACGGCCCCATCCATCTGCTTTATCTGGACGCGGATGGAGCAGGCGGACGCGGCAAGGGCGTGTATCTGGACATTCTTGAGGAAGCCCTTCCCAAGATGCCGCCGGGAGCTGTGGTCCTGGCGCACAACAGCGTGAACGCCGCAGAGCGCCTGAAGCATTATCTGGAGTTCGTGCGCGGCGGTGGCCCCTTTGCCGCCAGCGTGAACGTCGTGCTGGATCCGGAAGGCCTGGAGGTATCCCTCAGAGCCTGAGAGGGTCTGTCTGCCCTTCGCGCCCCTGTGTCAGGCGGATACAGGAAGTCAAGTGAAGGCTTGCTTCTGCCGATGAACCTGCGGGGACGATCGTCGCGCATTTGCGCGGCGGGCGGCTTCATGATAAACTCGACGAGGCTGCCAGGAGGCCCACGGGCCGGGGCAGCATCGCGTAATCACTCAGTCCCGCGGACCGCAAGGCGGGTCGGCATGCGGACGCTTCCGGGTGCCGCGCCTGCGGAATGATGTGGGGCAACGTCAACAACCAAACGGAGGACAACTTGGCAAGCATCACCATGAAGGAACTCCTGGAGGCAGGAGTCCACTTCGGTCACCGCACGAACCGCT
>VSSL01000536.1_pt1 | contig 11449 bp, 8 predicted proteins | sample 4557531 | NCBI WGS metagenome assembly VSSL01 (sample SAMN10986726, study PRJNA523729) | hot springs metagenome | isolation source: hot springs | place: India:Timba, Gujarat | collected 2018-05-31 | reverse complement strand
ACTCCCGCTTAGACGACGCAGGGGGGAATTGTTAAAACCACCCAAAGCGCCTGACCGACAAAGGTCAAAGACGCGCACGCAAATATGGTATGCAAGCGCTTTAGTCTCACAGCGACGACCAATGCGCGTCCGTCAAGTCGCATGTTGTGAATGATGCAGCAACCCATATCTAAGGGGATGGAACAAGTCAACAGTGTGTGCTGTTCTTTTTGTTGAGGAGCGTGAGACGGCTTTTGTCATGAACAAAATGAATCGACTGAGCAGACACGAGCAACGAGACGCCCTCGCTCTCCGCAGTGAGGATTCAAAGGGTTCAAAAGGGCGACTTATTCGTGCCATATGGACGATTCTCGTGGTCGTCTTTATTTTCATTGCCGCGCCGCCGTTGGATGCGTCCCAGCAGCAGCGTACGGAATTCGCCCCTGTTTGGGAGTCAATTCTATGGGGCGGCTCTCCCGCCAAGCATAAAAACGATCCCTCCATTGACGACGGCGCCCTCGAAAGAAATGGGCGCGCCCGCGTCCACTACAAGGTCGCAACCGTGGATTCGGACAATTCTCATTCACTCGATACTTCTCCCCAAGACGCAGACGCCGCCTTACAAAAAATGAAGGTACTTGAAATACTTGGACTTTACCCAGACTCCACGCCGGCTTTGAGCGACCCAAAGAGCGGTTCCGCCGACGAGGCGACTACCCCAGACAGCGGTGAAAATACCGTGGTCAAAGATCTCCCCGTGTTGGAGAACATTCCCCCACTGTATGCGACGCCTCCTCTCGAGAATGAAGGCGTGTGGGACTCTTCAGGTCTGCCTACGGACAAAGACGGGGTACCGCTCATGTATAGAACCAGTTACCGTCCCAGTGAACGATACCCCAACGCCATCGTGCACATGCTCCTGTTCGATATGAAAAGGGTGTCGATGCGGCTTTACCTGGGCTCGTCAGAACCGGGAGCGACCCCCGGCTCGTCCATCGTCAAGCCCGACGACCGGCAAAAACTTGTCGCGATCACCAACGCCCTTTGGAAACAGAAACATTCGGGCCAGGCCGGCACAGTGTTTAACTCGCGCGTGCTCAAGAACCTTTTTCCTGGTATGGCGACGCTTGTCATTTACCAGGATTCATCGGTGGACATCATCGAGTGGAGCCCAGACATTCCCCTCGAGTTCGTGAATGACGCCAAGCAACTACGCCACCTCATCGTGAAGGACGGCAAGGTGGTCGCCACAATACCTGTCAACGGTAAAGTAAGCGACTCGGAGATCGGCCTCGGTTATCTCCTGTCCGAGTCCGAACCCATGCCGGGCTACGACTACTGGGGAAGCTGGTGGGGTCAGCCGTCTTACACTACCACCTCTGGTCCGGAGTGGTTCCTGGCCACGCGGAGCGCCTTTGGCATTCGGAACGACGGCAACGTTGTTTTTGCGGCGGGACACCACATCAGCACCAAAGACCTTGCCAAGGCCCTGGTCTTGGCGGGATGCCAGCGGGCTATTCATGGAGATGCGAATCCTCACAATGTGGTAGGCAATATCTATTTTCCTGACGGAAATGGGAGATTTGTCCGGAAGGAAAAGCTGTCGCCAGACCAGAAGACTTACACGCTGGATCGGTATGTCGATCGCAGTTACACCAGCGACTTCTTTGCATTCTTCAGGCGAGACGAGTGAAGAGGCATGCCATCGAAACTCTCATGCGCTGTATTAAGTATTTTCTGTATCGTCGCGCTGGTCGCCTTGAAGCAGTCGATCTGCCTCGGCCAATCGGTTTGCGCATCCGAGGTGGACGAATGGCGAAAAGCGTTTGCGGAATTGCAGGAGGCCATTGGGGAGGCCGAGAGATTGAGAGACTCCTCCGTTGCGCAAGCGGTGAAAGATGCGGTCGCGCGCCGACCACGGGGAGAAACCATGGCTGACGCCATAAGGGGCGTCGTGGAAGACAAAGCGGCCCGGGTGGCTGAGTCGCAGCGAAAATGCTGGGCCTTGGCCGAACAAGAGACTATGGCCTACAAAAAAATGAACAAGTGCGCGGCCACTTCTGGGGCCAAACGAGATTCCTCAGTGAATCTCCGCATCAGAGAGTTCACAAGAGAGAGAGACAAGACCATGCGCGATCTGAAATATGTCATGACTGAAGAGGCATACATCCAATATTTAAATCAAATGCCCCTCACTCGTGATGATTATTCATACGATCGACAATCGTCTTCCACGGCTTGGTACACCGGCAGCAAGGCAAATCGTTGAGCATCATACACCGCTTGAAATACTGGGCGTCGTCTCTCGAAGCAACCGCTGGAAAGGCGACTTGTGGCGGCGGCCCCCGAAAAAAAATCGGCAGCAGCGCCGCCTTCTCTCTGGCTGCCTTAGCCGCCTTCATTTTCCTCGTGATCCCTGTGCATGCAGCATCGACCACGAAAACCCCTGGATACGCCAAGACCCATTATGTGTTGCCAGCCGACGCGCTGAAAAGCGGCATAACCTTCTGCGGAGAGAAGATCCCTCTGACGCGGCGGGACGTCTCATCCCGGGTGACCGATCAGCTCAATTTTCTCCTCATGGATCGCAGGGCTTTATTGATGGAATGGTTCGATCGCATGAGCATTTTTGGCCCTGCCATGATCGAGGCGCTTTCCGAGGAGAAAGCGCCCCGTGACCTTCTGTATGTCGCGGTGCTTCTCAGCGGTTTGAGTCCTAACGCTCGATTGAAGAGCGGCGGCGTCGGATGGTGGTCTCTCGGTCCTTGGAACGGCAAGAAAAATGCATCGCCGCCTCTATGGGTGACGACAGAGGATTGGGATGAACGGAGAGACTTTGTGCTCTCCACGAGAATCGCGAGCAAGCTCCTGAAAGGCTTCGTGAAGGAACCACAAGCCATGAGTTGGCTCCTGGCCATATCCGCGTTCCTAGACGGCCCAGACAAAATAGAGGCGCTGATGAAAAAATTTCCAGGATTTTCCTACTGGGACCTCGTGACGCCGCCGCTCTCCGACGCCTTTATTCCCCAGGTCGTGGCGCTGAAGATCATTGATACCCATAGGGAATTTTATTCACTGCAAATCCCAGCCTTGAAGCCAGCATCGTACGACGTTTTGGAGCCTCTCATGCTCCTCAAAGACCTCCCTCTCTACGTGGCGGCGCGCTGGTGTGGCATCAGTCCGCGTAGCCTATGGGAACTGAATCCAGCGGTGGACATCGGAAACGGATTGCTCCCCAAAATGAATGCAAAAAAAACAGGGGCGTTATTGCTCAGAGTGCCGAAAGGGAAAGGCGCCGCCGTAAGGACGCTTCTCATAAAGGAGGGGTATATTGCCCCTGAGCCCTCATGATCAACTCTGATCCAACGTTTCAGGAAAACCGCTCACAAAATCCCTGATCTCGTCACGCACACGCCGGTAGAAATGCATGGCTTCGTCTTCAGACGAGGCGTTGGCCGCCAATACCGGGGGGTCGTCAAATCCCTTGTGCAGCAACTTGGTTCTTGCGGGAAAAAACGGACACGTTTCCTGCGCGTGGCTGCACAGAGTTATCACGTAGTCAAATTCTCGGTCGGCCACGCTGTCTATATGTTTGGCCTTTTGCATGGACATATCGATCCCCACTTCGGCCATGGCCTTGACGGCTCGTGGATCCAGAGCCTTGACCTCGACTCCCGCTGAATATGCCTCATATTCGGAGCCCTTTAACGCCCGAGTCCATGCCTCGGCCATCTGGCTCCTACAGGAATTACCGGTACAGAGAAATAGAATTCGCTTTTTTGAGGACATCAGATATGACTCCTATTGAGTGTAATACTCCAAAAAGACGTCAACATTTGCACCGCCGCATGAGCGCGCGAAATCTCTTTCGTTGCTCCTCGATACGGCGCTCCTGGGGCGAGGACCTCGGGCTCCACAGCGGCCTCCTCCCTCCAGACATGAGCTGAGATTGCTTTGCCGCCATCAGCTCCTCGCAATCCCCAAAAAGCCCACTCGCGCGTCTTTGCGAGCCACGCGATGTAATCTCGCGACAAATTTGCGAAACGCGACCCTCCCGAGGAGCAGCCACGAGCGTCAGTGAAACATGCTTTTGTTATGATTTCGTTAAACTCAGGAGAATTTCCCTCAGCCGACGGGAATTGGGGACTATCCCCGCGGACGCAATTTTGCCGTTCACCACAAGCGCAGGCGTGCGGACAATGCCGTAACGAGCGATTTCCTTGATATCAGTGACGTGTTCCACCGCTGCGGGAATGTTTAACCGCCCCAGTTCCTGGAGCACCGCCTGCTCGAGATCGTTGCACTGCGCGCAGCCGGGGCCGAGGATCACTACCTTCAAGTCCTGGGATTCTGATTCCTGGACAGCTTCGCCCTTCCACTTCCGGTACTCTCTGAGGAACGCTTCTCCGTAGAGCTTTTCCGCGGAAGAAGGTATATAGTTTTTGGCCTTGAGCAAGGAGACGAGCCTCGCTTTGATCTCCTCCTGGTCAGCCCCCGAGCATCCTGACGCGACCTCCTCCAAAGCCGCTGCGAGCCCTATAATTCCTATGTCGTGCTCCCCTATCCGTATTTTCCTATGGTCGTCAACGGTCATTGGCCATCACCCCTTCACCTCGTTCGCAGCCAAACTCAGACGCCCCTGAGACCTCGAAAAGTTGTCGGCAGCCGTTCGCGAACCACGCGTTGCCCGCCTCCGAGCGCCTGAAAGAATCTCTGGCAAAAAAATACGCCTAGCCTTGTAGCCCGTCAATGGATTGTGTATCATCACGCTGCCTGCCACTACCGAGCAACAAGGCCCAAAATCACATGAGAAGAATCGCAGAGAAATATCTCAAGATATACCCTCATGAATTTTCAAAATTTACATGGATCTCGCTAATATCTTTACCATTTTTTCTTGTAACGGCTATTTTTCGTACGTACGTGGACGCCGCGTTCTTAAAGCGCTACGGGCCCCAGTATGTCCCGTGGATGCTGCTCATCAATGGACTGCTCACCTTTGTGGTCTTTGGGATCGTTGATCGCCTCTCACGAAGGTTCGTTGACCTTTATCTCCTCGCTGGATTTCTGATCCTGTATGGGATCGCATCGAACATCCTTTTTGTCATGGTCAAGGGCGACATTTCCATCGCCTATCCCATCCTCTATCAGTTGCTCTATCTTCTGGATGCGATCCTCCTGGTCTATCTTTGGAACATTGCGGGAGATCTTTTTGACGCCAGACAGGGGAAGCGCATTTTCCCCCTGGTGACCGCTGCCCAAGTGCTCGGCACCACGCTCGGAAGCTTTGGAACGAAGCCATTCACCCTCGTATTCGGGGACGATGCGACGCTGATCCTCTTTGGGTGGGTCTGTCTCATATCCTCCATATTTATTGTGCGCTCAGGCAAGAGGCTGTTGGGATCGCTCTCGGTAAAAGACAGGGCTGTCAAGCAAAAGGCCTCCAAAAAGCTGCGCGAAGTACCCAGCCTTATGGCCGAGTTTCCCATTGTCAGGTACCTCATCATCACCGGGCTCATACCGAACATACTCCTGCCTATTTTTCTTTATCAGTTCAGTGTGATCGCGACTCATACATTCGCCACGCAGCAATCCTTGATCTCTTTCTTGAGTATTTTTCGGGGCGTGACAACATCCCTCACGTTTGTTCTGCTCTTTTTCATGGGACGCCTCTATCAATCAATGGGAATTACCAACGCCTCTTTGGTCCATCCCATCAACTTTGCCGTCCTATTTGCAGCGCTTTCAGGCTTTTTTAATATAATTGTCGCCTGTTACGGACAATTTACCACTATTCTGATTCAGCGCGCCATTGCCGGACCTGTCAATAAAGTCCTCTTCAACATTATTCCGGCTGATCTTGTGACGTGGAGCAGGATTTTCATCCGCGGAACCGTGTTAAAGATCGGGATGCTGGCAGGATCCATTATTATGATCGTGTTGAAGCCTGTTGTGACGCCCCAAAGCCTCTCATATATCGCACTGGTTCTCGCAATTTACTGGGTGTATGAATCCCTGATTTTTCGGAAGCATTACAAGAGAATACTGAAGCAAGTTATCGTCGAGAAGAAAATAGACTTTGACCAGATTGAATCGGTGCGCACCTTCGACAGCGGCGCTGCGGCCATGGAGCTTGGGCCCGTCTCAGTCGAAGAGAGGTCTGAAGAAAAAGTAGCCATTGAAACCACCGGCGCTACATACATCGACCCAGAGGTCGCTCTTAAGCTCCTCGACGATCAGAGCCCGTCGGTCCGAGCGGAGGCCGCGGCATCTTTTATTCTCACCCGCGACCTTAAGGCCGTGGACAAACTCGTCGCCTGCCTGGAAGACAGCGACGAAGATGTACGGAAGGCAGCTCTCGAGGCATTGATGGGTTACAGGGAACTCATCCTGCCGTTCCTCGAGGTGTCCCTCATTGACGCGCCATCCCGTACGAGACGAGGCATCCTTGAAGTCATACGTCTCGCAGGTCTCAGGGATTTCGAGATGATCCCATTCCTGGGAAAGGAACTCGCCCTCGCGTATTCCAACCTGATCGCCATTCGCCTCCTGCAGGACATGGAAAAAAATATCAGCGTCGAGCTTTTGTACAGGCATCTCATAGAACTCAACGAGGAAAAACTCGGCCTGATCTTTCAGGCCCTATGGGTGTATCACGCGGATATGCGTCTGATGTATGAGGCGCTCAAGTCAGAAACTGCCGCGCTGGCCGTGGAAATGGTGGAAAACTCCATCAATAAAGAGATAATCCCTTACCTCATCCCGCTTATCGAGGATGCGCCTCTCGATGAAAAGATCGAAAAAGGGAAAAAACTGTTTCCCCTTATAAGAAAGGCGTCGCCTGATCGTGTATTCACCTTTTTGGTGAATTCAGAGGACCCGGTCACGCGGATGCTGACCCTTTTCTTGATTGGGGAAAACCTTGCAAGCGGCCAGTACATCCCCATTATAAAGACAAGATTGAACGATCAATACGCCTATGTCGCTGAAATAGCGGAGTTTGCGCTGAAGAGAAGTCTGAACGAGGTCGTTCCCATGCCAGACGTCACAGAAAGAATTCAGAAACTCAAATCCTTCGACATCTTCGAAGGCATGGGGGTCCGTGAACTCCATGCCATCGCCTCAGTCGTCAATGTCGAACACTTCGAACCCGGCGACATCATGATCAAAGAAGGTGAAGAAAATTCTTCGATATATCTCATAATCAGTGGAAGCGTCCGCATCTATAAGGATTATGGGACAGAGCAACAGACCGAGAAGGTCGTGGTAGGAGAGGGCGCCTTCATCGGAGAACTCAGCCTTTTTACCCGCATGCCCCCCAACGCGACCTGCGTGGCCGCGACGAGCACCGACGCCTACGTCCTGAAACATCATCAATTCCAAGAAATAATGAGAATCTATCCCCAGATCGGAATCAATCTCTGCCGCTTCTTCACCATGAAGCTTCGGGCAAGCAATTATTGAGCGTGGCCGTATGGTTTCCCTCGATCTGGGGCGCAAGATGGCGTCGCGTCCCTGCATGTCATTCCCACGGAAGTGGGAATCCATGCGAGTTTCCTGGAGGCAGGATCGCGTAAGGCATAACGAATTGAGCGCTTTGACGGTGCGGTAATGAATATACCGCGTTCCTGAATGAATCCCGAATTCCGTCAACCTGCACCGCTTCGAACGCTTCAGTCTCTGTCATTTCGAGCGCAGCGAGAAATCTTGACCATAAAACCAAGATTTCTCAGTCGCCGTCTCTCACTTCGTTCAGGTTCAAGCCCGGCTCCTTCGAACTCTCATGACAAGGGGGTCGCAACGGGAGATGAAAATGCGGTTGTGACGGGAACTATGGCATTTTCAGGTAAATGACAAGAATTGACTTTTCGTCGCTGACAGGCGGTTTTCCAAAGCAGTCATGAACTTCATGATGCAGACCTCATTTCTATGGAAAGCGCCAAAAACTCTATGCTTCGTCGATCTTGATCCACAACAGGACTGCGGTCTCTGAGCCAGGGTTATGCCATGAGCTTGGGGTCTCATGCGTTAAGTAGATGACATCGCCGGACATGAGCCGGTATGTCTCATTCCCGATTGTGGTGTGCAGCAAACCGGAAATCAAATAACCTGCCTCCTCCCCCTTGTGGAAAAGAAAATGGGACAAAAGTCTTGTATTTGCTGCAATCTCTATGAGATACAGCTTGCCGCGGGTATCTTGGGTCTCGGGGATGAGGACTTTACCCCGTATGCCGTGTTCTCTGCCGTCCAATAAGACCAGGTCGCCGGCATCCGAGGAAGAGAATACCACCGGGCGGCGAGGACGGGCTCGGGTTCCAAAAAACGACCCCACATCCACCGAAAGCACTTCCGCCATCTTCACCAAGGCCGGCAAGGACGGATATATGAGATTTCCCTCCACCTGGGAGATCGTACTAGGCGTGACGCCTATGAGCTTCGCCAATTCACTTTGAGAGATCTTTTTCTTCGTGCGGATCTCTCGAATCTTGGTTCCAAGCCAGGGCTGAGCAGCTCCTCCGCCGTCCTCTTCAAAGGTAACGCTCAGGCCCTTTGTCCAATACACCACCGGCCTCTGAAGGTTTTCAGGCCCCCTCTTCTCGGCCTTCAAGATGGTCAGCGACGTCGTGCCTCTTTTGATTGACAACTCGATGGCCACCTGGGCTATCTGGTTGATGTTGGCGCGAAGTCGCAACGAATGGGCGTTCTTCTCGAGAATCCAATAGGCAATGGTGTTGAGTTCATAGAGTCGTGGACAAGAATGGCTGTAAAAATGGAGAACCTTGTCTTCACCGCCCCAAACCTCCTGCATGCCGGTGATGCTCTCGAACACAAAACGGACTTCCCCTGAAAACTGGCTGTGCTGACTATATAACGCCTCCATGACCTCCGAAGGCTGGTCGGGATGATCCACCCTCACCACTTCGCACGCAAGAGTCTTGGCGTATTCATCGTAAAATCGGGCAAAAACGTCCGATCCCTCTCCCTTGCCCCACGTGAAGCAGTCAAGGATGATCAATTTTTTGTAATCCGCTAACGCGCCTAATTTCTCGAGGAGATTGCGAGGAGATCGATCGAAGGTCACGTAAATGACTGGCTTGTTGCTTCTCTGAGAAGCCTTCAAAAAATTCATGCAAAACACTGACGCCAAACTTCCCGCGTCATCGTGCCACACGACGTTATCGCCTATAAAAAGCCCCTCAAGTAAGGCGTCCAATCGACTCACTCCAGACGTTGCTCGTATGTTCTTTCTCGTTGACATGGCCTCATCCGATCTTTCACGACCCACGCTGGGGGGGGGTCTCGAAAATTTTCTCGATGGTCACGAACCGACCATTCCATGAATCAGCCCACCGCTATTCGCATGCGGTATAGAAAAAGCACATCATCGCGTTTATCGCCACAAGGTTCAACGCTAACGCCAGGATGCCGTGCGGGGCCAATCCGGCGACGGTCCGACCACGGAATTCATAGTTTTCACGCCCAATGCGATATAGGACAAGATATGTCCAGCCAAGCCCCAGCCACATGAGAAATTGTTGTATCAGGCCTGTCCAGCGTGCGGATACCGCCAAGCTGATTCCTCGAAGCGCATCTATGTCAAAGTTTTGGCCCAATAGATGGGGTACCTGCACGCCTAGGTGAAAGAAGTAATAGAGGTGAAACGCGGCAAAGGCGCAGAGCGCAACGGGTAAGAGCGCCAGACTGTATCGGGCATAATTCTCCCATAACCCGTCCCCTAGCGCCCTGCATGACAGCCACGACGTCAATATCATGAGACCGTTGATGGCCAATATGATTCCCGCATACACAAGGGTGAACACCGCGATGGGAGGCAAGGGCAAAAGTCCTGCGAGGGATTCATACCAAGGCGTCCTGCTCGACATCTCACTAATCAATCCCCCGATCATGCCGAGCACGAGGAAAGCCGTGCCAATTTTCGGCTGGCGGACTTCCCAAATTTCCCTTCCGGGAAATCGGAGATTCAAGTTTATGGCCCCATAAGGGCAATTCTTGACGCATGTTGCGCAAAGCTTGCATAGCCGATTACTGTGAAGCCGAGGACCTGCTTGACCAAACGGGCAACCTTCTGAATCTGCATTCCCCAAAAAGCAGTCGTTTGTTCCACACTGGGAGATGCACACGTTGCGGTCTGCCCTCAACTCCAACAACGAAGTCTTGGCCAGTAAGCCCACCATGCCGCCCAAGCCGCAAAGATACAAACACCATGTTTGACGCTCGTAAATTACGGACACCACTACGGCCGAAACAAGCATAGCCAACAAGAGGAGCCCCAAGTTATAGGGGGAATTTCTTATCCCCGTGGCTGATTCCATCCAGATAATGAACAAGACGGCCCCGGCAATGACAAAATCACTCCGGACCTTGAGAAAAGCGGGGAAGGTCTTTTCCAGCGCGAAGACTCGCTTGGCGAGTTTGCCCAGGATGCCTATGGGACACACCGAACACCAAAAGCGGGCAAAGAAAAAAGCGCTCATAATCAATAAAGGCCATCCCAAAGCCCAACTAAACAACGCCGCAGGATTCTTGGCAGGATCGCTGGGGCCAAAAAAAAGGAACCCCAACACTATAAAAAAGAACGGGGTCGCCGCGCTCTGAAACACCGCTGGATAATGAGGGCTTAGAAAAAATCTCTTGATTCGGTCGAATTTGAACAGGTTGAACTTGCCGCGTTCTTCCACCCGTTTCAAGTCGAAATAAATGTCTTGCAGCCGTATGATCCCATCGACTGAGACCAGCGCCGCCCTTTTCAACGTATTGGACAGCTCCATGTCGTTTCCCGGCCAGCTATAATTGAGCAGCGCCTTCATGGTCTCCGGCGGCGCCGCGGCAACGCTGCGGCCCGTTTCGCGGGCATATCGTTCCAAGTAGCGATTCACCAACTCTGGTATCTCTTTGCGCCGGCTCCGCAACGGAGGAATAATTATGCATCGTTCTTGCATGAGGGCATAGAGCAGGGGGTGTTCTTCCAGGGTCGCTTCCTCCGGCCTGAGGCGAGTCGTGGCTATTACCCTGACCCTCGACCGGTGAAGCCTGACGCCGCCCAACCGTCGAAATGTCTGAGTCGTTATTGCCTCGAGTAATTTTGCCTGCATCACCGGCGTCAACTTGTCCACGCCCCGAATCAAAAGAGTGCCTTCGTTGGCCAGTTCGAAGTATCCCGGGGTCTCCTTTATGCCTCCGTCCTTCCTGGGCTCCTCTGTTCCGAAGAACAGCCGCATCTGATTTTCGGTGAGACGACCATCGTTATCGCTTGAACTCGGGTCTGAAGTCCCGGGGTTCACGGTCAAGCACGTACCGAGAAGGTCAACGTAAAGAAAAAACTTCCTTGCATTGATGGCCTGCACGGTACAGGGCGTGGGCTATCACTTCTTTTCCGACGCCCGTCTCGCCCATCAACAGCACGGGGCCATCCGACCTGGGCAAGCTCCTCGATCCTCTCGAGAACGTT
>VSSL01000535.1_pt1 | contig 11452 bp, 9 predicted proteins | sample 4557531 | NCBI WGS metagenome assembly VSSL01 (sample SAMN10986726, study PRJNA523729) | hot springs metagenome | isolation source: hot springs | place: India:Timba, Gujarat | collected 2018-05-31 | reverse complement strand
TTGCCAAACCTTGACATTGTCATCAAAATTTTGCCCGCCTCGAGCCCACCTTTCAACTCGAAGGAGATAACTCCACCTCCGCCTTTGGTTTGCCTCAAAGATAGTTCATATTGCGGGTGGGATTTCAAAAATGGATACCAAACCCTTTCGATTTTGGAATGCTGTTCCAACCATTCAGCAATTTTCAAAGCATTTTCGCAATGCTTTTTCATTCTAATTTCAAGGGTCTTCAATCCTCGATGGACAAGGAACGAGTTGAAGGGGTCGATAACTCCTCCAATGTGATTTGAATATTTTCTGAAAATTCCATATTCATTGGGGTCTTTTAAAACCACAATGCCACCAACAACATCGGCGTGACCATTGAGGAATTTTGTCATACTGTGAAGAACAATGTCGGCACCAAGTTCAAGTGGCTTTTGCAAAATTGGGCTCATAAAGGTATTGTCAACGACAACCTTGGCTCCGTGCAGATGGGCAATTTGAGATAATTTTTCGATATCCGAAACCGACAAGGTTGGATTTCCTGGTGTTTCAAAAAAAAGAACTTTCGTATTGGGTCGAAAGGCGTTTTGCACTTCTTCAACCTTCGAGGTGTCGACGAAAGTGGTTTCAACACCAAATTTTGAAAGAATTTGAGCCAAGAAAGTCGTTGTCGGACCATAGACAGAATTACCACAAATCACGTGGTCGCCTCTTTGGGTGAGAGTGAAAAACACAAGGCTAACCGCCGCCATACCGCTTGCACAACCAATCGCCTTTGCCCCCTCCCTGTTCAAGGTCGGCAATTGCATCTTCCATTGCCTCGATGGTTGGATTCCGCATTCTGGTGTAAATGTAACCATCTTCCTCACCTTTGAAAAGGCGGGCTCCGTGGTCTGCATCTTTGAATTTAAAAGTTGAAGTTTGGTAAATCGGTGGGACTACTGGACCAAATTCATAATCCTTAATTCCCGAATGAACACATTTGGTTCCTTGACGCATATCTTCATTTGTTTCCATAGCAATTTGTCATAAAGTAAAACATAAAATTAACTAATTCTAATTAAATGCAAAAATTATAAAAAATGAACGAAGGGTTGCCCCTTCGTTCAAAAAGCATTTTTGCGCTGTATTGACTAATAGTTATCGATTTGTGCTCTTTGCAATCTATTTGAATAATCGATGTATACGGTTTTCCATTCGGTGAAGATGTCGAACACAGTCCAACCACCTTCGCGATGTCCGTTGCCAGTGCCTTTGACTCCGCCGAACGGCATATGGGCTTCTGCTCCGATTGTCGGCGCATTGACGTAAGTAATTCCTGCTTCGAGGTCGCGAATTGCAAGAAATGCATTATTAATGTTCGTAGTATAGATTGAAGAAGACAAACCATAGTCGACAGCGTTTGCAAGTTCGATTGCGTGTTCTAAAGAATCCGCTTTAATGACAGAAAGAATTGGACCGAAGATTTCTTCCTTGAACAAACGCATCTCTGGAGTAACATCAATGAAAATAGTTGGTTCGAAGAAATAGCCTTTTGCAAGTTCACCGTCGGTTGCTCTTTTTCCACCGCAAACCAGTTTTGCTCCCTCTTCAAGACCAATTTTAACATATTCTTCGCAAGTTCGAAGTTGCTGTTCGTGAATGACTGGTCCAACATCGACACCTTCGTTCAACCCATTTCCAAGGCGCAATTTCTTGGTTCGTTCAACAAGTTTTTCAATGAAGGAATCATAAATATCTTTATGAAGAATCAAACGAGAAGTTGCAGTGCATCGCTGTCCAGTGGTTCCAAAAGCACCCCAAAGCACGCCGTCGAGTGCCAGTTCCATATTTGCATCGGGCATAACAATCAAAGGATTCTTCCCGCCCATTTCAAGCGAAATTCTTTTGTTCAGTCTTCCACAAATTTCACCAAGTTTTTTTCCAATTTCGGTTGAACCAGTAAATCCAATCACTTTAACGTCGGGATGTTCAACAAGCATATTTCCCATATAGCCTTTACCAAGAACAACATTAAACACGCCTGGAGGAAGTCCAGCCTCTTCCATTACTTCAGCAAAAACAACACCGCTATGCGGAACGTCTTTCGAAGGTTTGAAGACCACTGTGTTCCCAGCAGCAATCGCTGGAAGAATTTTCCACGAAGGGACTGCAATCGGGAAGTTGAAAGCAGTAATAACACCAACAACACCAATTGGAACTCGGAAGGAAAGATTTGCTTTGTCTGGCAACTCGCTTGGAGTATTGTGCCCGAAAAGCCTTCGTGTTTCGGAAGCAGCATAATAAGCAGTATCGATTGCTTCTTGAATATCGCCTCGCGTCTCGAAAACTGGCTTTCCCATTTCTCGTGTCATAATCCTTGCAATTTCTTCTTTTCTGCGAGCAAAGATATCCCCAGCGCGCTTGATGATTTCTCCGCGTTTTGGGGCTGGCACCAAACGCCACTTCTTGAAAGCCTCCTTTGCCGCCGCAACTGCGTCGTCGACATCTTCTTTTCCAGATTCGGGAAATTCCCCGATTATGTCTTCTGTATTGGCTGGATTGATGTTTAAAAAGTATTTACCACTTTTGGGTTCTACCCACTTACCATTGATATAGTTTTTAAAACGCTCCATAACACCACCTTAAATTTGGTAAAAAAATTATAGGAAAATGCAAGTTACAATTTTTTAAGGAAATTACAATGTAAGATTGCAAGCATTTTACAAACAAAGTTAAAATAAAACAAATTCAAATATGTCCAAGTTGTGCAAGACTAGTGAATTGGTCTCCAGCAATAATTAAATGGTCTAGAATTGGAATGTCGATATATTTACTTGCTTGGACCAACTTTTTCGTCATAGTTATATCCTCGTTTGACGGCGTGGGATTTCCCGAAGGATGATTGTGTATCAAAATAATCGAAGCAGCCGACTCTGTGATTGCAAGTCGAAAAACTTCGCGAGGATGGACAAGGCTTGCGTTCAAAGTGCCTTCGGTAACCAAATGGATTCTGGTTATCCTATTCGAACTATTTAAAAGGGCAATGTAAAATCGCTCCTGTTTAACACCACGAAGCAGGGGTATGAAATAATTTGCCACGTCTTGCGGAGAACGGAACATTGGATTTTCCACGAAGCCGCTGGCTTGTATTCTTCGCGAAATTTCGAATGCCGCAGAAAGAGTAATCGCCTTTGCCAAGCCAATTCCTTTGATACTTTTCAATTCGCTGATATCCCGCGAAGCAAGTTCCCGCAAATTTTGAAATTTGTCCAAAAGCAGTTTTGCAAGGTCGAGTGCAGACAAGTTCTTTGTTCCAGTGGAAATCAAAATCGCAAGCAATTCAGAATCGGAAAGCGAATCGGGTCCGTTCTTCAAAAGTCTTTCCCGAGGTCTTTCGTCTGCTCGCCACTCCTTTATGGGCTTGTAATTAGTTTGTGTTGTTCGAGGGTAGTCAATATTATGCTTGACCTCTTCCACGCAACACCAAATATATTGTTCTTAAAATAATCTCAATATCAAGTTTTAAAGACATATTTTCGATGTAGTAGAAGTCGTCTTTTAAGCGATTCTTCAAATGCTCTTCGTTGATTTCAAACAATGGGGATTTGACTTGGTTCCAACCAGTAATTCCAGGCCGAACAACAAGTCTACGCTTGAACAATGGAACCATTTTGCTGTACATTTCGATGAACACTGGTCTTTCAGGGCGTGGACCGACAAGACTCATTTCCCCTTTCAATACATTCCAAAATTGAGGCACTTCGTCGATATGGGTTTTCCGAAGGAAAAGACCAACGCGGGTAACTCGGGGATCGTTTAAAACCGTTGTTTTTGGTCCAGTTTTTTCTGCGTCAACATACATTGAACGAAACTTGTAGCATATAAAAATTTTTCCGTTTTTCCCAACCCGCTCTTGTTTGTAAAGAATTGGTCCTTTCGAGTCGAGTTTAATCAATATTGCTACAATAATCCAAAGGGGAAGTCCAACAATTAAAACAAAAAGGCTTATGACAATATCTAAAAATCTTTTCAAAAATGCTTCCCAGGGTCGAAGAAGTTGCGTGCTGATTTCAATTAAAGGAATGGAATACATTGGAAATGTCTTGACCAAACCAGTAAGAACATCGTAAAGGTCGGGAACAATTTTAACAACAATTTGTCTTTCGGCACATTTGTTTGCAATTTCAAGTAACATTTCGTGATTGGGCTTGTCAATGGCAATAAAAAGTTCACGGGGATGGTACTTTTCCAATACTTTTTCCAAATCTGAAAATTTATAGATTGGTACTCCTACATCGAGGGATTGGTCATCTTCGGACAAAAGTATTATTGCTTTGACATCAAAGCCCCACTCGGGATATGATTGCACTTTTTTCATAAGGTCAAGCACTTCCTGGGTTGTCCCAAGAACTACCACTGGAACTTGAATGATTTTCTTTTGACGAAGGTATTTTTGCAAACGACGAGCAAGAAACCGACCAAGAAGAACGAAAAAAGTTATGTCGATAAAATAAATCAAGAACAAAAGTCTTGGGCGAGCCGAACTATCGAGAAAGACAAAGAAAAATAACAGAAAATTGAAAAAGAACGATGTTTTTATTACAGCGAAGAACTCATCGAAAGGGGACCTAACAAACCAATTTCGGTACAAACCTGCAAAGAAGAAAGCAATAAGCCAGTACAAGAGAATTATCGTTCCAGTGATAAAAGCATCAACAAAGGAGGGATGAATGTCGGTATCGAAAAGACCAGACTCGAAACGAATGTAGTAGTGAATGATGTAACTTATTGTAATGGCAACGATATCGAACGCAATTTCGAATAGGATTGGCGAAGAATATTGCAGTTTTTCACGTAATGATTTCACTTTAATTTTCCAAGCCTTCTAATGTCCAACTTGCATTTTGCTTTCCAAGCAAAGCCCGAATAACCCCAGAAACCGTGCCCGAAACAGATACCATTATGTACAGCGGAAGAACAAGCACCGACAACTTCCTCTTCCAAAACTTTAAATTTACAATACCTAATAGAAAGAGAAGAACAAAAAGCCCGATTATTGAAAATATTATCGATTGAATTTGTGAGTCACTAAACCAAAGCAACAAAATTAAGCCGATGGTAGCAAAAAAAGGGCTCAACCATCGAAGCAGTTTATGGGAAAATGTTAAAAAAAGCAAGTATGGATGCTTGAAAAGTTCCTTAACAGCAAGAATCGCTGATATACCGCCAGCAGAGAACGTTTTTTCCGATGGTATTCTTTCCAAACGTTGTCTCTTTCCCTAATGTCGTAAACAATAGCCTCCTTTGCAAGAACCATTCTTTTCCCCGCTGTAACAACTTTAAGCAGAATAAAATAGTCGTCGCAAACTCTATCGTTTGGTATCGGAACGAATAGTTCTTTTCGAATCGCATAGCAAGGTCCAGTATTGTTCACAGTAGCGTAAATATCGCTTTCCCATTTACGAATGTTTAAGAGGAACTGATGGGTATTGCTTTCTTCAAGATTATAATGCGACCCCTCGTCTCTTTTTATCATAAGATTTGTCAATACTCCGCCAACATTTGGGTCTGCGAAGTATTTAACAATATTATGAATCGTGCCTCTGGGAATTCGGATGTCAGCATCAACAAGCAGAACTATGTTATGCTTGGCTTTCGAGAACAATTGGTTTAGAACAAAATTTTTGCCTTTTCTTGGAAAAAGATAAAAGTCGATAAAATCGTTTTCTTTTGCAACTCTTTGGATAATTTCATTTGTTTTGTCAGTCGAGCCGTCGGAACCAAAAATCAATTGGATTTTTGAAAGTGGATAGCCAGAGTTTTTAATCGCTTCTACCAAAGGTTCAATGTTTCTTTCTTCATTATGAACTGGAACTAAAATCGATATTTCTGGTTCAAAATTTGGATCAGTCTCGATTTTCCTTTTGAATATTCTGCTAATGAGAAAAATCAAAAAAGGATAGATTACAAAAGGATAAATAGAAATTAGAAAAAGTAAAATTACAATGAATTTTATTGTGTCCATAATCAAAAGTCTTCGAAACGAAACACAACTTTTGTTACAAAGTAAGCGTCTTGGTTCTGTGGTTTACGGTAATCAATAACAAATTGAAAATTGAAATTTCTTATGATTTCAAATCCAAAATACAGAGAAAGAGAAAGCAAATCGTTGCGAACACCATCAAGGAATTTCACACGATAGTCATCAGTTGCGGAGTGGTTAACATTGAAATCGCCACCGACATTTCGAATAATTTTACCCGTGCTATCAATTACATTATCCCCGTGCCTTAAATATGATATTCTAAATATCACTGGATAGCGTGGAAGAATAAAACTTTTGATTTGAACAGTTGCTTCGTCCGAGTTTGGCGGGACATAAGTGCCAATGAGCCTTCCATCATTGGTACGATTGTTAACATTGTTAAAATGCGTAAACATATAGGGTTCGACCCGAGTATACTCAAAGCCAAAATCAACGGAAAAGGGGCTTGCATAAATTGCACCGATGTTCCAGGCAGTTTTGTTTCCCCAAAAGTTTTTGCCAATTTCGGAGAAAATCAGGTCTTCGAGCATCCAAGAGCCAAGAAGTTGAAAGCGTGGAAAAATGTTCCATTCGAAACTCAATCCCATTCCAGCCTTGTCTCGGTCGTGTAGCGAATGTTCCACAGATTTAAGGAAAGTAAAAGGATTCAAATAAGCAATTTCAACGCTTCTACCAGAATACGTAATTGTTTGGAAATAAGTCAAGTTCCAATTCTTGAATTGAAAAGTTGCAGAATGGAGGACAAGATACTTTGGAGGAATGTCTGCCGAAGAACCCGCTTGGATTGGATTTTTTGGTTGGGCAATCAGACTGTAATGCGAAAAGTGGTATTTGAAATTGCGAAAACTTGCACCAATGAAGAATTCGTCCATTGGTGGTGCATTGTCCGATACAACAAGATTTTGGTTAACACCAGAACCAAGGAAACGAGTTTCACGGGAAATTCCAGTGGAAAACCATTTGTATTGGAAACGAACGTGCGATTCGACAAGGTCGAAGTCGCTGTTCAACAAAGTGAACTTAACGCTGTTCGAAAGAAATTTATCTTCTTGAATACCGAGACTCTTCGAACCAGAGATGAATTTTCCGTTAGTTGCTTGCAAATAAAAGCCAAGGCAAGAGTCAATGGTTCCAAAAACCCGAAAACCAAGATTTCCATAAAATGCGTCGTCCGTATCAATCGATTTTCCATATTTGAAGACAGAACGAAGCGAACCCAGAGGTTTAACAAAAACTTCATTCGGGCTTTTGTTGTATCGATATATAAATTTGTCATCGTTCGAAAACAGTTTTGTTGATAGTACTTGAATAGAATCTGTTTCGCTTGCTATAAGAACAGCATTCGATTTATCCACTAAATCAAATTCTTCAAGGTATGTTTGCAATTGTTTCTTTTCGGTTGAGTTTAATTTATCTTTTTTCGTTTTGAACTTCCACAAGCATTCTTTTTATTTCGCCTCTTGCAAATGGAGTTTTAAAAAAAACTTTGCCCTTCGATGATTCCACAAACTTGTAAGTGTTTCAAAAAGTGATACACTGGATTTGAAAGAGGCACATTTTCAACTTGTGCAAAAAGTTCAAACGATAGCAATGTCAATTGAAACAAAGATAGGAAGAAAAACTTTTTCATTAGTTCCGTCGACTTGTAAGGTTAATAATCAAATACGTCAAACTAATTAAAGTGGCAATTCCAGTCGCAATCAGACTATAGTATTGATACTCGGTTCCAGGCGGTAAGTCGGGTGCTCCGGGAACATAAATCTCATCCCCATCAACCACCGCTAAATCATCTGGCTTTAACCAAACTTTTTGTGCTCCCCGAATTACTCTAACACGCGATTTCTTTGCAGTAGGCAAATATCCACCAGCCTTGTCGATGTACCATTCGAATGGCTTACCACTTTCATACGGAACATAGCCGGGATTTTTGACTTGTCCCCAGACGTAAACACTCCCTTTGCTTTGAGGAAGAACAACCAAATCGCCATCGTAAAGCAAAATATTTTGCTGTAAATTCTTTTTCACTAGCAGTTCATACAAATCGCAAGAAACGAAATTACCCTTTGTTAACAAATCCATCTTGAAACGAGCAGTGTCTTCCATTGTCAAATTACTTTGCTTAAAAATATTAAAAAGTTCAATCGATGGGTCCTCCCAATATTGACGGGGAGGAAATGTTCGCAAAACAAAAGATTTTGAATATGATGGCTCGCAACTTAATCCCCCAGCCAGGTTAACCAAGTCGAGCAATCTTGTTTTCCCAGGTTCGATTGGATACACACCAGGCTTTTCGACACAACCATAAATTCCAGCAACCCCAGTTTTGGTGTTCCTTTTGATAGGAATTTCTCCAACAATTACATTTGTATAAGGTTCCAATTCGAAATCAATGCCGGAAATATTATTAATATCCACAGAAATATTTTTGGTTGAACCATCGCTTTGAACATAGATGTTTGAAAGGTCTGCATTATCTTTGAAGCCCTTTGCAAACTTGATTAAATCACTGAATCTATCACCTTTTTTATAATGGTACTTCCCTGGTTGAACCACAGCACCCGAAATCGTAACATATTCGAACTCTATCGGCGAGTATGGCACATATATTTCGTCCCCTTCTCTAATGTATGGGTTATTATCAAATGCATTTCTTGATTTGCTTAATTCAATATCAGCCTTACGCAAACCCCAAATTTGATTGTAAACAAAAACATTTCGAGTCGAATAGAAAAAGTCCCCAGGTAAGCCTTTTTCGATGAGTTCCGATTCACGCTTTCTCTCCAAATCGTTTATCATCATTGAAGTAGAAAGTTTTGTCATAGGGGCTTCTTGGGTTGTATATTCTTGGTTTGCGATTGCAATGGCATCGGAAATTCGATAATTTGCTGGAAGATTATAAATTCCAGGCTTTTTCACATTTCCGTAAATTCTTACAAGGCATATTCTTGGCTTGTAAAGTGAAATGGAAACTTCGGCGTTTGGATTAATGTTCTTGACAAGTTCAGTTACAGAATTTTTTACTTCAAGTAAAGTTTTACCCTTTACATCAATGAAACCATAACGGGAAAGAATTAGTTGTCCATCGGTGGAAACTTTTGTAACTTCCGGATTAACAGAAATTGGAAGAATAAGAATGGAAAAAATATCGCCCGGACCTACGTAGTAAAATGTATCGACAACCAAAGTTGTTGTAGGATAGGTCTCTTTTTCAGAAAGCAATTGCTGTTGGATTTGGCTCTTCATTTGCTCTTCAAGTCCGAATTCTTTTTGAAGCGTAGGCAAGCCAGTAACTTGTGAGAAAATAAATGAACCCGAAAGAAGCAAGCATAAAACAGCAAACCCAATTTTTTTCATTTTAATCCTAATTTAAGTTTACAAAATTACAAAAAGTTGAAGAGTTCAAATCTCTTACAAATGTGGTAAAAAAATAAAAAAACTGCCAAGAGACTTGGCAGTTTTATCCGAAAGAAGAAATTACATCATAGAGAAGTCAATGAAAGGCTCTTTCAAATCTACCATAGCGTTGACAACTAATTCAACAAGTCCGCCGTAATAAATACCAGACTTTTCTTTTGCACCATAATAATCGAGAATATCCCTAATCTGACCTTTGCAGTTTGAACAAGGAGCACACACATATTTGGGGACTTCTGGACCAGGGGGTTCATCTTTAAATGCATCAAGAATCTGTTTAAACTTTTTACGACCACTGATGTGCATTCGCCAGTCGAGGAAATTGTAAGGGGTCATAACTGCAAAACCACTTCCGCCACCGCAACAATAATTTTCCACTCCGTGTGGTTCCATTTCACGGAATTTAGGAGCAAGATAGCGAAGAACCCTACGCTGTGGTTCAACAATCCCCATCAGTCGCACAATATTGCACGGATCGTGCAAAGTTACTGGGAAATTGTTCCTTTCTGGGTCGAATTTTATTTTTCCACTGAAAACAATTTGCTCAACCAAGGTCATCGCATTGATCGTCTTTATTTCGTTTCCGAATATTCTTTCTGCAATGATACCCATTGATTTGGACTCGTGACCGCATTCGCCCATAATAATTCCTTTGACGCCAAGTTTCTTTGCAATTTCAAAGTGCTTTTGGGCAACGCGGGCAAGTTGGAAGTCGTCGTACCAAACACCATAATTAACTCCATCGTAGCCAACAAGTTCACTTGAATAAGTCCACTTAATCCCAGCGGCGTCCAGCAAAATTGCAAATGCGGCTGGGTTTTCTGGCCAGGATAGAAACTCGCCAGCATTATGGATAAGAAGATAATCCGCATTTGGTACATCCCATTTGGACTCTACCTTTATCCCCAGGCGTTCACTCAAATCCTCATCAATAAACGAAACGTTATCCTTGACAACCTCTGGGGTCATTCCAGTCGAAGAGCCAACCAAAAGTTGTTGCACTGTCCCTTTTTCGTGAAGTTCTTTTGCAGCAATCCCAAGTTCCTGGCTAAAAAGTTTTCTCAACTCGTGGGTAATAAGCCCATTGTCAATACCGATTGGACAGGCTTGCGCACATCTTCGGCAAATCGTACAACGATAACTTAACTCAATTAGTCGGGAAATCAGCGTCCAGTTTAGTTCTATGTCGCCAACCTGGAACTTTTTCAAAAGCGGGCTACCAGGTTTAACATATTTGAAATAAAGTCTTCGCAACACCTCGGCACGATAGGTTGGACGGTAAATTTCTTCGTAGCCACTTGCTTCAAAAATTGGGCATTCTTCGGCGCAAGTTTGACATTTAGCACAATGCTCCATTGTCAATAATAGAGGTTGCAGAAAAGTCCAATTATTTTCTTTGGAAAAAAGTTTGATTAACCCAGAAATGAACTTTTCGACAAGTTCCTGCTCTTCCTCTGGTGTTTTAGGTTTGGGAACTCCAACAGCAACGACACCGTCGAGTGAGTCATCAACTGCTTGTCGAGCAGATTCGCTCAATTTCTTGAAACCAGGCAAGTTTTCCAATTTGTCGTATGGCGGGGGAAGTTCAATTGTATTGTTTGGACCAACTTCCGCCAAAGGATAAATATTTGGATTGCTAATATCTGAAATTCTAACTTTTCTTTTCTCAGCCATTTTTGTTCTCCTTTATTGGTAATGGTGAAGTAGCAATAACGACCCAAGTTTTCCTACCGTCGGCACCAATGTGTGGTGCAGACCATTGAACTGGGAAATTCAATTGCTCCATTAAACGTTTTCGGATTTTGCTGTTTGGAAAGTTGGGCTCGTCGTCCCATCTGACTTTATGATAAGTAAAGTATTTCATAAAAAAGTGGGTCATATGTGTGAAAGGAAGATAAAACAAAAAGAAAGAAAGCAAATAAAGATGAATGTAGCCTATGACGGGAATTTCTGGTAATGAAGAAAATGTGAAGGCGCTCTTATAAAATCCAAAAAATTCGCCAATAGCATTCTTGGAGTTAAGCA
>VSSL01000534.1_pt1 | contig 11453 bp, 8 predicted proteins | sample 4557531 | NCBI WGS metagenome assembly VSSL01 (sample SAMN10986726, study PRJNA523729) | hot springs metagenome | isolation source: hot springs | place: India:Timba, Gujarat | collected 2018-05-31 | reverse complement strand
AAAAATATTTATCAAATCAATATAATTCTTAAGGATGTAATTATCTATTATGATTTATTAATATTGATAAAAAATCAACAAAGAAAATAACTATCATTTATATCAATTTTTAAATATGGTAAAATTCAAGAATTATTTTTTATTAAAATAGTCAAAAGTGCTTTTATTTTGAAATTTATAATTTGTGTTTAGAAGGAATTATCAATAGAAGTTGATTTGATAAAGATAAAATAAATTTTAATATTTACTAATAAAACAAATTATTTTATTTTAGAGAAAAAATAACTTTTATGCAGTTAATTGATTGGATAATTGTTTTATTGTATTTTTTGTTCTCGCTTGGAATAGGGTTGTATTTTTTTAAGAGGGCGGGAAAGGATACAGAAGCGTTTTTTTTATCGGGGAGGAAGTTGCCTTGGTGGCTGGCGGGGCTTTCTATGGTAGCAACAACTTTTGCTGCTGATACACCACTTGCAGTAACAGAACTGGTAAACAAACATGGTATTGCGGGAAACTGGCTTTGGTGGAATATGTTGATTGGCGGAATGCTGACTGTGTTTTTCTTCGCAAAGTTATGGAGACGAGCAGAGGTTCTTACTGATGTTGAATTTATAGAATTACGGTACACGAGAATATATGCAACTATATTACGCGGGTTTAAGAGTATTTATTTAGGGCTGTTTATGAATGTATTAATTATGGGTTGGGTAAACCTTGCAATGATGAAAATTTTGATGGGGATTTTTCCTGAATATGTGAATGAATCTAATGTATTAATTTTTATTTCATTCGCAATGTTGATAACTGCAATTTACTCGGCATTGAGCGGTCTATGGGGGGTAGCAGTGACAGATGCATTTCAGTTTGTTCTTGCAATGGTGGGATGTATTATACTTGCAATAATTGTTGTCAATAGTGAACAGATAGGCGGAATCAGCGGTTTACAGGCGAAATTGCCCGAATGGGCATTCAATTTTTTCCCTGTGATTTCTTCTGAAAAAGGAAATACAATTTCTTATTCCGGAGCATTTGCTATTCCTATCTCCGCTTTTCTGGCATATATAGGTATACAATGGTGGGCATCGTGGTATCCCGGCGCAGAACCGGGAGGTGGTGGATATGTGGCGCAAAGAATGATGAGTGCAAAGGATGAAAAGCATTCACTTTTTGCAACTTTGTTTTTTCAAATTGCACATTATTGCATAAGACCATGGCCCTGGATAATAGTCGGATTATGTACTCTGGTTCTTTATCCCGAATTAAAAGATAAGGGTTTAGGATATGTGTATGCGATGAATGAATTTTTACCACCGGGACTAAAGGGACTTATGCTTGCAGCTTTTTTCGCTGCTTATATGTCAACTATAGCAACACATTTAAACTGGGGAACATCATACCTGATAAATGATTTATATAAAAGGTTTTTAGTAAAGAGAAAAAGTGAAAAACACTATGTAATAGTTTCCAAGATTATCACAATAATTTTGATGTTTCTCTCTATAATTGTAACAACTCAGATGAGCAGCATTTCAGGAGTATGGGAATTTGTAATAGAATGTGGAGCAGGACTTGGATTGGTTTTAATTCTTCGATGGTACTGGTGGAGAATTAATGCGATAAGTGAAATAACCGCTACGATTGCACCGTTTGTTTTTATTGGATTAATAAAAATTCTTGGAAAACACATTGTATTCCCTGTCTTTGAGTTAGGAAATTTTATCGTTGATATAAATAAAGGATTTCCTGATACCCTTTATGTTATAGTGCCATTGACAACGATTTCATGGATTATTGCAACTTTTATTACAGAACATGATGAATATTTTATGCTACAAGATTTTTACCGTAAAATTCACCCCGGTGGAATTGGTTGGAAGAAAATTTCTCGCTATCTGGAATATTTTAAAAATGTAAAAAGTGATAAGGGATATATCAAACTGTTTATCAACTGGATTGCAGGAATAGTATTGGTTTATATGTTTCTATTTGGAATTGGAAAACTTATTTTTGGATATTATATAAGTGCTGTTGTTTATTTTTTGATTGGAATAGCATGCGAGCTGTTATATATTTTAATTTTGATAAAAAAAACTATAAATACTAATTGATTAAAATAAATTATTTAACAAAAGAAGCATTCCGAGGTTTAACAAAAGCTAAACTTTCCACATCAACTGCTGTTTTTACTATTACACTTTCTCTTATACTTATATCAATTTTCATATCGCTTTCTTTATATTCAAATAGATTAATTAAAGCCATAAAAGATAAAGTGGAGATAGAGGTTTTTCTTGCGGACGATATAAGCACAGAGGAACTGAACGGTTTGAAAGAAAAAATAAAAACAATAGGAGGTGTAAAAAATATAACCTATGTTTCAAAAGAAGAGGCGTTGAAAATTTTTGAAAATGAGTTTGGCAAGGAAATGCTTGAGATACTTGAATACAATCCCCTGCCAGCCTCAATAAAAATAAATTTGTATGATGAATACAAGTCAACAGAAAGGCTAAATAAAATAAAACAGCAAATAGCATCATTACCGAAAGTAGATGATATTAAGTTCCCAGAAAAATATCTTGAAATTATTGAGAAAAACTCATCTTTGATATTAACAATCAACCTGGTTTCATTGGTTTTGATTTCACTATCATCAATTTTCTTAGTATCAAATACAGTTCGTCTCGTAATAGGGTCAAGAAGAAAACTCATAGAACTTTTAAAACTACTTGGTGCGAAAACATCATTCATTGTATCACCTTTTGTAATAGAAGGATTTATAATTGGATTGTTTGGAGTTATATTTGCTTTAATCATATTATTTTTATTTAATATTTATCTATCATCACCATTTTTTAAAAATGAATTAAAGATAACATTTATTTCATATGAGTTTATTATTTATATTGTTATAATAGGATTATTTCTTGGGGTTTTTGGTAGTCTGATTTCAGTAAAAAGATTTTTAAGAAAAGAAAAAATCTAAACACTATGCTAAAAGAAGGAGATAAAGCACCTGAATTTAAATTAACTGCAGATACAGGAGAAAAAATCTTATTGAGTAAATTCAGAGGTAAAAAAATCGTTTTGTATTTTTATCCAAAGGATAATACTTCCGGATGTACAGCCGAAGCCTGCGATTTTAGAGATAACATAAATGTTTTTAACAAGAAGGATATTGTGGTCATCGGAGTAAGTAAAGATAGTGTGGAATCCCACAAGAGATTTAAAGAAAAATATAAATTACCATTTTGCTACTTTCTGATGAAACAATTGATGTTTTGAAAGCCTATGGAGTGTGGAAAGAAAAAAGCCTTTATGGGAAAAAATTTATGGGAGTAGAAAGAACAACTTTCATAATAAATGAGAAAGGAATAATAGAAAAAATTTTTTCGAAAGTTAAAGTCAAAGGACATATTGAAGAAATTTTAAAAAATTTATAATGAAAGCAAACATAGAAGTTAAAAGAGTTACAACAGAGGAAGAGAAGTACAAATTTATCAAGTTTCCCTGGCAGATATATAAGGGCGATAAAAACTGGGTACCACCACTAATATTTGATATAAGGCGAAATCTTACAAAAAATATTAATCCGTTTTTCCAACATTCGGAAATGGAAATGTTTCTCGCATATAGAGATGGTAAACTTGCAGGTAGGATAGCAGCGATAGTAAATTATAATCACAATAAATTTCATAACGATAAGGTTGGATTTTTTGGATATTTTGAGTGCATTGATAATTACAGCGTTTCAAACGCATTGTTTGAGTCAGCAGCAGAATTCCTGAAATCAAAGGATATGGAGGTAATAAGGGGACCGATAAATCTTTCTACAAATGATGAGGTCGGGCTTTTAATAAAAGGATTTGATTCACCACCAGTTTTACTGATGATTTACAATCCATCTTATTATATTGAATTAATTCATAATTTTGGTTTTACAAAAGCAAAGGATTTATATGCTTATCATATTGGAGAAAGCATTCTTTCGAACAAAGAGGTACTGGACAAACTAAAAAGAGTGAGCGAGATAGTTCGCAGGCGTGATAAAATTACATTCAGAACATTGAAAATAAAAGAACTTGTAAGTGAACTAAATAAAGTGAAAGAAGTATATAATAATGCTTGGAAATATAATTGGGGCTTCGTTCCTATGACAGATGAAGAGTTTGAGTTTGTTGCTCATGTATTGCGTCCACTTGTAGATCCTGAACTTGTTTATTTCGCTGAATATGAAGGGAAACCGGTTGGGTTTTCAATGGCATTACCAGATTACAATCAAGTTTTTATTAAAATGAATGGTAGATTATTTCCATTTGGAATATTTAAAATGTTAATGAATAGAAAAAAAATAAATGGAATCAGACTTATCACAATGGGAATAATACATGAATTTCAGAAGAAAGGAATAGAAGCTGTTTTTATAAAGGATACAATAGAAACCTGTGCGCGAAAAGGAATAAGAAATGCAGAAATTTCATGGGTACTTGAAGACAATATACCAATGGTGCAGACCGCTGTAAATCTTGATGCTGAACTTTATAAAATTTACAGAATTTACGATAAATATATATAACAAATAATTGATATTTTTTTATAATTTTTTCATATATATTTGTAATAAAATAATAACCATATCTTGATAGATTTTAAAATAAATACCAATGGTATTAATAAATTAAGTTTATATTTAATCCTGTAAATTAAAGAAAATATCCCTTTGTTCTTTTAAATAAGAATTATAATTATTTTTAATTAACAAAATTAAACTAATTACAAATTAAAGAAAGGAAATAAACTTATGTCATTTGCACAAGAAATCCTTGAAAGGGTAAAAGCAAAAGACCCGGCACAACCAGAATTCCATCAGGCAGTAATGGAAGTAGTAAATTCTCTCGAACTGGTTCTTGAAAGACATCCTGAGTACAAAGCCCACAAGGTGATAGAAAGGATTATTGAACCAGAAAGAGTTATTATGTTCAGAGTTCCATGGTTAGATGACCAGGGAGTTATTCAGGTCAATAGAGGTTTTAGAATTGAAATGAACAGCGCAATAGGTCCTTACAAAGGAGGGCTAAGATTCCACCCATCTGTAAATCTCGGTATTTTAAAGTTCCTTGCATTTGAACAAGTATTCAAGAATGCTTTAACAACACTTCCAATGGGTGGTGGTAAAGGTGGTTCAGACTTTGACCCGAAAGGAAAGAGCGATAACGAAGTTATGAAATTCTGCCAGAGTTTTATGACAGAACTTTTTAGACATATTGGTCCAGATACTGATGTCCCAGCTGGAGATATCGGGGTTGGGGCAAGAGAAATTGGTTTCCTATTCGGACAGTATAAGAGGATAATGAATGAATTCACTGGAGTCCTTACAGGAAAAGGATTGAACTGGGGTGGCTCTTTAATTCGTCCTGAAGCCACAGGATACGGAGCAGTTTATTTCGCAGCTGAGATGTTAAAGACAAGGAATGAAACTCTTGAAGGTAAAATCTGCCTTGTCTCTGGTAGTGGTAATGTTGCTCAATATACAGTAGAAAAGTTATTACACCTTGGAGCAATTCCTGTAACCCTTTCTGATTCAAGTGGCTATATTTATGATCCAGAAGGAATTGGCTATGAAAAACTAAATTTTGTAAAAGACTTGAAGAATATTAGAAGAGGAAGAATTGCAGAATATACCGAAAAATATAAATCTGCAACATACTTCCCCGTTGACCCAAAATTAGATTACAACCCACTCTGGGACCACAAAGCACAATGTGCCTTCCCAAGTGCAACACAAAATGAAATTAATGGAAAAGATGCCGCTAACTTAATAAAGAATGGTGTTTTTGTAGTTAGTGAAGGAGCAAATATGCCAACAACTCCAGAAGGTGTAGATTTATTCATTGATAACAAAATATTATATGGACCAGGAAAAGCAGCAAATGCTGGTGGCGTGTCGGTGTCAGGTCTGGAAATGACTCAAAATAGTATGAGGTTGAGATGGTCAAGAGAAGAAGTTGATAAGAAACTGCAAGAAATAATGAAAAATATTCACGATAATTGCTATCAAACTGCTGAAAGATTTGGTACTCCTGGAAATTATGTTAACGGAGCAAACATCGCAGGATTCTTAAAAGTCGCTGATGCAATGATTGATTTAGGTGTTGTTTAATTCTGATTTATAAATTTAATTTTTTACATACGGAGCGGATTTAAATATTCGCTCCTTTTTTTTATATTGCATTATGTGATTATAATTCTATTTGTATGGCTGAAACAAAAACAAATTGGTTAGACCAGAATTTTATAACCTTATTTCAGGATTTCCATAATCTAATGAAAAAAAGGATTAGAGATGTATTGCTTGTATCAAGTTTATATGACTTATATCTTTTTGAGGAGGACGGTAGATTATACGAATTAATCAGAAATGAATATCAGGGATTACAATTAACTCATGCACCGGAAATTACTCGAACAAGTAATGTATTTGATGCCTTGCAGTTGCTGGAAGAGGAAAAAAAATTTGACCTTGTAATAACTACTCTTCATACTGAAAATTTACCTGCCATCGAATTTGCAAAAAGAATAAAAACAATTAATCCTGATATACCAGTAGTGCTTCTTTCTCTTGATAATTTAGAAATAAAAAATTTACTCCTGAGACCTGATGTTTCCGTGTTTGAAAAAATTTTTATTTGGACGGGAGACTATAGATTAATATTAGGTATTATCAAATGCCTTGAAGATAAAATGAATATAGAAAATGACACAAATCTTATCGGGGTTCAATCAATAATATTAATAGAAGATGATATAAGAAGTTATTCTACCTTTTTACCTGTAATTTATACTGAGTTAATAAAACAATCAAGAAGATTAATTTCGGAAGGCATTAATCTCTACCACAAGTCCCTTAGAATGAGAGCAAGACCAAAGATAATTCTATGCTCAAGTTATGAAGAAGCAATGTACTATTTTAATAAATATCAAGAACACATACTCGGAATTATATCCGATGTAGAATTCAGTAAAGATGGAACCCATAACAAAGATGCTGGTTTCATATTCGCAGAAGAAGTTCGTAAACATTATACTGACATTCCAATCCTGTTACAATCTTCAGACCCCTCCAATAAAGAAAAAGCAGAAAAATATAAATTGAATTTCCTGTTAAAACAATCCCCCCTTTTCTTGCATGAATTAAGAGATTTTATTATTCAGAATTTTGGGTTTGGGGATTTCGTTTTCAAAACTCCTGATGGAAAAGAGATAGCAAGAGCAACTGACTTGCTTTCGCTGGAAAAAGTTTTAAAAGAAATACCTGCAGAATCAATAAGATATCACGGTGAAAGGAATCATTTTTCAAACTGGCTAAAAGCAAGAACAGAATTCTGGTTAGCAGATAAATTAAGACCTCAAAAGGTAGATGATTATAATTCTATTGAAGATTTAAGAAGATATCTAATTACAGCTCTTAAACAATATAGGAAAGTAAGAACACGAGGAATAATTACTGACTTTAATAAAACTACCTACGACCCAAATACTCATTTTGCAAGAATTGGTGGTGGTTCTCTTGGTGGTAAAGCACGAGGATTGAGTTTTCTCAATACTTTAATAAACAACTATGGTATAACTAATAAATTCCCCGGTATCAAAATAGATGTGCCACCGGCTGTTGTAATTGGAACAGATACATTCGACCAATTTTTAGAAGAAAATAATTTAAGAAGTTTCGCTTTAAATTCAGATGATTATGAAGAAATAAAGAAGAAATTTTTTCTCGCTGAAAAATTTCCAATGGATATTGTTGCAAACTTAAGAGATTTTCTTGAACTTGCTGATTTCCCTCTTTCTGTTCGCTCTTCAAGTCTTCTTGAGGATTCTCAATACCATCCTTTTGCTGGTGTATATGAAACATATATGATTCCAAATAAGCATTCAAGTATTGAGAATCGATTGCTCGATTTACTAAATGCGATTAAACTTGTTTATGCTTCCACATTTTCTCCTAATGCAAAGAATTATTTTAAGATTACATCTTACCGGCTTGAAGAAGAAAAAATGGCTGTCATTATTCAGAAAATGATGGGAACTGTACATAGGAACAGGTTCTACCCAGATTTCTCCGGAGTAGCAAAATCTTATAATTTCTATCCCCTCCCCCCAATGACCGCTAAAGATGGTGTAGTTCTTGTTGCACTCGGGTTAGGAAAAACTATTGTTGAGGGTGGAAATTGTGTCAGATTTTGTCCAAAGTACCCTACAAAATTAATTCAATTTCATAATCCTAAAGAGGCAATCTCAAATAATCAGAAAAATTTCTATGCACTTGACCTTGAATCTGAATATAATAGCACAAATTATAGATACATAGAAAATTATACAAAACAGTTTGATATTCATTCCGCAGAATCTGATGGTACCTTACATTATGTTGGTTCAACATATTCTCACGACAATCATGCTATTTATGATGGAATATCAAGACAGGGGAGCAGATTGGTTACTTTCGCCCCAATTTTGAAGAATAACATTTTTCCATTACCTTCGATTATACAACTTTTACTGAACATTGGATCTTCTGGAATGGGCACTCCAGTAGAAATTGAATTTGCGGTTCGTATGTCTGTTCCTAAAGATGAGCCAAAAGAATTTGGTGTCCTTCAGATGAGACCTGTTGTAATTTCGGAAGATTCTCTGGATTACACTATTAATAATTTTAAAACTGGCGAATTACTTTGTAAGAGTAACGAAATCCTTGGTAATGGAACAGTAGATTATATCAGGGATATTGTATTTGTTGATATTAATAAATTCGAAAGGTCTAAAACAAGGGAAATAGCAGTAGAGGTGAGTCAATTTAATTCTAAATTACTTGATGAGAATAAACCATATTTACTAATAGGATTGGGAAGATGGGGCACTCTTGACCCATGGCTGGGAATACCTGTTACCTGGGCAAATATATCTGGTGCAAAAGTTATAGTAGAAGCGGGTATGAAAGATATGGAGGTTGAACCATCTCAGGGGTCTCATTTCTTTCATAATATTACATCATTTATGATACACTACTTCACCATAAATTCAAAAATAAAGGATAATTTTATTGATTGGGTCTGGTTACTATCTATACCCCCTATAGATGAGAAAAAATTTGTAAAACATATTCGGTTGGATAAACCTATAATCGTGAAAATGAACTCACACCAAAAATTAGGTATAATAATAAAACCGTAATAATTTCTACTAAAAAATATAGAAAATAAATTATTTACTTATTATTAATTATATTTAATCTTAAATTAATTTCACATTATGATTCGAAAAGTAAAATCATAATGTAGATGTAAAAAATATAAAAAAATTTATTCTACTGCATTTCTTTAGGTAACAATTCTTTTTATCAAGTTTAGATGGTGTAAATATTCCAATAACACCTTTAATTCCAACGCTCAAAACAATATTGACAAAGAAAGCAATAAATGAAATAAAAATAAGTGCTCCGCAAAATCCTGCTAAAATCATATAGATATTAAATTCACCATTATAATAAATTGTTCTTCTTAACATCCCTTTAAGTCCTGCCATACCCATAAATGCTCCCATTCCAATTCCACCTGTTAAATGACCCCAGAAATGAATATTTGCAAGTTTTTGACTATAAAATTTAGCACCATTTGTAACAATAGGAAATAATTTATAAACAGCAGCATATAAAGTCATTGTTAAACCAACTAAAACAGCAACATGTACATGTGGACCAACCACCCATTGAGTATTATGTAAAATTCTATTTAATCCAATATCCGCTTGCATAATACCTGCTGGAACCGCAAGCGCAAAACCGAGTAAACCACCAAGTAAAAATTTTAATTCATTGGTCATTTTCAAAGGTCGTGCACTCCATAAAGTCGCAAGCGTTATAAAGAAAGCAAGACCCTGTGTAATAAGTTCAAAAGCGGTTACCATTTCCCCTGATAAAACTTTCAGGATACCGGGTTGTGCCTGGTCAGATAATAAATGATGAGACCAAACAGTCCATGAGACAACCATTTCCACAAATAAAGCTGCTCTCGCAATATTCTGCATATATAAATCTTTTCCAGTTATTAACATTGCCAGAAGATACCATGTACCAGCGACATATATAAGAACAAGACCATCAGCAATCAAATCAAGTCCCCACCAAAACCAATTTTTATATAATAAAGCATCAATTGCGGTGTTTTTCAAACTTACCCCAAAAAGATACGAAATCATATAAATCAGAATTAATACACCCGTAAAGGTAATAACTAAAGAATTTAATGCCGTATCCACAGTTCCGCGTGCTATTGCAGCAACTGGTAGAGAAACAAGATGTTCTTTTCTGTTTTCCTTTTTTCGAAACAAGTTTTTTAAACCAGTAATACCAAGAGCAGAGGCTAATAATGCAGATGCGGGTTGTTTTTCCCAGCCTTCAGGGGTATAAGTAATTGTTTTGAATATATTGATAACAAAGAATATAGTTCCAATCATAACCAATGCAATACCAAAAATGAAAAATGTTCCTCCAATAGCACTGAATTGATTGAAATCAACAGGGAGAGGCCAGTACAAAGTATATAGAGGAGCAAAATGAGATAAAAATCCAGAAAACCAGAAAACAAATGTTCCAATAGTTATTAATAAAAAAGTTAGGTTTGCTAATTTGAAACTCCATAGTGGCTTTTTCATTAAAAAAGGGACTAAAAACAAGAATGCACCACATACTAACGAATATGTGGAGCCAAATATTCCCACAAGTGGATGAGCTGTTAAAATTGCAAAATATTGATGTTCGGGTACTAACTCTATGGGTTTAATTTGATAAATTCTCATTATCAATCCTTCTATGACAACGAATCCATAATATATTAATGCAACAACAACAAATCTGAGAAGTAATTTTTGCATCGGAGTTAAACTATCGGGTTTAAAAAGCCCTTCTCTCCCATTTAATAAAGTATCTCTAAATTTCATAATTTATTTATATTTAAATTATTAATAATTTTTTATTTAACAATTACAACATCTTTTAAAATCATCTTTGCTCCCTTTGGCCCAGAATATTCAGTAGACCGGATTGAATAAACTCCAGGTTTATCAAATATCCATACAATATCATTCCTGTGACCGGGTAAAACTTGCATCTGAAAAACCATAGAATTATCCTCTCTAAATAATCCAAAACCATAGGTTAAATCTCCTGATGTAACATCAAATAATACCTTTTCATTAACATTAATTATTAACTTTTCGGATGGGAGTATGAATCTGTGATTCTCAATCTTAATATGAAATTCTCTGTCAGCCTTAATATCAACTCTATTTAAATCAATTGGTGCCCATGGGATTGTGTTATAAGTAACTATATGTAGGGACACACCTAATACTATTAAAAAACTGAAAAATGAATAGAAAAGAATATTACTTACTTTTTT
>VSSL01000532.1_pt1 | contig 11470 bp, 9 predicted proteins | sample 4557531 | NCBI WGS metagenome assembly VSSL01 (sample SAMN10986726, study PRJNA523729) | hot springs metagenome | isolation source: hot springs | place: India:Timba, Gujarat | collected 2018-05-31 | reverse complement strand
AAAAAGTGATCTCTATCAAACTCCCAATGAAAATTGTTAAATTGACTATTAAAGTTTTCCGTTTCTACATGTAGAAAATATATGTTTATATATTTATAAAACTCACGCCATATAATCTCAGACAAAAAAGTCTCTATGCCTTTATTTTGCCTGTTTGCAAAACAAAATTGCACAATTTCATATGGACTTATAGTTCCAAATTTAAGATGGGGGGATAGCTTACTTGTACCATCCAGGTCAAGAAAATTGCGATCATTGTGATATTGATTGATTTTATCTTTTTTAAATCTATTCCATACTTTTGATGCTTCATCTTCGCCTCCGTGGAAAGCTTCATTTTTTTGACTAATGATTAATTGGTTAAGTTCTACCAAATTATCAAAACCTTTAAAAATATCATCAATAGTTTTACTATCAACGAATATCTCTGGAATATGATAATGAAAATCTAGGATTTGAGTATTTGACTCTATTTTATTTAACCAGGCTTTCTTGAATGGAGTAAATACTTTAAATGGAGTATGATTATTATTAAGTAAATTATCTTCTTCATCAAAAACAATAAGATTTTTTATCGCATGAACCTGACCATTGTTTTCTTCAATTAACTTTCGTACTTCAGTATCTCGTTTTTTTGCAAAATTTGTGTAGTCTTTCGAATGATATAGATTATCTATTTTGTATTTGGTAAGTATTTGACGAAATATGTTTTCTGGATTTCCTTCTAAAACTACTAGTTTAGAGTCATATCCATGCAAAGCATGATCAAGCGATACCAGACTCTCGATTAAAAAAGTTTGACGGAAAGGGGATGTATTTCTACTATTAAAAATTTCGGTATCTAAGATGTATATTGGAATGACTTTAAGAGACTGTTTATATACAGTTTCTAGGACACGATTATAGCGTAATCTTAAATCGTTACGGAACCAAAGAAAATTCAACATAACCTATTATCTACGTTATTTCGCATCCAATTGTTTTTTGAGTTTCCTTAAAGCCCGTTTAAACATTTTCTTATGGGCTTTTTCACGCGCCATAGCGACTTTAAATGCTTTGATAGCAGCATCTTTATTTTCGGGATTTTCTGATTCAGCCTCAGCTATCATTGAAGGATACATTTCATCGATTTCATCTTGTTCACCATACACAGCATCTTGTAGATTTTCTAAAGTTGATTTAATGAATCCCATTGCTTGAAGATGGGTAATTCCATGTACGGTTTCTGCCCCTGCGGCTTCTTCGAAAAGTTGTGCAATTTCTGGATAACCTTCTTCGAGTGCCTTTTGTGCAAAAGCCATATATTTCAGTCTTGCAAAGGCCTCACCTTGTGCGGCTTTGAGTAGATTTTCATTTGTCTTTGACATCATGAAGAGTCTAACATTTTTTCTAAGATTTAGAAGTATGGATTGAAGTTGTTTTTTTATTGCATTATCTATGATGAGATTCGAATATGGAATCTAAACATACTGTTAAGAAGGCTATAATACCAAGTATGTTTTAAGAATCTATTTTTACCATATACAATAAATCTATCCTGAAAGAAATGCTAGCTATTATTTATCAACCGGTCGTACAATTTGTGTATGTAAGCTGTTATTGAAATAGCATTCCATGATCCTAATATTTGGAGACAGGATATATGAATATCTTAAAACTATTCTAGAATAATCCAGGATTTTCTACATTCCTATTGTTTGATGAGGAGTACGGCATCTCTCTTAATGAATAATTAATATCGATTTCTAGAACTACGGGACAATGATCGCTCCCCATCTGGTCTGTCAAGTGATAACAGTTTAATACGTGTTTTTCAAGAGATTTCGATACGAAAAAATAATCTATCCTCCAGCCTACATTTCTTTCGCGAGCACGTGACTTAAGATCCCACCAGGTGTAATATCCTCCTTCATGATTGAATTTCCTGAAACAATCTATAAATCCTGCATCTATAACTCTATCAATCCATTCTCTTTCTATAGGCATAAAACCAGACACGTTTATATTTTCTTTAGGTCTTGCCAGATCGATTTCCTTATGAGCCGTATTGACATCTCCACAAAAAATGACTGGCTTTATTTGCTCATATGATTTGATAATTCTTAAAAATTCATCATAAAATTCTAATTTATATTTCAGTCTATCTTCCCCCATTCCACCGTTCGGAAAATATACGTTAAATAAGAAAAAATCTGGAAATTCTAAACTTATTACTCTTCCTTCATTTCTGAGTATCGGATTATCATTTATTTCTTCAATTTTGATTGGTTGTATGTTGGTATAGATAGCAGTACCGCTATATCCTTTTTTGTTTTTTGCTGAAGACCAGAATGAGATGTAGTTTTTGTATTCGATAATATTTTTTTTGAGTTGCTCTACAGATGCCTTAGTTTCTTGTAGGCATAGAATATTCGGCTGAGCCTGTTCAAAAAAATCAAAGAAACCTTTATTTACTATCGCTCTTATGCCATTTACATTCCAGGTAATTAATTTCATGATCGAATTTTATCAGGATGAATACTGTAGTCGATATTTAAAAGATTGATCTGACTTCTCATAATCCACTATTTAAAAGTTGTTTCTATCAATGAATTATTATAAATTTAAGTTCTAGTGTTAGATTTTTCACTTAGAAATCAGATAGTTTACTATCATTTGCCTTGCTATAGAGTTTTTCTGATCATTTTCTGCGAAATTTTTTAAGAATTAATTACAACAGGAAGCTAAATATTAGCTAAATATTAAGTTACAAGTGTCTTTTCGGCTCTATATAGGTTGCGTCGTTTCTGACGAAGCATCGTAGCCTTAATTGTTTGTTTTATTTATTAATTTAAAGTATAAAGATATACAGATTGATCCTAGCGAAAGTCAAAATATGATATCTGATATTAACATAAGTGGATAAAACATTATGTCAGTTCAGAAACAAGATCTTATTCAAAAACTTAGAAATGAAATTGATAAAATTGATTTAGATATACTTCGTCTTATTAATGAAAGGGCTACTATTGCCAGGCGTATTGGTGAGATAAAGCGAGAGCTTGGTTTACCGATATTTGTACCGAGTAGGGAAAAGGAAATACTAAAAAATATTGTAGGACGGAACTCAGGTCCTTTAGATTCAGACTCGGTAGAACAAATATTTCAGAATATAATTACAATCTGTCGAAATATTCAGCAGCCATCGTTAAAAGTTGCATATCTTGGGCCACAGGGGACATTTACGCATCTTGCAGCACTTAAATTTTTTAGCAATAGTGCCGAATTTATTGCATCTTCAAGTGTTGCAGATGTATTCAAGCAAGTTATGAATAAAGAATGCTTATATGGTGTTATTCCTATAGAAAATTCCTTAGAAGGATTTGTCACTAGCAATCTAGATTTATTAATAGAAAGCGATGTAAACATTGCTGGAGAAATTATTTTACCTATAGATTTGCATTTGATGAGTATTAATACAAATATTGAAGAAATAAAGAAAATTTATAGTCATAAATTTGGTATAGCTGAGAGTCGACAATGGTTAGCTGTACACTTACCAAATGTGGAAATAATTGAAGTCGAAAGCACCGCTAAAGCAGCCGAGATAGTACAAAATGATAAATATGCTGCTGCGATAGCTAGTGAATATGCCGCTGAAATATTTGGATTACATATTCTGTATAAGAAAATCGATCAGCACAAGGGAAATTACACTAGGTTTCTAGTTATTGGCTATCAGAAGACCACTAGTACTAATGATGATAAGACTAGTATTGTATTTAGGTTGCAGAATGGTATTTCCGATTTACCTTACATTTTGGATTTACTTAATAAAAATAATATAAAGTTACTCAAGATAGTTTCACGTCCATCTCGAGCTAAAAGTTGGGACTCTGTTTTTTTGATTGATATTCAAGGACATATTGAAGATGTTACAGTACGAATGTTGATCGATTCTATTAGTACAAAGGTTAGTTATATGAAGTTACTTGGTTCATATGCGGCTGCGTGTAATGATTAATATTGCTGCTGCAATGATCTGGCACAGATTAAGGCTACATCATTTGTTCATCTTTTTTGATTTATGTGATGGTAATATTCGCTTTTTTTGATAATATTGTAAAACATATTAATATTATGGCTGATTTAGCTGCGATTAAAAATAAAATTAACAAAGAAGGGCTTGATGCTTTCCTTTTTAGTTCTGAATCAAATGTATTTTACTTATCTAATTTTTCGTCGACTTATGCTTTTATTTTAATTACTCCATCGAAGCAGTATTTTCTGACTGATGCAAGATATTATGAAAATGCTAAAGCAAAATTATAAGGATTTGATGTGATACAATTGCAACAAGGGACTAAAGGATTAAAGCTATTTTTAAATGATTTAGGTATTAAGACCCTTGGATTTGAAAAAGATCAAATCACAATAGATTTTTATGAAAATTTAAAAGCAAGTTTGCAGGTAGAACTTTTAGGCTATGTAAAGTTTTTAGAAGAATTTAGGATAGCAAAAAGCGAAGAAGAGATTCAAATAATCAGAACGGCCGTTCACAAAATAGATCGTGTTTATAGTAGTTTGATCGAATGGCTTAAAGGTAACGATATTAGCCAACTTACTGAGTCTATGGTGAGACGTAAGTTAGTCGATTTAATACTTCAAGAAGGAGGATCAGGCGAAAGTTTTCCATCGATAGTAGCAACTGGAAGTAATTCTGCGATTCCACATTGGGAGACTTCGGATCAGCGAGTTTTACAGGATGCTCCTTTATTAATAGATACAGGTTTGAAATATAAAGGATATTGTAGTGACTTTACTCGTACTATTTATATAGGTAGTCCAACAAAACAATTTGAGGAAATTTATGAGATAGTAAAAGAGGCAAATATTGCTGCTACATCATGTATAAAAGCAGGTGTCAATGTAAGTGAGATCGATTTAGCTGCAAGAAAAGTAATCGAATCATATGGGTATGGCCAGAATTTTATACATTCTACTGGGCATGGAATCGGCATCGATATTCACGAACACCCAAGAGTACACAAAGATGAAAATAGAGTCCTGCCAGAAAATGCTGTTATAACTATTGAACCAGGTATTTATATACCGGGTTTTGGTGGCGTAAGATTAGAAAATGTCGTTGTCGCAAGAAAAGATGGTGCTGAAGTATTGACTCAGACTTCTCTAGATATTTTGAATATAAAGTAATTTGTTAGACAATTGCATTATTTTCATATTCTTTTCTAAAGCATATGTAAATTAGGCACTAATTGCTGTATACAGGTTATTTCATTAATTACTATTTAGTAAGATTATCTTTATTTAATGACTTAGAATATAATTTTCAAATGCAAGATTTATTTCTACAGGAATACAACAAATTAAATGAGAATCAGAAGAAAGCTGTAGATAAAATCTATGGCCCCGTACTTGTACTGGCTGGTCCAGGCACCGGTAAAACACAGGTTTTAGCTTTACGTATTGCAAATATTTTAAGACAAACTGGGGATGATCCTAAATCTATTTTGTGTTTAACCTTTCAGGAGTCGTCAGTTTTTGCCATGCAAAAGAGGTTAGAAAAATTTATCGGTGCAGCCGCGTATAAAGTACAGATTAGTACATTTCATTCATTTTGTTCTGAAATTATTCGTACTTTTCCTGAATTATTTGATTTTTCAGACAAGGTTGAGCCGATAAAAGATATTGATAAATTAAGTATTTTTGCTGATATTTTAGAAAGTGAGAGTTTGATTAACCTACAGATGCGAGGTGATAAATTAGGTTATTTTAAAGGCATTGTCGACGCTATCTCGAATCTCAAAAAAGAATTTATCACTCCTACTCAGTTCTTAGAAATTATTCGAAGTTTTGAAGAATCTTTAGATTCAGACGCTTTAAAGCGAGAACAAAGAAGACTAGAGAAACTTTATGATTTACAGAAATTTTATGTGAAGTACTTAGAAGTTATGAGAGATCGAAATCTTATTGATTTTGATGATATGATTTTTCGTGTTACTGAACAATTCGCTATCAATGAGTCATTAGTAAAATTCTTTCAAGAAAAATATTTGTATACCCTAGTTGATGAATTTCAAGACACAAATAATGCACAATTAGAAGTGCTAAAAGCCGTAGCCCGATTTGAATACCTTGATACCAATGTTTTTGCCGTAGGTGATGACGACCAAACTATTTTCCGATTTCAAGGAGTAAATAGTAAAAATTTTGAGAGATTTTTAGAGTTATTTCCAAAGTCAGAAATCATTGTTTTACAGACTAATTATCGTTCAAAGCAAGAAATTATTGATGCCGCGTCCAATTTGATCGCTAATAATCCAAATAGGTTAGTAGATCATGAATTATTGAAATCGCGTAATCTAAATAAAAATTTTACTTCAGGATACAAAAATTCCGATTCTTCAGATGATATTGAGGTTCATATTTTTGAACATTCATTTCATGAAGATTATTGGATTGGACAAAAAATTCTTGAATTATCGAAACAAGGGGTTCAATTGAATGATATTGCTATTATTGTAAGAAAAAACAATCAAATGCCTAATATTACAAAATTTCTTGATAGATTCGGCATTCCGTATACTATAAAACGTTCGGAGTCTTTATTAGCTAGTAAATATATAAGACACTTGCTTTTGATTATTGAAGTGATTGCGTCCGCAGATGCCTTGCATGATGATAATAGGATGTGGCAGCTTCTGTCCTTAGAATATTTTGGGCTAAATGCATTTGATGTATTAGAGCTTTTACACAAAGCAAAGAAAAACAAGGTATCGATTTACGATTATGTCGTCAACGATACGACAGATCAATATCTTTCGTTTCGGGAATTAATACAGAAACTTATTGCTTTGCAGAATTATGCTGTGAATAACTCTTTTGCTTTTACATTCGTTAAAATACTTCATACTCTTGAATTATTGAAATTTTTTGAAAGGTTGCCTGATCCTTATGTCGAGTTAAACAAGATCTCTTCTCTATATCAATACATTCAGTCACGAACTAATTTCCTTAAGAAATATTCCATAAATGATTTTTAACAGAAGTTAAATTAATGGATGATAGGGATATTGCTCTTCCTGTAGATCCCATTGACATTGATCTAGAAAATAAAGTCAATATCATTACTGCTCATTCAGCTAAAGGATTAGAGTTTCGTAAGGTATTTATATATCAAGCTGTAGAAAATAAATGGGAGAAATATCGTGGTTTGAATACAGGTATAAAGTTACCTCCTCTAAATACACCTAAAATCACTGATGATACCGATAGTACCGAAATAGATGAAAGAAGATTATTTTATGTTGCTGTAACAAGAGGGAAGGATAGCGTATATATCACTTATTCAAAAAGATATTTTGATGCCGATACCGGCGAGGTTGATACCGATGAAAAAATTCCTTCACGCTTTATTAGTGAAATGAATGTTTCAAAGCATATTCAACATACAGATTTGGTCGCAAAACACCTTGAAATCACTAAATTATTACTTGAGGAAAATCACACTTTGCACATATCTGATCACAATAAGTCATATTTGCGTAAGTTAATTACTCAAGATTTGAGTCTCTCGGCTACGCGAATAAATAAATATCAGCAATGTCATTATAAATTTTTGTTAGAAGATATCTATAAAGTGCCAGTTTATGACTCGGTACACGCAATTTTAGGTAATTTAGTACATGATGGTATACGTTTCATGTATATCAAGAGGAATCATGGTAGATTAAATGATGACGCTTTATTTGAAATTATAAATTTACAAATTCAGAAGCTGCAACAAAGATTAGACGTAGGGATGATAATTGAAGAACAAACAAGTTATGATGTGTTAAAAAATGATTTGGAAAAAAGTCTAAAAATTTACTATGAATATTTATTAAATAATCCGATCAAATATTTACGATCAGAGCAGTGGATACGAGGTGTTGTCGATGGGATCAAGATTACAGGTAGGATAGATCTATTAGCAGAAGATGAATATGGACTAATTGTTATTGATTTCAAGACCTCGCAGAATATACCATCTATTTATGAATTTCTTGGTTTAGGTAAAAGGTCAGATAAAACCCATTTAAGACAAATACTTTTCTACAAACTCTTAATAGATTCGGTTAGTCATCATTTAGCTTTGTTCAAGAATAAAACTGTTAATCGTTTACGACTAGAATATATCGATATTAAAGCAGGTACAGTTAAAATCATTGAAGTACCCACACAAGGTATGTTTGAATATAAATTAAGATCTAATTCGAAGACTACTAAATCACATGATATTGATATGGAAATCAAGGTTTTACAGCAAGATTTAAAGATGACTTATGAGTCAATCTTGTCATTGGATTTTTCTAGGACAGAAGATCGTAGCATTTGTAAAAATTGTCCTTTTCGGCATCATTGTGGAAGATAATTTGTAATTATGATGTGTGAGTTGTTAAACTATATATATTTCTTAAATTTCTTACGTACGACATATGAGTAACGATTTTATAAATCAAAGCGGCTCATTTTATTTGATACCTAAGCCAGAATCTAAGGCTAAGCTTTTGATTCGTAGCATTTTTCGTAGTTTAGGATGTGTGTTCCAGGCTATGGTGATTTTAGTATGTATATTAGCGATGCTGTATTTATTTATATTCCCTGTGAACATAGTTAATGGTATTTCTATGGAGCCAAATTTTTGTTCCAATGATGTTTATTTGACTTATAAACTGAATATGTATTTTTCAGACCAACCTTTACAGGTTGGTAATGTAATAGCTTTCAAACATTCGGAAGGAAATTATTTTATAAAAAGAGTTGTAGGTGTACCCGGTGATGAAATCATGATTTTGAATGGTAAAGTCTATCGAAACGGAGTCGTATTAGAAGAGCCTTATTTACCGGAAGGCCGATATACCGCGACGAAACCGGGTGGTTTTATTAATGAAGGAGAAGTTATCAAAATACCAAAGGGCAAGTATTTTGTGTTAGGTGATAATAGACCGAATAGCATGGATTCAAGGGATTTTGGGCCTATCGACTTGATTACGAATGAAATAAACGGTCATGTCGTATTTGTGGCTTGGCCTTTAAATAGAATGAGGTTCTTCAACGAAAATCAGGCTTTTCCGGAGAATGAATGTGCGAATGTCAATTGATATATTAATTTTCAATGTCTGATTTAGACCGGTTAAAAGGTATTGGTGACAGCACACTTAAAAAGCTTACCAAATTAGGTATATTTTCGATAAGAGATTTGGTGTATCATTTCCCACGTAGATTTATTGATCGTCGTAAGGCTTTGAAGATTGCTGATTTAGTTTTTATCGACCATGAAGATTATCATAGTATTGCACAAGTTATTAAATTACAAGAAATACGTTCTAAAACAGGTAGGCGTCTGACTACAGCTGTTATCAAAGATGACACTTCAACAATTAACGTCATATGGTTTAATAGCCATTATGTAAAAAAAATAATTAATGTAGGTGATTTAGTAATAATCTCTGGACCTTGCGAGAAAGGACGTCTTATCAATCCTAAAATTCGTAAATATACAAATGATAAGGACTTAGAAGAATTTGCAACTCTTGAGGCTATTTATCCTGAGACTAAAAATCTTTCTTCAAAAGTGATATCGAATTTAGTCAAACAGATTTTTGATTTTAATATGTTTATTGAAGATGAAGTATTATCTCCCGTGATAATGCAAGCAGAAAATTTAATGGATATTAATTCTGCATTAAAAAACATGCATTTTCCTAAAGACTTAGAATCTTGGTATAGAGCACGAGAAAGGATAGCTTTTGATGAAATTTATCGTATTTTATTAGAAGTTAAACAACGTAAGGAAGAAGAAGTCGAATATCAATCATTTAAATTCTCTATTGATAATTTGGCTCATAAAAAATTAATGGAGTCATTACCTTTTAAATTGACGGAATCTCAAGTTAGGGCGATACAAGAAATATATACAGATTTACGAAAAACAATACCCATGCATCGTCTATTAAATGGTGATGTAGGTTCTGGTAAAACTGTAGTTGCAGCATTTGCAGCTATGCAGGCTATTTGTAATCACAAGCAAGTTATTTTTTTAGCTCCTACAAGCATTCTTGCTAGTCAGCATTACCAGTTTTTTGAACAAATCTTTCGAGATTTTAGTGTAAATATACATCTTATTACCTCAAATACCAAATCAAACGTAAAAAAACTAAAAAAACATGGTGGTCATTTTACAGACAAAGACATTTTTATAGGAACTCATGCTTTGCTTTTTAATATAGACTTATTTGAGAATGTCGGTCTTGTTATTATTGATGAACAGCATAAATTTGGAGTGAAACAAAGAGAAACTCTAGAGAGGCTAAGATCAGTATCAAATCTAGTGCGATTGCCTCATGTTTTATCGATGTCCGCTACTCCGATTCCAAGAACTCTAGCTTTGACTTTATATGGAGATTTAGATGTTTCTATTCTTTATAAGCCTAGCATCAGAAAGCATGTCATAACAAAATGTATTTATGATGAGGATATTCAAGAAAAAATGTATGAGTGGATTCGTCATGAAATTCGGACTAAAAAATACCAGGTATATGTAGTATGTCCTTTAATTGAAGAATCAGAAAAATCAGATATGAAGTCCGCGATACAGGAATATGAAAATCTACGAAAACGCTATCCAGAATTCAATATAGCCATCTTACATGGCAAAATGAAAGGCTCTATAAAAGATCAGATAATTCAGGATTTTAAAGAAGGAAAGATTGATATTTTAGTGTCAACTTCCGTGATAGAAGTTGGCATAGATAATCCTAATGCGGTAATTATGATAGTTGAAGGTGCTGATAGATTCGGGCTTGCTCAATTGCATCAAATTAGAGGAAGAGTTGGACGTTCTGATATCCAATCATATTGTTTTTTGAAAACAACAAATAATATCAGAGCGCCACATTTAGAATTTTTTGCAAATAATCATGATGGATTTGTTGTAGCTGAATATGACTTACAAAGACGTGGTCCTGGTGAAGTGTACGGTTACGTTCAATCTGGTATTCCAAAGCTTAAGGTTGCTAATATTTTGGATGTAGATTTTATCAAAAGAGTTAAACAGTATTTATAATGATTTATAGATTTCAATTTGTTCGTTGATATAAAGTTTTACAGTTCTTGCCCAAATTCTATTGTTTTCAGGTAATGCACAAGGGGGGCAGTATCTAGCCATCATCTTTTCTGGGTCAAAGTTTGTATCCGAATATATTTCTGCTATACCGCGCGAAACTTGCTCAACAGCGTCTTCCCAAGATGCAAAATAACTCCATCTCCCATATTTACTTCCTCCGCTCCAGCCCCATGCATTATATGACGAAATATCACGATAAGAAGGGATTAATCGGCCAAAAGCAGACTCAATCCCTGATATTGCTGGTAATAAATACCATTTATCTCCAAAACCATATTTATCGGCACTCTCTACAAATTTTTT
>VSSL01000531.1_pt1 | contig 11478 bp, 4 predicted proteins | sample 4557531 | NCBI WGS metagenome assembly VSSL01 (sample SAMN10986726, study PRJNA523729) | hot springs metagenome | isolation source: hot springs | place: India:Timba, Gujarat | collected 2018-05-31 | reverse complement strand
AAGTAGGTAAACCAACGCCAAAACCACCAGGAGCATCACCAAATGAGCTACCACAGAGACGAATGAGCGTCCGCTGCGCATCCGCGTGCGCATTTCTTTCAGCAGTATCGGGTTGCGCCAGAGTGCTAACCCCGGCGTCAGTCCGACTCTGGGCGACTCACGAACGCTCACGAGACAAGCCCCTTTGTGGCATGGAGGAAAACTTCCTCGAGGTTATCCCGTTCCTCATAAAAGTGAAGCACGGGCAATCCCTCGTGAATAAGATATGTCAACAACTGACTCAAATCGGCATCTTCGCCCTCGAAATCAAAGAGCAAGCGCACATGCTCATTGTCTTCTTTGGCGTTCGCCCGTTCAAGCGCGGTCACTCCTGGTAGGGTTCGCAACAAGGCCTCGGCGCGTTCCAAACCTCCAAGCAGGGTAACTTCCACCCGCCGGCGGCGCAATAGAGAGAGGCGCAACTCTTCGAGGTTCCCCACGGCCACCAATCTGCCCGCTTCGATAATGCCCACACGGGTGCAGATCTGCGCCACATCGGCCAGGATATGGCTGCTAAAAAAGATCGTTTTGCCCATGCTCGCCATTTCCACCAATAGCTCGCGCATTTCCACTCGGGCCCGCGGGTCTAAGCCACTGGCCGGCTCATCGAGCAAAAGAATCTGTGGGTCATGGATCAGCGCGCGTGCGAGACTGAGGCGCTGTTTCAGACCGCGTGAGAGACGATCCACATAATCCTGGCGGCGATGAGCGAGATCAACCAGCTCGAGCAATTCCCCTACCAAGCGTGTACGCCGATTCGGTGCGATGCCATAACAGGCCGCGAAGAAATCCAGATATTCCTCCACCAGCAAGTCAGGATATGTGCCAAATTCCTCGGGCATGTATCCAACCAATCGCCGTATTTCTTGAGGCGCGCCCTTTACCGCCAGCCCATTCACATAGACTTCCCCCTCGGTGGGTCGCAACAAGGTGGCAATGATGCGCAAGGTGGTGGTTTTGCCGGCACCGTTCGGGCCAACAAAGCCGAACACCTCGCCAGCCGCGACGCTCATCGTCACACGCTCCAGAGCAGTGCGCGCCCCATAGCAGTGAGTGACCTCTTCCAAGCGGATGGCATCCATGAAGAAAATTATACCGTAGCCCTCATCTCCGCCCAGAAAGGCCCCCTCCAGGCATTATGTTGCCCTAGGAAAAGCGGGGCAATCGGACGCTTTGCCGATCGCCCCGCCTTCTTTACCTCCCCTGGGAGGATTATGGGAAGTTATAGACGATGATCAACTTTAGCCCAGTGCCAAAGCGCACCATATCGGCAGTGCCGTTATTGTTCGTGGCTGTTTCGTTAAACTGCAAGCGAAAACGGACACGTGCCGATCCTACCACGCTTTGGATAAAAGACTTCAGGTCCGGGGCAGCAAAACTGGTGTTGCTTAATTGACCCAGGTCACACCAGCGCACTACTGCTCCCGATGCCGAACCGCTGAAGAAATCGCTGGGATCCACACTGCCGTAGTTCTGAGGGTACATGCGCAAGCACCCCAAACTGAAGGGCGATCCTAGCGTATCGTAATCGCTGAAGTTCACACTCACCGACTTGACAACCACCCCTGCCGGCAAACCGCTCAGGTCAAAGCTGACAAAGGCCTGTTGGCTCACGTTCGCGTTGGTATCTCCCACGTTTCTTGTGGTCGCTACCTCCCCGTTTGAACGCACCGAGCCACTCTCACCAGGTATCAACGGAGCGTTATAGACAAAGTCCAGGATTGGCACGAAGGTCAAGACGGGTGGCACTAGGGTGAACCCCACAATAGGGGTGGGAGTGAAGGTAGCGGTAGGCGGAGGCGCTGCGGTTGCCGCCACCGATTTGATCTCCACCCAAAACGAACCCGTGGTGATGCCGAAGATAACCCCACCTGGATCGCGCAAGCGCCAAAAGCCCTTATACTTGCCCGGCGTGGGCGGAGCGGTCAGGGTGACCGAGATGTCCACCTCCTGGCCTGGCGCTACATTCCCCGGCAAAGGTTGTGAAACCGGACCGCCCATGCGTTCGCCTTTATCGAAGACCAACTGATAGGCGGAAGTCCAGGTGCAGGTGCCAATGTTGCGCAAACGCCAGGTCTTGACAAAAGATGTGCCGGCTACCACTGGAGCCCCATCGGGATAGGTCACATCGGTCACAAACTGCGCCAGGTTGCATGGAACAGGAGTATTGGTGGGAGGACCTGCCGGTAAAGGAGGGGCCGAAGTAGGAGGCATGAGGGGACCCATCGTCGGCGAGGGTGGCACTCCAACCGTATCCGTAGGAATTTCAGCAACCTGCTCTTGTTGCGGGGTGGGTGAAAGATCCACCCCGCTTTCGCCGGTAGGCGTAGGACTAGCCTGGGCCTGCAGTGTCTCGGCAGCGTAGGTGAGCAATGCCCCTGGGGCTTCGGCCGGTGCCACACCGGGGAAGTTACATGCCAGCGCTGCGACTACCAGCGCCAGGAAAATGGCAGTCAATCGAGTTGGCTTTCTCATAAAAACCTCCTAAGCAAATAAAAGGATGCGGATGCTGTTGGGTATGGCTTATTCCACCTGGCCCGCTCCAACCTGGATAAAGCCCTAAGTGGCAGAGGAAGAATTGTAGAAGCATACTTGCCTCTCATCAACTACTTCCACCTGGCAACAACCCCCATTCCTACCCAACGTGGCGGCACACCATATAGGCGTGCCTCTGCATTATACTTAATTACGACAAATTGTATAGGAAATTATGAGAGGCAAATGCCATAAATCTTGCAGGATGATCTCCTATTCCACATAGACCGCGGAGGGGGGATGAGAGTCCTATCCTTCCCACTCCAAAATCTACTCGAATCACACCCAGAAAACCCCCACCAGCTGTCTTCCTTCAACTTGCTGTAATGGGCTGACAAATGGGGTTGTTTAAAACCAAAACGCACCCTTCCAGGTGCGCCATAACGGTTTCCTAACTTATTCAGGTAGCGGGGCCCAGACTCGAACTGGGGACCTTCGGGTTATGAGCCCGACGAGCTGCCACTGCTCCACCCCGCAGCGTATCTCATCCAAGCGCCACGAGTTGCGCTCACTTAGCGAGATAGATTTTAACACGCCTCTCGGCAACCGTCAAGGTCTCGAAAGAGCCGGCGGCGTGTCGAAAAAGAGCCAGAGCCATTGCTGCAGGTGGTTGACCGGGGTTGGGGTGGGGGTAGGTGTGGACGGTGGTGTAGGGCTATAACGCGCTTCCCCCACCGGCACAACCACTTGGTCATCGGGCAAAGCCATGTGATTTTCATAGGCCCACTGCACCACAGCCGCTTCCGAGGTGGCATAAGCGATTTGGGCATCCAAAGCCGCCAGGGTTTGCGCTTTGCTCAGCAGACGGGCCTCCACGGTCATCTGCTCCGCCTGCAGGCGATTCAACTCGGCCATGCGATTGTTAAATTCCATGACCAGCAAAGCCAGAATGACCAGCCCAACCACCGGCATTATATACTTCATGCTCGTTCCTCCACGCCATATCTCCTGGCGCAGGAAGAATCTTACCACGGTTTGACTCTGGTTAGTGACCCCATAAAAAATCCCCCCTCAGAGGGGGAGGACCAATGCCGAAGGTGGGAGTCGAACCCACACGAGAGTAATCTCACTACGCCCTGAACGTAGCGCGTCTGCCAATTCCGCCACTTCGGCGTGTCTCTCTAGACGTATATTTTAACTGGATTCTCCCGCTTGTCAACCTCGATTTACCCCTTCCCCTCCAGAGTGCCATGCTATAATCTTCATTAAATCACCACTCATGGTCACCTGGCTGGAACAATTCTTCAAACTGATTACCAGTGAGACGGGCAGCCTCACCTATCACCTCGTGCTCTCTTTTTCCATCGCCGGCGCCCTAGCCCTAAACGTGAATTCATCGAACCAAGAGCGACCCGCCTGGCGCAAGCGAGAACGATTAGCCCTGGCTTGCCTGTTGACACTGCAGATTGCCCTTTTCCTACTAGCCAGCCTCACTTGGCAAGGTCTCCTCCAAGGCGAGAGACTCCTCCCGCCATTGGATCGCCTTGCTTCACTTTTGGCATTGGTCTTGATCTTTTGGCTTTGGTGTTGGCCGGAACCCTCGCCCATAGGTGATGTGCTGACCGCACTCGTCTTTTTGTTGCTAATCCTTGCCGGCACCTTCTCCAGCCTGTGGTGGTTAAACCAATCTGGCGAAGGCAGTTTCAATGGCACCCTTTCCGATACGGCTGCCGCAAGCGTAGCACTGGGGTTACTGACAGCAGGATTGCTCTACCTAATATATAAGCGCCCCCTCGGCTATCTCTATGGACTAGCCATGGGTTTCGCCCTTGCTGCTGGCTGGGCGCTCCATCTCGCCACTTTTACCAACAGCGGCGATTTCCCTGCCGCGGCACGCCTGGGGCAGATGATTGCCTACCCCTTCTTGCTCCTCCTCCCTCACCGTTATGCAACCCTTGCCCTTAACATCAAGACAATAGGCAAGGAAACAGATGTGTTGCAGGCGAAAACGGACGCCGGCTTCCGCCAAACCCACCCCGCCGAGATCGTGGTCGCGTTGGAACAAATCTCTACCCTCGAAGGGCCGCTGGAGATCATGCGAAGCACCGTGCGCCATATGGCGCACTTGGCTGAAGCCGACTATTGCCTTTGGTTCGCGCCTGCTGCGCAAGATGGTGAAATACAGGTGGCCGTGGGCTACGACCGCGCTCAGGGACGCTGGCTGGAGAGCAAAACCTTTCCCAAAACCCACTTGCCACTGGTTATGTCCGCTCAACGCGGGGGACGCGCCCGCCGCCAGACCTCGGCAAGCACCTCTATTGACCGAGGCACCCTGGCCACAGCTTACGGTTTTGAGCCTCAAGGAACGCTGCTCGTCCTCCCGCTTCCCCTTTCTGAGGAAGAGAGTCAAGGGCAAAGCTTGGTTCTTCTCTCACCTCGCTCGCGTCGCGACTGGAGTCAAGAGGAACAAGAAAACCTCCTAAGGATAGGGCGCACCCTGGCCCACTTCTTGCATCATCAGCAAGAAGTTCATCATCTTCGCCAGGAAGTGATTAACTTCCGCCAACAGGCCCTTAGCGCCCAAGACCTCGCCCGTCAAATGGGAGAGGAAAATCAGGACCTCAAAGGCCAATTAGCCGTCTTGCAAGAAAACCTGGCCCAATACAGCGCCCGTCTGGCCCAACTCAACCATCTAGCGACGGCCTATGAAAGGGTTAAACACCAACTAGAAGTCCTAAGCCATGAGCACGAAAGGTTGGTGGAAGAAAGTCAAAGGCAAATGCAAAAGCAGCGCGAAGCCCTGATCGCCAGAGAAGGGGAGCTGCGCCTTGCCCTTCAAGAATTGGCGCATCTGGAACAGGCGCTCAGGCAAGCCGAAGAAACAATCAGCGCTCTCAAGCTGGCGCCGGCTGCGGTTCCCCAGGCAGAGGGTATCCTACCGGCTATTGAGGCTATCGCCCAAGAAGCGCGCCAGTCTCTGACCTCTATCTCTGGCTATACGAATGTCTTGCTCAGTGAGTCGCTAGGAATTCTCAGCAACCGGCAACGCAAGTTCGTGGAGCGGATACGCGCCTCCACCGACCGCCTCGGCCACCTGATGAACGAGCTGGCCCGGCTTGCCACACCGAGCGGCGCTCAACGCCTCGACTTCACCGAGGTGGATGTGTGCTCCTTGATCCGCCAAAGTGTCGCCGAGACAGACCTCCTTTAATCATCAAAAAAACTAGTTTTTTTGATGATTAAAGGAGGTCTGTCTCGGCGACACTTTGGCGGATCAAGGAGCACACATCCACCTCGGTGAAGTCGAGGCGTTGAGCGCCGCTCGGTGTGGCAAGCCGGGCCAGCTCGTTCATCAGGTGGCCGAGGCGGTCGGTGGAGGCGCGTATCCGCTCCACGAACTTGCGTTGCCGGTTGCTGAGAATTCCTAGCGACTCACTGAGCAAGACATTCGTATAGCCAGAGATAGAGGTCAGAGACTGGCGCGCTTCTTGGGCGATAGCCTCAATAGCCGGTAGGATACCCTCTGCCTGGGGAACCGCAGCCGGCGCCAGCTTGAGAGCGCTGATTGTTTCTTCGGCTTGCCTGAGCGCCTGTTCCAGATGCGCCAATTCTTGAAGGGCAAGGCGCAGCTCCCCTTCTCTGGCGATCAGGGCTTCGCGCTGCTTTTGCATTTGCCTTTGACTTTCTTCCACCAACCTTTCGTGCTCATGGCTTAGGACTTCTAGTTGGTGTTTAACCCTTTCATAGGCCGTCGCTAGATGGTTGAGTTGGGCCAGACGGGCGCTGTATTGGGCCAGGTTTTCTTGCAAGACGGCTAATTGGCCTTTGAGGTCCTGATTTTCCTCTCCCATTTGACGGGCGAGGTCTTGGGCGCTAAGGGCCTGTTGGCGGAAGTTAATCACTTCCTGGCGAAGATGATGAACTTCTTGCTGATGATGCAAGAAGTGGGCCAGGGTGCGCCCTATCCTTAGGAGGTTTTCTTGTTCCTCTTGACTCCAGTCGCGACGCGAGCGAGGTGAGAGAAGAACCAAGCTTTGCCCTTGACTCTCTTCCTCAGAAAGGGGAAGCGGGAGGACGAGCAGCGTTCCTTGAGGCTCAAAACCGTAAGCTGTGGCCAGGGTGCCTCGGTCAATAGAGGTGCTTGCCGAGGTCTGGCGGCGGGCGCGTCCCCCGCGTTGAGCGGACATAACCAGTGGCAAGTGGGTTTTGGGAAAGGTTTTGCTCTCCAGCCAGCGTCCCTGAGCGCGGTCGTAGCCCACGGCCACCTGTATTTCACCATCTTGCGCAGCAGGCGCGAACCAAAGGCAATAGTCGGCTTCAGCCAAGTGCGCCATATGGCGCACGGTGCTTCGCATGATCTCCAGCGGCCCTTCGAGGGTAGAGATTTGTTCCAACGCGACCACGATCTCGGCGGGGTGGGTTTGGCGGAAGCCGGCGTCCGTTTTCGCCTGCAACACATCTGTTTCCTTGCCTATTGTCTTGATGTTAAGGGCAAGGGTTGCATAACGGTGAGGGAGGAGGAGCAAGAAGGGGTAGGCAATCATCTGCCCCAGGCGTGCCGCGGCAGGGAAATCGCCGCTGTTGGTAAAAGTGGCGAGATGGAGCGCCCAGCCAGCAGCAAGGGCGAAACCCATGGCTAGTCCATAGAGATAGCCGAGGGGGCGCTTATATATTAGGTAGAGCAATCCTGCTGTCAGTAACCCCAGTGCTACGCTTGCGGCAGCCGTATCGGAAAGGGTGCCATTGAAACTGCCTTCGCCAGATTGGTTTAACCACCACAGGCTGGAGAAGGTGCCGGCAAGGATTAGCAACAAAAAGACGAGTGCGGTCAGCACATCACCTATGGGCGAGGGTTCCGGCCAACACCAAAGCCAAAAGATCAAGACCAATGCCAAAAGTGAAGCAAGGCGATCCAATGGCGGGAGGAGTCTCTCGCCTTGGAGGAGACCTTGCCAAGTGAGGCTGGCTAGTAGGAAAAGGGCAATCTGCAGTGTCAACAGGCAAGCCAGGGCTAATCGTTCTCGCTTGCGCCAGGCGGGTCGCTCTTGGTTCGATGAATTCACGTTTAGGGCTAGGGCGCCGGCGATGGAAAAAGAGAGCACGAGGTGATAGGTGAGGCTGCCCGTCTCACTGGTAATCAGTTTGAAGAATTGTTCCAGCCAGGTGACCATGAGTGGTGATTTAATGAAGATTATAGCATGGCACTCTGGAGGGGAAGGGGTAAATCGAGGTTGACAAGCGGGAGAATCCAGTTAAAATATACGTCTAGAGAGACACGCCGAAGTGGCGGAATTGGCAGACGCGCTACGTTCAGGGCGTAGTGAGATTACTCTCGTGTGGGTTCGACTCCCACCTTCGGCATTGGTCCTCCCCCTCTGAGGGGGGATTTTTTATGGGGTCACTAACCAGAGTCAAACCGTGGTAAGATTCTTCCTGCGCCAGGAGATATGGCGTGGAGGAACGAGCATGAAGTATATAATGCCGGTGGTTGGGCTGGTCATTCTGGCTTTGCTGGTCATGGAATTTAACAATCGCATGGCCGAGTTGAATCGCCTGCAGGCGGAGCAGATGACCGTGGAGGCCCGTCTGCTGAGCAAAGCGCAAACCCTGGCGGCTTTGGATGCCCAAATCGCTTATGCCACCTCGGAAGCGGCTGTGGTGCAGTGGGCCTATGAAAATCACATGGCTTTGCCCGATGACCAAGTGGTTGTGCCGGTGGGGGAAGCGCGTTATAGCCCTACACCACCGTCCACACCTACCCCCACCCCAACCCCGGTCAACCACCTGCAGCAATGGCTCTGGCTCTTTTTCGACACGCCGCCGGCTCTTTCGAGACCTTGACGGTTGCCGAGAGGCGTGTTAAAATCTATCTCGCTAAGTGAGCGCAACTCGTGGCGCTTGGATGAGATACGCTGCGGGGTGGAGCAGTGGCAGCTCGTCGGGCTCATAACCCGAAGGTCCCCAGTTCGAGTCTGGGCCCCGCTACCTGAATAAGTTAGGAAACCGTTATGGCGCACCTGGAAGGGTGCGTTTTGGTTTTAAACAACCCCATTTGTCAGCCCATTACAGCAAGTTGAAGGAAGACAGCTGGTGGGGGTTTTCTGGGTGTGATTCGAGTAGATTTTGGAGTGGGAAGGATAGGACTCTCATCCCCCCTCCGCGGTCTATGTGGAATAGGAGATCATCCTGCAAGATTTATGGCATTTGCCTCTCATAATTTCCTATACAATTTGTCGTAATTAAGTATAATGCAGAGGCACGCCTATATGGTGTGCCGCCACGTTGGGTAGGAATGGGGGTTGTTGCCAGGTGGAAGTAGTTGATGAGAGGCAAGTATGCTTCTACAATTCTTCCTCTGCCACTTAGGGCTTTATCCAGGTTGGAGCGGGCCAGGTGGAATAAGCCATACCCAACAGCATCCGCATCCTTTTATTTGCTTAGGAGGTTTTTATGAGAAAGCCAACTCGATTGACTGCCATTTTCCTGGCGCTGGTAGTCGCAGCGCTGGCATGTAACTTCCCCGGTGTGGCACCGGCCGAAGCCCCAGGGGCATTGCTCACCTACGCTGCCGAGACACTGCAGGCCCAGGCTAGTCCTACGCCTACCGGCGAAAGCGGGGTGGATCTTTCACCCACCCCGCAACAAGAGCAGGTTGCTGAAATTCCTACGGATACGGTTGGAGTGCCACCCTCGCCGACGATGGGTCCCCTCATGCCTCCTACTTCGGCCCCTCCTTTACCGGCAGGTCCTCCCACCAATACTCCTGTTCCATGCAACCTGGCGCAGTTTGTGACCGATGTGACCTATCCCGATGGGGCTCCAGTGGTAGCCGGCACATCTTTTGTCAAGACCTGGCGTTTGCGCAACATTGGCACCTGCACCTGGACTTCCGCCTATCAGTTGGTCTTCGATAAAGGCGAACGCATGGGCGGTCCGGTTTCACAACCTTTGCCGGGGAATGTAGCGCCAGGCCAGGAGGTGGACATCTCGGTCACCCTGACCGCTCCGCCCACGCCGGGCAAGTATAAGGGCTTTTGGCGCTTGCGCGATCCAGGTGGGGTTATCTTCGGCATCACCACGGGTTCGTTTTGGGTGGAGATCAAATCGGTGGCGGCAACCGCAGCGCCTCCGCCTACCGCTACCTTCACTCCCACCCCTATTGTGGGGTTCACCCTAGTGCCACCCGTCTTGACCTTCGTGCCAATCCTGGACTTTGTCTATAACGCTCCGTTGATACCTGGTGAGAGTGGCTCGGTGCGTTCAAACGGGGAGGTAGCGACCACAAGAAACGTGGGAGATACCAACGCGAACGTGAGCCAACAGGCCTTTGTCAGCTTTGACCTGAGCGGTTTGCCGGCAGGGGTGGTTGTCAAGTCGGTGAGTGTGAACTTCAGCGATTACGATACGCTAGGATCGCCCTTCAGTTTGGGGTGCTTGCGCATGTACCCTCAGAACTACGGCAGTGTGGATCCCAGCGATTTCTTCAGCGGTTCGGCATCGGGAGCAGTAGTGCGCTGGTGTGACCTGGGTCAATTAAGCAACACCAGTTTTGCTGCCCCGGACCTGAAGTCTTTTATCCAAAGCGTGGTAGGATCGGCACGTGTCCGTTTTCGCTTGCAGTTTAACGAAACAGCCACGAACAATAACGGCACTGCCGATATGGTGCGCTTTGGCACTGGGCTAAAGTTGATCATCGTCTATAACTTCCCATAATCCTCCCAGGGGAGGTAAAGAAGGCGGGGCGATCGGCAAAGCGTCCGATTGCCCCGCTTTTCCTAGGGCAACATAATGCCTGGAGGGGGCCTTTCTGGGCGGAGATGAGGGCTACGGTATAATTTTCTTCATGGATGCCATCCGCTTGGAAGAGGTCACTCACTGCTATGGGGCGCGCACTGCTCTGGAGCGTGTGACGATGAGCGTCGCGGCTGGCGAGGTGTTCGGCTTTGTTGGCCCGAACGGTGCCGGCAAAACCACCACCTTGCGCATCATTGCCACCTTGTTGCGACCCACCGAGGGGGAAGTCTATGTGAATGGGCTGGCGGTAAAGGGCGCGCCTCAAGAAATACGGCGATTGGTTGGATACATGCCCGAGGAATTTGGCACATATCCTGACTTGCTGGTGGAGGAATATCTGGATTTCTTCGCGGCCTGTTATGGCATCGCACCGAATCGGCGTACACGCTTGGTAGGGGAATTGCTCGAGCTGGTTGATCTCGCTCATCGCCGCCAGGATTATGTGGATCGTCTCTCACGCGGTCTGAAACAGCGCCTCAGTCTCGCACGCGCGCTGATCCATGACCCACAGATTCTTTTGCTCGATGAGCCGGCCAGTGGCTTAGACCCGCGGGCCCGAGTGGAAATGCGCGAGCTATTGGTGGAAATGGCGAGCATGGGCAAAACGATCTTTTTTAGCAGCCATATCCTGGCCGATGTGGCGCAGATCTGCACCCGTGTGGGCATTATCGAAGCGGGCAGATTGGTGGCCGTGGGGAACCTCGAAGAGTTGCGCCTCTCTCTATTGCGCCGCCGGCGGGTGGAAGTTACCCTGCTTGGAGGTTTGGAACGCGCCGAGGCCTTGTTGCGAACCCTACCAGGAGTGACCGCGCTTGAACGGGCGAACGCCAAAGAAGACAATGAGCATGTGCGCTTGCTCTTTGATTTCGAGGGCGAAGATGCCGATTTGAGTCAGTTGTTGACATATCTTATTCACGAGGGATTGCCCGTGCTTCACTTTTATGAGGAACGGGATAACCTCGAGGAAGTTTTCCTCCATGCCACAAAGGGGCTTGTCTCGTGAGCGTTCGTGAGTCGCCCAGAGTCGGACTGACGCCGGGGTTAGCACTCTGGCGCAACCCGATACTGCTGAAAGAAATGCGCACGCGGATGCGCAGCGGACGCTCATTCGTCTCTGTGGTAGCTCATTTGGTGATGCTCCTGGTGGTTTTGGCGTTGGTTTACCTACTT
>VSSL01000530.1_pt1 | contig 11493 bp, 13 predicted proteins | sample 4557531 | NCBI WGS metagenome assembly VSSL01 (sample SAMN10986726, study PRJNA523729) | hot springs metagenome | isolation source: hot springs | place: India:Timba, Gujarat | collected 2018-05-31 | reverse complement strand
GTGAAGATGTTCCCCGCCTCTGAACTCGTGAAAACAGAAGACCCCGAACGGACGAAGAAGAAAGGAGGCCGACTGTGAAAGGGAATATTCTGCGCATTGCCGTTCCCACTGCCGACGGAATGCTCTGCAATCATTTCGGGCACTGCGAAAAGTTTGTCCTTCTGGACGTCCACGGCTCCGAAATTCAAAGCCGCACCGAGGTCACTCCGCCACCTCACGAACCCGGACTCCTGCCGCGCTGGCTCGCCGATCAAGGCGTGAGAATGGTCATCGCCGGCGGTATGGGGCATCGGGCCATCAGCCTGTTCGAAGAAAGGGGCATCCGCGTCCTGACGGGCGCCCCCGCCGACGCGCCGCACAACCTGGTCCGTCGATACCTCGACGGCACTTTGGTGTGCGGGCAAAACGTTTGCGATCACTAAGGCCCGCTGCGGGCGCATGACAGGATTTATCCAAGGAGACGTCGCATGAAAGTCGCCGTAAGTTGCACGGGGAGAGACTTGGACACGCAAGTGGATCCCAGGTTCGGCCGTGCCGCGAACTTCCTGTTTGTGGACACGGAGACCTTGGCCTTTGAAGCCGTATCCAACAATCAAAACCTGCAGGCCGCGCAGGGCGCCGGTGTCCAGGCCGCCTCCATGGTCGCTCGCATGCGGCCTGCGGCCGTCCTCACCGGACATTGCGGGCCGAAAGCTTTCCAGGTGCTTCAGGCTGCGGGTGTTCCCGTTTATACGGGAGTTTCGGGGACCGTTAGAGAAGCCGTCGCGCGCTATAAGGAAGGCAAGCTAACGCCTGCGCAGGCACCGAACGTGGAGGGCCATTGGTAACACCCCCAGGAAAGCACAGGCGCCGGGGAACGGGGGGACATATCCCGGCGCCGGCGTGTCGTTCGCTGCTTTGGTCAAGAGGAGAGCCATGAGCACCTCAACGCCCAGGATCTCCGCAAATTATTTGCCGACCGCGGGGCTTCTTCTTGCGGTCACCATGTTAGCTCTCTGGTCTCTTGCCTCTCCGTCGGCCCAAGCCCTTGGTGTCCCGGCGATAACACCAGCCCGAGGTATCATCTTGGTCTGCGTGGGACTGCTCGCCGGGGTTTTGGGCGGTCTCATCGGCACCGGGGGCTGCAGCGTGATGCTGCCGCTGATCCATTTCTGGATGGGGTATCCCGCCCCTACGGCCATCGGAACGACGCTCTTTGCCGTGATTTTTACGGCCATATCCGGAGGAATCGGCCATCTCGTTCGAAAGAACCTGGATGTGAACGCCACGGCCTGGCTCGGAGGAGCCGGCATCGTCGGCGTCATTTCCGAATGATCGGGGAGGGGGCCATGTCCTGTATTTCTTCTACGTTTCCGTGAAGTTCGTCGCCGGATATTTCGGGATCGCGGTCTGGTAGAGAAACTGGGGGCAATTTTTTGGGGCAAAACGGCGAGCCTTCTGCTAAGGTGCCGTGCTTCGGCGGCCTGCGTCGGCGCATCGGGTGACCAATGCAGGCTCAATCCGTTAAAGACGCAAGGAGGCTCTCCGCCCTTGTCTCTGGGAATGTCCCCCAGCCGCCTGGGGCTGTTGATCTTCACGCGCCTGTGGCTGAACGCCGGGGTGCGTCTTGCCTATCCTTTTCTCCCCACCGTTGCGAGGGGATTGGGCATCAGCATGGAGCAGGCCGGCTTGTTTGTCGCCGCCCGCTCCTTCGTGGGCCTGTCCAGCATCGCTTTCGGGCTCCTCCTCGAAAAGAAAGGCGAGAAGATCGGTCTTCTCTTGGGTCTCGCCTTTTTTTCCCTGAGCGGTCTTCTCATCGGCTTTCATCCCCATCGCCCAACGGTCTTAATGGGCTTTGTTCTTATGGGGTTGGCGCATGCGGTCTACAACCCGGCCGTCCAATCCTATGTGAGCGCCCATGTACCCTATGGGATTCGGGCCCGGGCTTTGGGTCTGCTGGAATCGTCCTGGTCCATGGGATGGTTCGTCGGGATGCCGCTGGGAGGATTTTTGATCGCCCGATACGGATGGCATGTGCCCTATATGGCCCTGGGGCTAATTGCAATGGCGCTTTTCCTGGCGACGACACGCCTTCCCGGAACACCCCGGAGCCCTGCGAGCCTTTTCCCGCCGTGCCGAAGCCCGCAAGTCCTCCGCCCCGCTCATAACCCGGAAACGAAGACCTTGAATCCGACGTTCCGGACCGTCAAAACGGGCGCCGAAGGGGCAAAACCCCTGGACAAACGGAAGCTCTGGCCCGCCTTGGGTGTCACTTTTTTTGCACTCTTGGCCAACGAAAGCCTGATGATCGTCTACGGCGCATGGATGGAAGCGCGCTTCGACGTCGGCATCGGTTCCCTAGGCCTGCTTTCCAGTGTCATCGGTTTCATGGAGCTGGCGGCGGAGCTCAGTGTCGCTTTGCTCGTGGACCGTTTGGGCAAGAAGCGCGCCCTTGCCGTAGGCCTCATCGGCGCGGCAACAGGTTATTCGGCCCTCTTAACGGCGCCTACGTCTCTCGGCCTCGCCGTCGCCGTATTCGGGGGAATTGCTTACTTCTTCGAATTTACGGTGGTCAGTTCCTTTCCCTATGTTTCGGAGCTCAACCCCAATTCCCGAGGCCGCTGGCTGTCGGCCAACTATAGCCTCATCGTGGCCGGCCGGGTTGTCGGAGCCCTGACGGGACCCTGGCTCTGGGAAAGGACCCATACCCTCTCCGGCCATGCGGCCTTGGCTGTTCTCGCAACCGGCGCCGCTCTGGCCTTCCTCGGCATGGCCCCCAACCCGGACGGGCCTGGGAAAAGGACCTAAGCCGCCCCCTGGTCAGGACAAGCATCCCTTAGCCCCATACGGCATCGGTCATCAATTGACAAAAACCTCGTCGTCGGATTAGTTGAGCGACAAAAAGGTGAAAATTGTTCCCTTTCGCGTGAAAGGATGGGGCAGATGGAAGAAAGGCGGGCAACCCAGCTTGTCTTTAAAGACGCCGAGCCGTGCTGCGCTCCTGTACTAACGCCGAAGCCCTCGTGTTGACCACCCACGAAACGGGCTCAGGTGAGTCCCCCTCGGATGAATCAGCCTTTCGTTGTCGGCCGGACAGAAACACCCGTAGGGCCCGTGCCCCGTGTTTCTTCCGATCTCACGGCCCAAGACCGTTGGGGTACCGTGAAAGTGCGCTGGGGATACGGAAGGATGCGCTACACGGTAGATCCGGGCTTGTATGCTTTGGGAACCCCGGGCCCGGCGGACCCCGTGCTCGTTACGGCCAACTATAAAATGAGCTTTGATGCCCTTCGGGCGGCTTTGCCCGGTCGAAACGCCTGGATCCTGGTCGTGGACACGAAGGGCATTAACGTGTGGTGCGCTGCGGGGAAGGGCACTTTCGGCACGGATGAAGTGGTCTTTCGCATCCGGGCATGCCGCCTGAACGACATCGTGTCCCACCGCACCGTGATCCTGCCGCAGCTCTCGGCGCCCGGCGTAGCGGCTCGGCATGTCAAGGCCCAAACAGGGTTTAAAGCACTCTTCGGCCCTGTGGACGCCCGAGACCTCCCCGCCTATTTGGACGCGGGATGCAAGGCTTCGGAGGCCATGCGCCGCAAAGACTTCCCCTTGAGAGAACGGCTTGCGCTGATCCCGGTGGAATTGGTTCACAGCCTCAAATGGGCCGGGCTCATCGGCGCGGCCTTTTTCGTCGCCGGCGGCTTTTTGGCAAAGGGCCCTTTCTGGACCGCGGCAAGGAAAGCGGTCCTCAGTCCCTTGACCGCGCTCTTAGGGGGAATCACTGCCGGCGCCGTTCTCACTCCGCACTTGCTGCCCTGGATTCCCGGCCGGCTTTCACGACCAAAGGGTTGTTCGCCGGTGGCGCTTTGACGGTCTTCCTGTGGTCTGTCCTGAACCCGACGCCCGTTCAAGCGGTGGAAACGGCTTCGTGGACATCGGGCCTCTTGGCCGTCTCCGCCTTTCTCGCTATGAACTTTACGGGAGCATCGACGTATACCTCCCTTTCCGGCGTGCGTCGGGAAATGCGGTGGGCGGTGCCTCTGGAAATCGGTCTTTTCGCCGGCTTCGTCGGCCTGTGGTTGTGGGCCTGCTGGGTTTCCGCATGATCGGATGGGGAGCTTTCTGGTTGGCGCCCTGGAGGGACTATTGATGAACGGCCGTCTCGTGTACTTGAAAGATGTGGTAACGCTGCGCTTCGACCCCGAAAAATGCATCGGCTGCGGCTTGTGTTCCACCGTGTGCCCTCACGGTGTCTTTGTCCAGGAAAACGGCACCGCCCGCATCGCCTTTCGGGACGCGTGCATGGAGTGCGGGGCCTGCGCACGAAATTGTCCGGTGGACGCCATCTTCGTCAAGACCGGTGTCGGATGCGCCCAGGCGGTGTTGAACACCTTGATCGGGCGGAGCGGAGAGGGCTGCTGTAGTCTGGATTCTGGGTGTTGTTGAAACCCCTTCGAGGCGAACGACACCTTGGCGGCTCATGCCCCGGCATGCTACGTTTTACTGGAAAGGCGCTGAGGGCGCCTTTCAGCGAGAGGCGTGACACGATTCCTTGTCAACCCAGAAGGAGGAGGCCATGCCGACGTACGAATACCAATGCCTGTCCTGCCAAAAGGAATTCACCGTCATCCAAAGCATCTCGGAACATGGGAAAAACCCCGTCCAATGCCCCGAGTGTCGGAGCGCCAAGGTTAAGCAGCTCATGTCGGTTTTCACCGCGCAGACGAGCAAGAAAAGCTGAGCCCCAAGTGTTTCCACGGAAAGAGGGCGCCTTTGGGCGCCCTTTCTTTTTCTTATGCCCGGGTGATGATGACGGCCCCCGAGCCGTGACCATCCTGGACACGGCCCGACGAACCTTGCCGGTGCACCCGTATGGGCGGACCTGTGTGTCCGCCCGTGCATGCATCGACCACCGTGATTAACAAACTCTTGGAGGCGGGGACGGTCGTCCTCCAAAACCCCAAAATCCAGGGAGGTCACCGTGGGCTTGGCAGGAAACGGGAGTGGAAGAGCGAGAAAAACCTTATGGTGTCTCGGGTTCGGGATCATCTATGCCGTGTTGACGACGGTTTTAACAGTCCATGGAGCGCTTGCCATGAAAGATGGATCGGAACGACGGGAAACGGCGACGTTCGCCGGCGGATGTTTTTGGTGCCTGGAATCGGATTTTGAAAAAATCGACGGAGTGCTCGACGTGATTTCAGGCTACACCGGCGGCGACGTGGAAAATCCCACCTACGAAGAAGTCTCCTCCGGACGCACAGGTCACGTGGAAGCCGTGCAAATCCTCTACGACCCTTCCAAGGTGACCTATGAAAGCTCTTGGAGGTTTTCTGGCGACACATCGACCCGACCGATGCAGGCGGCCAATTTGTGGACCGCGGGCCTCAATATCGAACGGTCATCTTTTATCACGACGATAATCAAAAGCGCCTGGCCGAGGTTTCTCGACAAAAGCTCCAGGAATCGGGGCGGTTTTCCAAACCCGTGGTCACGGAAATCCTGCCGTTTACAAAATTCTACAAGGCGGAGGAATACCACCAGGATTTTTATAAAAAATCCCCCATTCGATACCATTTTTACCGAGCGAGTTCAGGGCGCGACGCCTTTCTGAAAGAGGTCTGGAAAGACGACGCGGCTAAAGGTAAAGGGGCTTCTTCAAAGGGCTTCGGGGGCCGCCCGAGCGACGACAAGCTCCGCGAAATCCTGACCCCCATGCAGTATAAGGTCACCCGGGAAAACGGGACGGAACCCCCGTTTCAAAACGCCTATTGGGACAACAAACGCCCGGGGATTTACGTGGATGTGGTTTCCGGGGAACCCTTGTTCAGTTCTCTCGATAAATTTGATTCCGGCACAGGCTGGCCCAGCTTCACCCGCCCTTTGGAGCCGGAAAACCTTGTGGAGCGCCAAGACCGGTCTCTTTTCATGGTCCGGACGGAAGTCCGGAGCCGCCACGCGGATTCGCACCTCGGGCACGTGTTCGACGACGGCCCGCCGCCCACGGGACGGCGTTACTGTATCAATTCGGCGGCCCTGCGATTCATCCCCGCGGAAGATCTGGAAAAGGAAGGCTACGGCGAATACGCCGCACTCTTTCAGTCCCGTTGAGCAGGACAGGGGGTTGGATCCATGCACGTGACCGTGCTCATGGCCATGACGCTGGACGGTAAAACCGCAAAGAGCGCCGACCATTTCCCCGATTGGACACCGCCGGAGGACAAGAAGTTCTTCGCGGAATACACGAAGAAAGCGGGGGTGGTCGTCATGGGGTCGCGGACCTTTGACGTCCTCGGAAAACCCCTGCCCGGGCGTCTCAATGTGGTCATGACCCGGGACGCGTCTCGCACGTCCCTATGGGCAAATCTGATCTTTACGTCGGATCCCCCCCGACGGCTTCTTTCATGGCTGGAATCCCTCGGCTACACTGAAGTCGTTGTCGCCGGCGGGGCCTTGGTCAATTCGCTCTTTGCCGCGCAAGGTCTTGTTGATCGCCTGGTTGTGACCATCTCACCCAAAATTTTCGGGACCGGCATTTCCCTTTTCTCGCCGGAAATTTCCATGGATCTCGCTCTTCAAGGCGTGGAGAGACTCGGGCACGATTTGGTCGCGTTGAGCTACACGGTCATGCGCTGACATCGCCGTACTTGTCCAGGTAGCCGCGGGGGGTGACCATCCAACCGTTCCAGATGTAGGTCCGGCTGTTGCCCACGAGAAGCACCGTTTGCATATCCACCTCTTCGGGCGCCAGGGCGTCCAAGGTGGTCACCCAATGCTGCTGCCCTTCCCGCATGGCTTTGTGCACCACCCCGACGGGGGTATCCCCGGGGCGATGGCGCAGCAGGATGGATCGGGCGCGCTCCAGTCCGTCGGGCCGTGTGGCACTTCTGGGGTTGTAGAGGGCGATGACGAAATCGGCCGCCGCCGCGGCCTCGAGTCGTTTTTCAATGACGTCCCATGGCGTCAGATGATCGCTCAGGCTCACGGAGGCAAAATCATGCATGAGGGGGGCGCCGAGAAGGGCGGCCGCGGCATTGAAGGCCGCCACCCCGGGAATCACCTCCACAAGCAGCGCATCGAAAGAGTCGTCCTCCACCGAACAGCCGTCCCGAACCGCGACGCCCTGAGCCCGACACAGATCGAACACCAAACCTGCCATGCCGTAAATGCCGGCATCCCCGCCGGAAACCAAGGCCACCCGACGGCCGCCCAATGCCAAGTCCAGGGCTTCCCGACATCGTTCGATTTCCTTCCGCATGCCGCTCGCGCGGATTTCCTTACCTTGAACCAGGGGGGCAACAAGCCCCACGTAGGTCTTGTAGCCGACAACAACCTCGGCCTCCCGCATGGCCTGTGCGGCCCGCGGGGTGAGATGCTCCGGGGAGCCCGGCCCGAGGCTCACGATCCACAGCCGTCCTTGGCCACGGCCACGGTCACGTTCGGGGTTTTCTGTTTTTCCACGATCAGGCGGCCGTTCCGCGCCGCCATCAAGGCTGCGGCTTCGCATACGCTGGACACTCCTATGTGACGGTGCACCACGGGCGACGGATTGGGAACCCGCTGCATCCGCAAATCGTCTCGGGGAAAGAAAAGGATCGGGCACCGAAGGTTTTGGGCGGCTTCCCGCAGTCCCGCTTCGTTCGCTTTCACATCCGCACTGGCCAGGGTTCGAATGGAAGCCGGGGCCAGGCGATAACGATGGAACACATCCCGGACCGCCTGGACGATTTCCGAGGCGGCCGTATTTCGGTTGCACCCGAGCCCGACGGTGAGACAGCGGGGTCGGAGCACCACGGCACGGTAGCCTTCGGGTCTATCGCGTTCACAAACCCATAGGCCGGGAATCCCCCGGGGATCGATCCCCGAAGCATGAAAGGCGGCCTCGAAATACTCACTCCCTTCGGCACGGCACGATTCTTCTTCAGCGGACGGCATGAAATCCGCCATCCAAACGGCGCCGGCAAGGTCGTTCCGGTAGCGGGCGAGCCGGCCGTCGGGGTCGTAGACCCAGATGGGCTCGCCGTCCAACACGGCCGTCGTCACTCGAGCCGCCCACGTCATGTCTTCCATGATCAGACCCGTTTCCAAGGCCATGGTATCCACGGCGGGTTTGTGGGACACGTCCGAACCCGTCGTGATCACCGGCTGAGCGCCCAAAAGGTCGGCGACGGTTTGTGCCAGCCGGTTGGCGCCTCCCGCGTGGCCCGAAAGCAGACTGATGACGTATCGTCCACGTTCGTCCACCACCACCACCGCCGGATCCACCGTCTTGGATCGAACCAGGGGGGCGATGCATCGAACGACGATTCCCGCGGCCATGATACACACCAGGGCGCGATTGTCCCGCCACAGCCTTGGGAAAACGTCCCGAAGCCGGTCGTAGGGTTCGGCTCCCATGGCGACGGCAAAAGAATGCCGGGCCGGCACATGCGCCAAGCAGCCCGGGAGGGCGCCCATGAGCCTCAGGCCCAGAGCCGTCCCCTGCTGTGTCACCGAGACCACGGCGATAGGTTGCGGAAGATCAGGAGCGGGCCGATCGGAAGCCATGGGCAAAGGACCCGTCGTAAAGGCGGGAGCGCACCGCCGGCCGGACCTCCTGAAAGACGTCCCCGACCATAATGAGCGCATGCCGCCGGATGTCGGCTTTCCGGACCTGTTCGGCAATGTCCTCCAAGGTCCCTCGAAGGAACCGCTGATCGGGCCAACCGACGCGATAGGCCACCACCACCGGGGTGTTCGGTTCGTAGGCGCCTCGGAGCGTTTGAACCACGTCATGGATGCGCTGCACGCTGAGGTAGATCACCAGCGTCGCACCGTGTGCGGCCAATCGGTCCAAGGATTCCCGGTCCGGAACCGGCGTCTTTCCGGCAGCCCGCGTAATGATGACCGTCTGAGACACCTCGGGCAACGTGAGCTCGCATTGCAGCTCGGCCGCGGCGGCGAAAACCGCGGACACTCCGGGCACCACCTCGTAGGCCACCCCTTCCCGATCCAGAAGTGCCATTTGTTCGTGGATCGCCCCGTAAAGGCCGGGATCGCCCGTGTGGAGCCGAACGACCCGTTCCCCACGGCGCACCCCTTCCATGATGACGGCATGGGTTTCCTCCAGGGTCATGGGAGCGCTGTCCACGAGAACGGCGTCGGGTTTGCAGACATCGAGAAGGGTTCGAGGCACCAGGGAACCGGCGTAGATCACCCGGTCCGCCTCCCGAAGGCGTTTTTGCCCTTTGACCGTAATGAGTTCCGGGTCTCCGGGCCCGGCCCCCACAAAAGCCACCAGACACGGGGGACGCTCGGAGCCCTCTTCCATGGCGCCTGACGGAGGCGCCTCGAGCTTATGGTTCATGGGGGATCCTCATGCGATTGACGGGAAAGCTCTCATCGTCATGACGCACGCGCTGGGAGATTGTCTTGGCGATCGTTGGAGTCCGCCGCGCTCACCCTAAATAACACCTTATGAGCACCGACGGTCGCCCCGAAGAGGCTTTATGGGCCGCTCTTTTCCAGGGCGCACAAGAACACGGGATTCAGCGCTTCGAACCGAAGGCTCGGTCCGATGGGCACCCCGCGGCTCACCTGGACCTGGACCGTTTCTCGGCGCACCGCCCGAGAGGCCGCAAAGCCATCCACCTCGGCCAGAGTGTGGAGCGTCACGGCGGAAACGACGATCCGTCCGAAGGGGACCAGCCGGGCCCACATGGCTTCGAGCAGCGGAACCAATGCGCCGCCCGAGCCCCCCACGAAGACGCGATTCGGAACGGGCAGCCGCGAAACGGCCTGGAGGGCGTCCTCGACCACCACCTGGATTTCCCCGCAGCGAAACCGGCGCACATTGGCCAGAATATCTTCCGCCCTTTCCGATACCCTTTCCACAGCCCAGATGCTCTTGAGCGGACACAGCAGGGCCGCTTCCACGGAGACGGCTCCGCTGCCCGCCCCCACATCCCAGAAAACCTGACCGGGCCCGAGCCGGAGCAAAGACAGGGCCACGCTGCGCACTTCCTTCTTCGTGATAAGTCCTTCCCGGTGCATGAACGCCGCGTCATCCAGTCCCGGTCGAGCGCACCCAACGGGCTCATGCGCCGGAGCCTCATTCCGAGATGTTTCAGGACATGCGTCGGCACAGGGTGGAGTCACAAGAACCACGTTGAGTGGCGAAAAATCTTTGCCGGAAGCCTCTTCCGGCTTCCAGACGCTGATCTTTTCCGTCGGAAGCCCCAAATCTTCCCCGATGTAAAGAATGTGGTCCTCAAAACCGGATTGACACAACCGGGCGGCGATCCACCCTGGGGGATGCTCTGGGTCCGTCAAGAATCCAAGGGCATGACCTTGGCGCAGGAACCACATCCAGGCGAAAGAGGTCTCGCGCCCGTGCAGGCTGAAAACCTGCACGTCTTCCCACGATCGGCCCAAGGCGGCGCAGAGCGACTGGATGGATGTGGGTCCGGGAACGAAATGCAACCGGTCGCAGGAAAACCGGGCCGACAGGGCACGGCCGATACCGAAAAAAAGAGGGTCACCGGAAGCCAGAACGGCCACCCGCCGCTCGGTGGCCACAGAATGGATCTTGTCCAGGCACGACTCCAAGGATCCCCGAATCACGATCTTTTCGCCCGGATGTTGGAGAAAGAAATCCAGGTGCCGACGGCCGCCCACGAGCACCTCGGCCCGTTCGATCCACCGGAGCCCCTCGACCGAGCAGGACTTGGGGCCGGTGCCGATCCCCACGACGACGATCCGTGGCGGTTTCCATTTTTCCGGGTCCGGCGTCATGGCAAGCTGTCTCCCACGCCGGGTTCCTCCGCCACATCGGCCAAGATGTGCCCCTCGTAGTCGAAAAGAAGCAGCCTCAGGCGGCGCACCCCGGTGCCGGCAAAACGACGGGCCTGCCGAAGCGCCTCACGGGCCACTGCACGGACGATGTCGTCAGCGCCGTGTCGGCTGATGATCTCCAAGGCATGCCGGGCCGTGTTGGCCCGGGACAGCTGATCGAGAACCGAGCGCCCCACCCCGACCCGATCCCCGCAGCGGACCAAGACCCTAAGGTCCATGGCCGCTTTGTGGGCATGCGTGGAAGGCCGACCGGAAGCCATCTTGACGGCTTTGCCGAAAAACACGCTGTGGACCACCATCTCGAACCTCAAGCGCGCCGCTTCCTGCACGGCGAAGGCGAAAAAGTCGGCGATCTGAATAAAGGCTTCATCGGATTCGTTTGTAAGGATCTTCCGGGCCAGTTTTTCGCTCTTTCCGCCGGTGCTGAGCACCACGGATCGGCATCCGTTGGCCTTGGCGACTTTAAGGGCCGACAGGATCGTTTCTTCATAAGCCTCGTGGGAAAGCGGTTTCACAAGGCCCGTGGTACCCAGAACGGACAGCCCTCCTTCGATGCCCAATCGGGGGTTAAGCGTGCGCTTGGCCAACACTTCTCCTTGGGGGATGGTCACGAGAACGTCCATGGACACGGGGCCCGGAAGCCCCCGAATCCGGGGAAGCGCCAGCCTCACGGCGCGGCCT
>VSSL01000529.1_pt1 | contig 11494 bp, 9 predicted proteins | sample 4557531 | NCBI WGS metagenome assembly VSSL01 (sample SAMN10986726, study PRJNA523729) | hot springs metagenome | isolation source: hot springs | place: India:Timba, Gujarat | collected 2018-05-31 | reverse complement strand
TTCGCCGTCTTCCTCGGAAGGTTCTTCTTTCCGGAGGCGCCCGGCGCGAAAATCGGCGTCCTGGCGATCCTGCTCGTCTTTTCCGCCTACATTTTGGAAGCGCTTCGATCCAAGGGGCAATAACCCTGCGGTGCGGCCCGAATCGGTTCGCACGTCGCGCCGGAGGCTGAAGCGCCGTCGCGCGGCGGCCGGGGACGGGCGTCTGAAGGAGGTTTTCATGGATTGGGAAAGACCCCCGCGTCGGGGGCACGGTCCGGGGGTTCCGCCCGACCTGGAAGACGTGATCAACCGGTTGCGCCAACGGTTCCAATTCCCCGCCTTCAAGGGCGGCGCCTTCTGGATCGTGGCGGCCGTGATCGTGCTTGTCGTTGTCGTTGCCAACGCCTACTACACGGTGGAACCGCAGGAGACGGCCGTGGTGCAGCGCTTCGGCCGGTTCGTCCGCACCGAAGGCCCGGGCCTCCATTTCAAGATCCCCTTCGGCGTGGAAACCGTGACGAAAGTGCTCACCGGCCGGGTGCTCCAGCGTGAATACGGCTATCGGACCGTGACGCCCGGCGTACGCAGCCGGTTCGCCGAAAAGGGGTTCGAAGAGGAATCCCGCATGCTCAGCGGCGATCTCAACGTCATCGACCTCCAGTGGACCGTCCAGTACAAGATCCAGGATCCCATGGCGTATCTGTTCCGGCTTCACGACGTGGAAAGCACGCTGGACGACATTTCGGAATCGGTCATGCGCCGCATCGTCGGAAACCGCTACGCCGACGAGGTCCTCACCGTGGGGCGCGGCTCCGTGGCGGAGATGGCCCGAAAAGAGATTCAGGAGATCATGGACACGTATCACACGGGCCTGCAGATCGTCACGGTAAAGCTCCAAAACGCCAACCCGCCCGATCCCGTCAAGGCCGCCTTCAACGAGGTGAACGAAGCGCGTCAGGAAAAGGAGCGCATGATCAACGAGGCCCAGCAGGCCTACAATGAACGCATCCCCAAGGCCCGAGGCCAAGCCCGCCAGACCATCACCCAGGCGGAAGGCTACGCTACCGAACGGATCAACCGCGCCGAAGGCGAAGCGGCGCGATTTCGAAACATCATCGACGAGTATGAGAAGGCGCCCGAGGTGACCCGGCGGCGCCTGTACCTGGAAGCTCTGACGACCTTCCTGGGCAAGGCGGGCAACGTCCTCGTGCTGGATTCGGAATCGGCGGGCGTTCTGCCGCTCCTGGACCTGAACCAGGTGGTGCGGCAGTGGGCCGAAGCGACCCCCGTGCCGGAGAAGAAGGAGTAGCCGCCATGCCGCAGAATCTTCGCACCGCCCTCATCGGCCTCATCGTGCTAGCAATCCTGGCGGCCGGGTCCCTCTTCGTGGTTTCCGAAACCGAGCAGGTCGTCATCACCCAGCTCGGCCGACCCGTCGGCAAGCCCATCACCACGGCCGGCCTTCATTTCAAGATTCCCGTGATCCAGAAGGCCAACTTCTTCGAAAAACGCGTCTTGAAATGGGACGGCAGTCCCAACCAGATCCCCACCCGGGACAAGAAATACATCTGGGTGGACACCACCGCCCGATGGCGGATCAAAGATCCGCTCCTGTTCCTGCAGCGGGTCGGGTCGGTGAGCACGGCCATGAGCCGCCTGGACGGCATCATCGATTCGGTGGTCCGCGACCACGTCTCCAACAATAACCTGGTGGAACTGGTGCGCAGCGAAGGCTGGGAACATGCCCGAGAAATCCTGATGGAAGCCGGCTTGGGGGATTACCAGATTATGGCGGGCGACGAAGGGGAAGGCGATCCGGAAGCCTCGGCGGCCCTGGCCAAGGGGCGGGAAAAGATCACCCGGGATATGGTGGCCGATGCGGCGCGGTTGCTCCCTGAATTCGGGATCGAACTCTTGGACATCCGCATCAAGCGCATCAATTACGTGCAGACGGTCCAGCAGCGCGTCTTCGAACGCATGATTTCCGAACGCAAGCGCATCGCCGCCCAATACCGCTCAGAAGGCGAAGGGGAACGGGCCGCCATCCTCGGCCAGATGGAACGGGACCTGGCCAGGATCCAATCGGAAGCGTACCGCACGGCGGAGGAAATCCGCGGCAAGGCCGACGCCCAGGCCACCCGGATCTATGCGGAAGCCTTCGGCCGGGACCCGGAATTTTACCAATTTTACCAAACGCTCGATTTCTATAAGAGGTTCGACAATCCCCGGGGTCTTTTCCTCATGGGGACGGACGCCGAGCTTTTCCGGTACCTCAAGGACCGGGACCCCGAAGGCGCCGAAACGCCATGACGAGGGGGACGAAGGCGGTGCGGCGGGAGCTGAAGAGTCCGATGAATCGGAGTGCGGGATGATTGCCGTGGAAGAAAATCCTCAGAATGTGCAGCAGGCGGACATCGTGGTCGCCATCCCCACCTTCAACGAGGCGGCCTTCATCGGGCGCGCCGTGGAAATCGTGGGGCGGGGCCTTCGAGACCATTACCCGGATCGCTCCTCGGTCATCATCAACTGCGATAACCATTCCGTGGACGGCACGCGGGAAGCCTTCTTCCAAGCGCCTGTCGAGGTGCCGCGGCTGTATCTGTCCACCGAGCCGAATCGGCGCGGCAAAGGCGCCAACCTGCGCATGCTCCTGGAAAAGCTCACGACCTTCGAGGCCCAGGCCGTCCTCGTTCTCGAGGCGGACATCACCAACATGGCGCCGGTCTGGGTCCGGTTGTTCCTCGAACCCATTTTTCGCGGGGCGGCCTATGTCGCCCCGCTTTACATCCGCCATAAATATGAAAGCACCTTGACGTCGGCCGTGGTCTACCCCATGCTGCGATGCCTTTACGGACGTCGGGTGCGCCAGCCCGATGCAGGCGACTGCGCCTTCCGGGCCGACCTGGTGCCCAAGTTTCTGGAGGCGCCCGCCTGGTCCGAGGCGGTGGACGGCACGGGAATCGATGTGTGGATGGGCACCGTGGCCCTCACCTCCCGGGCTCCCGTCTGGCAGACCCTCATCGGCTCCCCCAAGAGGCACCGGGCCAAGGACCCCTTCGCCCATCTGGCCGCGCGCTTTCGAAACGTCCTGGCCGCCATGTTCGACCAGATGGCGGCCTACGCCGACTTCTGGAAACGGGTCAAGTGGAGCAAGCCCACGGCGCTGTTCAACCTGGACGGCCAAGAGATGGACAACCCGCCGTTGGTGGAGATCAACGCCGTCCGGCTGCACCAGCGCTTCCTGGAAGGCTTTCAGGAAAACGAAGCTCTGTGGCGCGGGGTGTTCGATCCGGCGGCCATGAACAAGCTGGATGAAATCCGGCGCATGCCTTATGAGCAGTTCACCTTTCCGAGCCAGACCTGGGCGGCGGTCCTGTTTGACGCGGCCTGCGCCTACCGTCGATTGGATCCCGAGGAGCGGCTTAGTCTTTTGGATTCTCTGATACCGCTCTACCTGGGCAAGGTGGTGGCCTTCGTCAAACGCACCGAGCGCATGTCCGTTCAGCAGGCGGAAGATCACGTGGAAGAAACCTGCGCCATCTTCGAAGAATACAAACCCTATCTGGTGGAACGATGGCCTTCATGAAAAGGAGCGCCCGCACCGGGCGGCGCCTCCGCTCGCGGGAGGAGGAACCCTATGGCGAAGATTTTGGTCGTGGACGATGAGGAACACATTCGGCTGCTCTATTCGGAAGAACTCCGGGACGCGGGATACGAAGTCATCACGGCGGACAGCGGCTTTAAACTCTTGGAGCGCATCGAACAGGAAAAGCCGGATTTGGTCATCCTGGACATCAAGATGGTGGACTACGACGGGTTGGACCTCCTGCAGGACATCCGCAGCCGGTTCTACGATCTTCCGGTCATCCTTTCCACCGCCTACGACACGTTCAAGGAAGATTCCAAATCCATCGCTGCGGACTACTACGTGGTGAAAAGCTTCGATTTGACGGAACTCAAGAAAAAGATCGCCATGGCCTTGGAAACCCATCTGCCGGGCTGACATCCTTCGGCTTTTCACTGGGGGGCGCGAAACCACAGGGCGGCGCCCACGGCGGCGAACAGGGCGTTGGGCGCCCATACTCCCAGGCCCGCGGGAAGCATTTCGGAGCGGGCGAAAGAGGCGCCTATTTGAAAGAGCACCAGGTACAGGAACGTCAGGCCCAAGCCCATGGTGATGCCTAAGGCGATGCCGCCCCGATGGCCCAGATGGAGGCTCAGGCTCACGCCGATGATCCCCAGGATGACGGCGGCGAAGGCCGTCGCGGCCCGCGTATGGAGCTCGACCCGGTAGGGCACGGCGTTGTAGCCTTCGGAGCGTAGCTTTTGAGCGTATTCGTAGAGGTCGTCCCAGCGGAGATCTTCCGGTAGGGTGGCCGCCACGGCGAGATCTTTCGGCTCCAACGCCAACCGCACATCCGTCGCTTCGAAGCTTTGGTGTCGTGCCGTGCCCCCTTGCCAGTCCAGAACGCTTCCCTTTTCCGCACGCCATACCGATCCGGTCCACACCAAGCGCTGGGCGTCCAGTCGCCGGTTCAGCCGGAAGTTTTCATCCACGTGATAAAGGGAAACCCCTTGAAAAACGAAGGCCCGGGCGTCGTAGGTCCTCGCCTGGAGGAAGAAGTCCTCGCCGCGGGTCCAGACGTTTTCCTGGACGAAGTCCAGCGGTGTTCCTTTCCTGTCGATTTTTTCCCGCCACAGGGTTTCGGCCTTGCGGTTCAGGGAACGGCCGATCGCTTCTCCTCCGATGAAAGTCACCAGAGCCAAGCCTATGGAAGCCGCCACTATGGGGCCGGCGTAGACCCAAGCTTGAAGCCCGGCGGCGCGCAGGGCGATGATTTCGCGGTTTCGCTGCAGGAGCCCGAGCCCGATGAGCGAGGCGAGCAGGACGGCCATGGGTATGCCTTGTATGAGAATGCCGGGGATCTTGTACGCGAAATAAAGGACGGCATGCCCCACCGCCGCCTTCTTTTCGATGATGTCGTCCAGCTTTTCGAAGAAATCCACCACAAGGTAGATGCCGCCGAAGCCGAACAGGGCGACGCCGAAAACGGCGGCGAAGTGACGGAGCACGTACCGGGTGATGATCTTCATCGCCGATGCGCCTTCATCCACAAAAAGAGCGCCAGGGATCCCGTGAGGGCGTTGGGAAACCAGACGCCCACGGCGGGCGGTAGGATGTGCTGTTCCCCCAGGGCGTTTCCTGCGGAAAGGAGAATGTAGTAGGCGAGGAAAAGGGCGATGCCCAGGGTGATGCCGCCCATGCGCCGCCCTTGGGGAAAGAGGACGCCGAAGGGGGCGGCGGCCAGCCCCAGGACCAGGCAGGCGAAGGGGAGCGCCACACGCTTGTGCCACTCCAAGGCGTAGCGCCGGTCTTGGGTCTGATCCATGGCGCGGCCCAATTCCTCCATGGTCATTTCCCCTTTTTTCCAGACCGTTTCCGATTCCGCGCCGAAAAGAACGTCGATGGACAGCACCAAGTCGTAGCTCTGGAAAGTGACGGTCTGGCTCGTCCTCAGATCGGGTCCCATGCGGGAGAGCATCCCGTCTTGGACGTGGATGACCACTTCCCTGCCGTCGGCTCGTTCCCTGAGGACGGCGCGGCGCGCCGTGATGGTCACGCGCGCCTGAGGGTTTCGGCCGTCGTGGATGAGCACCCCGCGTACGGTTTGGTCCTGGGTGTCCACATGATCGAAAAAGAAGACCATGTGCGGCACGGCGTCGATGAAGCGCCCTTCCCGAAGGAGCGCCGGGATGACGGCGCGGCCCAAGGATTTGAGCGTCGTCTTGAGTTGCCGGTTTGCTGTTGGCAGGAGCCGGACGGACGTGTAAAAGGACAAGGCGGTCAAAGCCAGAGCCAGGGTGAGCACGGCCGGGGCCATCTGGCGGAAGCTGATGCCGGCGCTGCGCATGGCGGTCAGTTCATTGTCGGCATTCAAGCGCACGAAGGCGAGCACCGTCCCGATGAGGCCCGCCATGGGCAGGGCATACAGCACAAGTTTCGGCAGGGCCAGGCCCATGACGGTGACCACCACGGCCGGAGAGACCGAGGCGGCGGTCAAATACTGGAAGAACTGCATGAGCCGGCCGGTGACGAGGATCATGAGCACCCCGAAGAAGCACAAGGACGCCGGCACCAGTTGCTCCATCAGGAGATATCGGTAAAGAATCCAGCCCATGCGCGGAGAGCCTAAACGTCACTTTGTGGACTTGCCTGAACTTTAACCCTCGGCGTAACCGTAGGTTGGGGTGAGCGCAGTGAAGCCCAAACCCCAACCGCAAACCCCAACACCCGGCTCCTTACCGGAAGCCTTCGAGGTGGTCAATGGCGAAAGGGGATAGGGACACACGCGCAGCCTTTCCCACCGTGCGCCAATGGCTCGAGGATCGAGAGCATGAACTGCTGGCGCCCCAGGCCCAAAAGAGCGTCGCCACGCGCGGGCGCCGGCACGGCGACGATCCCGAATGCCCCTTGCGCACGGCCTACCAGCGGGATCGGGATCGGATCGTCCATTCCAAGGCCTTTCGGCGCCTCAAGCACAAGACGCAGGTTTTCCTCTCCCCGACAGGCGACCATTACCGCACGCGCCTCACCCACACCCTGGAAGTGTCCCAAATCGCCCGCACGATCGGCCGAGCCCTTGCCCTCAACGAAGACCTCATCGAAGCCATAGCCCTGGGCCATGATCTCGGTCATACGCCCTTCGGTCACGGTGGGGAACGGGTCCTGAACCAGATTCATCCCGGAGGATTCCGCCATCACGAGCAGAGCCTGCGCGTGGTGGACTTTTTGGAAAAAGGAGGCCGAGGGCTTAATCTGACTTTCGAAGTCCGGGACGGCATCGTCAAACATTCCAAGGGAAAGACCCATCCCATCCTGACGGAACCCGCCAAGAGGCCCGTCACGTTGGAAGGGCAAGTGGTGCGGGTGGCCGACATCGTGGCCTATCTCAACCACGACCTGGACGACGCCATGCGAGCCCATGTGCTCTCGCCCGACGATCTGCCCGCACCCATCCGGGATCGGCTCGGGGACACCCATGCCCGGCGGATCCATACCCTGGTGGAAGACGTGGTTACCGCAAGCTTGGAAGGCGGGTTGGAGGAAATCCGCATGAGCGAGCCCATGCTGCGCCTTGTGGAAGACCTTCGGGCCTTTCTTTTCGAAAGGGTGTACGAACTCCAAACCATCCGGGAAGAGTTCGAAAGGGCTCGAAAGATCATCGAAGACCTCTACGCCGTCCTGCTCAAGGACAAGGACCTTTTCCGGCACGAAGTGGGGCCGCGGGACCCGCGCCTCACCCGCGCGCAACAGGTGTGCGATCACATCGCCGGCATGACCGACCGGTACGCTCTGGACCTTTACAAGAAGATTTTTCTCCCGCGCCCGTGGATGCGCCTATGACGGTAAGACCTTGGAATCGCTTGACACTGAATTTTTGGCCGTGCTAACGCTTTTCTGCTTTTGGCCGAGCCCTTTCCGGAGAACCCGTGAAGCCTTTTGACCGCCGCCCGCCCCGCATCGGGGCGGCCCTCGGGCATGACAAGGAGAGGCCATGAAGGATCCCAAGAAATCGGGGCGCGTAACGGACGACCCTTCGGCCGTGCACGACGAGATTCGTGACCTGTTTCGAGGCATCGAAGATCTGGACCGACCGTCCGGGGACGGAGAAGACGAGGACGTCCTTGAGCTGGAGGAAGTCGTCGATGACGGCGAGGAGGGGCTTGCGGACCTCCCCGACCTGGACGAGGATCTTGCCGATCTGGAGGGGGCCGATCTCGAGGGTTTGGACGGGGTCGAGCCTTCCGTGGAAGAGCCCGAGGCGGACGAATCCCTATTCGACGATGCGGAAGTGACCGTGGAGTTGGCCCCGCCGGCAAGGGGCGATGAGCGTCCCAGGGAACCGTTGGTGCAAACGGCGCTGGATGAGGACGAAGCGCTGGAAGATGATCTGTCGCTGGAAGACGAGCTGACGTCGGAGGAGGACCTGGGCGAGCCGGAAGAAGATCTGGAGTTTCCCGAAAAGGATGACATCATGAAGCCAAGGCCCGCATTTCCGGAAGGTTTGGAAGGGGAGGCTTCGGAGGCGGCTCCGACGGCGGACGATGCGGTACGGGTGGCCGCGAGCGAGCCGGAGCCGGATAAGGAGCCCGTGGAAACCGAGGTCTGGGACGTCGATATGGAACTGCAGGAATTGCTGAAGACCGCCGCCGGTCGGGACGTCGAGACGGCGGGGGAAGCGGAAGGGCCGGAAGAGCTAACGGACAAATCGGCGCAACAGGCCGAACCGGCTCCGGCGGAGGAAGGACGGTTCGAGATGACTGCGCCGCTGCACGAGCCCGTCCGATCGGGTCTTGAGGCGTTCCGAACCCACCGGGAGGATGCGGCGATGGAACGCGCCGTCTCGAATGGGGACCTCGGGGTTTTGGAAGCGGCCATTGTCGGAGCGATGGCTTCTGCGGCGGCCTTGGGGCCGGAGGCGGAGGACGTCCGTCCCATGACATCAACTGAACGTGCCGAGGAGGCGATGATGGAAGAGCGGCCTGCCATGTTCCAACCCATTGTGGAAGTTCTGGAAAAGCGGCTCACGGCCAGAGTCCAGGCCATGGTGCAGAAGGCGGTCCAGGAACAGTTGCCGGGAATCGTCCGAAGGGTGTTGCAGGAAGAGATCGAGCGGCTTTCCAAGAGCTTGGGCTGAATCCCACGAAGGCGAGCACGAGGGTGGAGGGATCTTCTTGATGAATCGCGACGCGTTGCCGAAGGCCTACGAATTCCAGGACGTGGAAGGACGTTGGGTGACCTATTGGGTGGAAAGCCGATGTTTCCGGGCGGATCCGGAGGCGGCCAAGCCTCCTTTCAGCATCGTCATTCCGCCACCCAACGTCACGGGGCAGCTCCACATGGGCCATGCACTCAACAACACCCTCCAGGACATCCTCTGCCGATACAAGAGACTCAAAGGGTTCGAGGTCCTCTGGGTCCCCGGGACGGACCACGCCGGCATCGCTACCCAGAACGTGGTGGAACGGCAGATCGCCAAAGACGGTCTTACGCGCCATGATTTGGGCCGGGAAAGGTTTCTGGAAAAGGTCTGGGAATGGAAGGAAACCTACGGGGACTATATCATCCGGCAGCTCAAGCGGCTCGGGGCCAGCTGCGACTGGACCCGGGAACGGTTCACCATGGATGAGGGGCTGTCCAGGGCGGTGCGCATCGTCTTCGTGAAACTCTACGAAGAGGGTCTCATCTACCGCGGCCACCGCATGATCAATTGGTGTCCCCGGTGCATGACCGCTTTGGCCAACATCGAAGTGGAGGGCGAAGAAATCGGCGGCCGACTCTACCATATCCGCTATCCCCTGGCGGACGGGTCCGGGGCGGTCACCGTGGCCACCACCCGTCCCGAAACCATGCTGGGCGACACGGCCGTGGCCGTCCATCCGGACGATCCCCGTTACCGCCATGTCATCGGAAAAACCGTCATCCTTCCCCTGGTGGACCGCCCCATCCCCGTCATCGCGGATCCGTACGTCGACCGGGAATTCGGGACGGGAGCCCTGAAGATCACGCCGGGGCACGATTTCAACGACTTCGACATCGGCCAGAAACACGGGTTGGAGGTCATCCAGGTTATCGGCGAAGACGGCCTCATGACGGCTCAAGCCGGCCGATACCAGGGGCTGGACCGCTATGAATGCCGAAAAAGGGTCGTGGCCCACCTGGAAAAGGGCGGCTACCTGGTCGCAGTGCAGGACCATGTCCATCGGGTCGGACACTGCTACCGGTGCAAGAGCGCCGTCGAACCCATGCTGTCGCTTCAGTGGTTCGTCAAGACCCGTCCGCTGGCGGATCTGGCCATGGAAGCGGTCCGGGACGGGCGTACGCGCATCATCCCGGAAAAGTGGGAAAAAGATTACTTCCAATGGCTGGAAAACATCGAAGACTGGTGCATCAGCCGGCAGATCTGGTGGGGGCACCGGATTCCAGCGTGGTACTGCGCCGACTGCGGCGGGATCACCGTGGCGTTGGACGATCCGTCGGCGTGCGGGAGCTGCGGCGGCACGCGGCTGGAACAGGAAAGTGATGTGCTGGACACCTGGTTCAGTTCGGCCCTGTGGCCCTTCACCACCATGGGCTGGCCGGAGAAGACGCCGGAGCTGCAAACGTTCTACCCCACGTCCGTGCTGGTGACGGGGTTCGACATCCTCTTTTTCTGGGTTGCCCGCATGATGATGATGGGCCTCCATTTCATGAAGGACGTGCCGTTCCGCGACGTCTACGTCCATGCGCTGGTGCGGGACGCTCAGGGACAGAAGATGAGCAAATCCAAGGGGAACGTCATCGATCCCTTGGTCATGATGGACCGCTACGGCACCGACGCCCTCCGGTTCACGCTCACCGCCTTCGCCGCCCAGGGCCGGGACATCAAGCTTTCGGAAGAACGCATCGAAGGGTACCGCCATTTCGTGAACAAGATCTGGAACGCCTCCCGGCTTGTGCTCATGAACATCGAAGGGGCGTCTCTGTTGGAGGCGATCCCCGAGCGGCTGGAACGGCTCGCCCATCGGTGGATCCTCAGCCGCTTCCAATCCGTGCTCCACGAGGTGGAATCCGCTCTGGAAAATTACCATTTCAATCAATACGCCCAGAGCCTCTACCAGTTTTTTTGGCATGAGTACTGCGACTGGTACCTGGAAGTGATCAAGCCCGACCTTTACGGGGACGACCCGGAAGCCAAGGTGCTGGCCCAGACCATCGCGGCGACCGTGTTGAAGAATCTGCTCATCCTGCTCCATCCCGTCATGCCGTTCGTGACCGAAGAGCTTTCGCGGCGGTTGCCGGGATCCCCCGAAAGTCTCGTTCGGGCCGCTTTCCCCGTGAAGGAGCCGTGGCGGGCGGATCCAGAGGCGGAAAAAGACATGGGGCTTCTCATGGAGCTCATCACCGGCATGCGGAACATTCGCGGGGAAATGAACATCGCGCCGGGGGTTCGCCTCAAAGCCGTGTGCCTGTGCGGGTCTGCCGTCGAAAAGAACCTTTTGGAAGCCAACCGACAGATGCTCGTGGATCTTGCGCGGCTGGAGAGCGTCGCCGTGGGGCTGCAGGGAGAAATGCCCAAACCCCGGCTGGCGGCCGGGACGGTTTCGGGCGGCGTGGAAGCCTACGTGCTCCTTGAGGGGGTGTTGGACTACGACGGGGAAGCCAAACGGCTGGATAAGGAAATCGGAAAGCTCCAAAAGGAATTGGAAGGCGCCCGGAAGAAACTTTCCAACGAAGACTTCCTGAAACGCGCCCCCATGGATGTGGTGGAAAAGGAGCGGGAAAAGGCGGAGCGTCTTGCGGAAAAATTGGGGAAACTGCGGGCTAACCGAGAACGCGTCGAGGCGCTCCTTCGCGAAGCCGCCCAAAGCGCCTGATCTGACCGCAGAACGCAAAGCGATGCACGCCCTACGCCTGCGCCCTTAAGTATCCGGTGGGGCAGCCCCGTGCCCGTTGGTGCCTTCGTATCTCCTG